>Ga0209118_1000302_pt1 | contig 29264 bp, 16 predicted proteins | sample BlaSpr_A8_Ref_M1_FD_187988 | JGI IMG/M metagenome (GOLD analysis project Ga0209118, IMG submission 187988) | Forest soil microbial communities from Thunder Bay, Ontario, Canada - Black Spruce, Ontario site 2_A8_Ref_M1 (SPAdes) (version 2) | ecosystem: Environmental > Terrestrial > Soil > Boreal... | reverse complement strand
CTGCGCGTGTTGTTCCATTTGTAGATGACTTGCTCGAGCACGCGGGCATCGGAATGCTGCGGAATGAAACTTGTTCCCAGCATCTCGATGCGTTCGCGAGTGATCTCCTCCACAATCGAAGGATTGTTCATGAACCACCAGCAACCGAACGGCATCAAGTTGCTGAACTTCCGCGCGTAAACGCAAAGTTCGTGCTGGTTCTCCCGGCTGAGCACGCTCACCAGAAAGCGGTTGGCTGGAAACTCGCGGCACAGATTTTCCAGCGCCCGCAGGTCCGCTCTGCCCAAGGCGTCGCCCGCCAAGCGCAGCGATGGATTGACCTGCTTGCGCACTCCAATCATGAGCGAGAGCGGCAGATTCAATTCGCGGCAAGAAGGCAGCACCGCTTCCTTCAGCAATCGATTGCCGGTAGTCTCCTTGGGAAATTCGAAAGTGTCCGGCAGCGAGACTGCCATGTAAACGGGTTGCATGCGTTTATACCAGTCCACCAAGAACCGCCGCACTTCCGTCGCGGACTCCCCCGATGCGTGCTCGTCAACCCGGTAGCCTTGTCCGGCCAACACCTGCCAGTGCGCAGGCCAGTTGCAGAGAATTCTATCCAGCCGCAACACCGCGCGAAATCGCCGGTGGCTCTCGACCCCGTTCAACCAGACTGCGGCTTCCTCCGGATCGAGTGGATCATTCGTCATCACCACCGTGCTCACGCCCGCCAACTGCAACACTTTGCGAATGTGCGCTTCGATGGTTTGCGCTTTGAAGAAGGACCTTGCCTCCGCCAGGTCCGGACGATCCGTAGGCAGGTGGAAAGCCTTGAGCACGGCGACTATCCCGCGCGTGGCTTCCGAGACGGGCGTATTTTCGACGAAGAGCGTCCGCCATATGGCATCGGCTTGGTCGCGCTTGGAGAGCGACCAGTACTCCGCGGGTTTGGTGTCGGAAGATCGGAAGAATTCAGCTTCGAGATAATGATAGGTCAGTAGTTCGTCGATGCCCCACAACCCGAGCTTGCCGAATGCCGGAGCAAACAAGTGCGTGTGAATGTCGACAAATTGCGTGGTCGCGAGCACATCCTGCACAGTCGAAGAAATCTGCGCTTCTGTGAGAAGATCGCCATCTCTGGAGACCGGCGTCTGGCCCGTTGATTTGAGAAATGCGGTTCTCATTCCTTGCACCCACTCTGTTGCTCTTACCTCAAGTTATTCCGCCGTGCGCGCGGCTCGTGCGAGGCGAGCGGGCGCCATATATCGGGTTGGTATGATGCCTCGACTTACGATTCGAGCAGTTGTCCCGCCGGGGTCATGAATTCCAGAGATTACAAACCGTTCGCCGGGCTGTCAAATTGTAAGAACTGAAGATAATATTCAGCGGAACTTAACGAATGTCAACGGCATCCTTCCAGCGGACTGATAGTCCGCACCGCCATTGATTCCCATGGTGATCGCGTCGGTTGTTGAAGACTGGAGACTAGGGACATGAGAGTCTACTTGGAGGATCGACGAAAGTTCATGAAGCTCATGCTTACCGCTTCTTCAATTTCCTTCGCACCGAGTCTTGGATTCGCCTTTGGCCCAGCGGAGGATCGGACGGCTTGGTATCGCAACGCCAAATTTGGAATGTTCATTCACTGGGGACCCTATTCTCTCGCGAGCGTCGAGGCCTCGTGGCCGATCATGAGGCCGGCCCCGGGCGGCATCACAGAAGCGGAGTACCAGGAACTGCCCAAGCGATTCAATCCGTCAAAGTTCGACCCGCACGCCTTCGTTGATCTGGCCCGCGCTGCCGGCCAACAATACATGGTGTTTACTACGAAACATCACGACGGCTTCTGCATGTTCGACACGTCTTTCACGGACTACAAGATCACTAACGCTCCGTATGGCCAGGACATTGTGAAGCAACTGGCAGATGCCTGCAAAGAACGGGGCATGCCTCTCGGGTTCTACTACTCTCCTCCCGACATGCACCATCCGGCATTTCGCGACACATCGAAGTTGGCGAAGGACAATTGGAACGGCGAACCGGCACGTCCCGAGTGGCCTCTCTACCTGGACTACATGCAGTTGCAACTGACCGAGCTTCTGACCAGCTACGGCCCAGTCGCATTGATCTGGTTTGATGGCCTGCATCACCAGGAGAAATATGATGGAATTCGCTTCTTGGAGCTGATACGAAAACTACAGCCCGCCACCTTGGTGAATGACCGCATTGGCCAGTTGGGAGACTACCAGACACCGGAGCAGTTCATTCCCAATGCGATTCCTACGAAGGGTGTCCGCTTCAATGCCGTCGACACGAGTGTTCAACAGCAGTTGAAGCCGATAATTCCCCGGCCCGAGGACTTCCAGATGTGGGAGACCTGTATGACCATCAACAACACCTGGGCCTATAACATGCACGACCGCGAGTACAAGTCATCGCAATTTCTCATTCGAGCTTTAGTGGAAGTGGCAAGCCGCGGCGGAAATTTTCTGCTTAACGTGGGCCCACAACCCGACGGTGTTATTCAGCCCGAATTTCAGGAGCGCCTCCGCGCTATCGGGGATTGGCTTGCGGTCAACGGTGATTCCATATATGGAACCACCTATGGGCCAATACAAGGGCTCGGACCTGTTCGGGCGACTGCAAAAAACGAGAAAGTCTTCGTCCACGTCTTCGATTGGCCTTCATCATCGCTGGAGATAAATGGACTGGAACCGAAAGTCACTTCTGCCCACTTGCTTGCCAACGGCCAACGGTTGAAGTTTCGTCAAGCAGGGGGAATGCTGCAGATCGACCTCCCCTCCCAGCCGCCCGATCCGAATGTGAGTGTCATCGCTCTTAGAACCTAGGGTTGACGCTCTGATCTGGCTCAAACTGATGGGACACACGAATAAATAGTCCTTCGGAGGCCGAGAAAGCCAATCTTAATTAGAATAGACTCAAAGATCTCGCAAGCGAGTCGGCGTTGGGGAAAATGAATCTTCCGCGAGTCGAAGCCGAGGACGGGGTACACGAAGCCAAAATGTCAATTCACGGCAATATTCCGGGGACTTCAGAAAGCGGGCCCACCACAGACGGCCCTGCCCTTCCAAGCTCCGGTTTTTGGAAGGAGAACTTGGCGGTCCAACTGGGTGAAGCCGTTCTTAGCGGTAAGCGCGCCCCAGGCGAAAAAATCATCGAAAGGCGTTGGGCTCGAGGTACCGCAAGTCACAAACCATCAGCGTATCGTCGACGCCATCTGCATGGGCAATCCGCAGCTCGCCGAGCAAGTTGTGATTCACGTTACGAATCATTTCATGGAACACTACCTCGAAGTATGGGGCCAATAGGCGGCCCGGCGGGCTCATTCTCTGGCGTCTTGATTCGCTCTTGTCATCATTCCATAGGGAGGTGCTAAATGTTTTCTTTTCGTGTCGACCTGAAACTCAGCGGCATATTGCCCCTGGTGGCGTGTTTTCTTTTCCTGTCGTCAACTGTTCCCGCCCAAGCCCCTTCCCACTATGAGCCCACTATTGAATCCCTCAATCGGCATCCACTTCCGCAGTGGTACGCTGACGCAAAGCTCGGGATATTCGTTCATTGGGGGCTCTATTCCGTCCCGGGTTGGGCACCCACGGTGCACTCGGAACACGATTTTAAGTCGTTGGACTACATCACTCACAATCCTTACGCGGAGTGGTACCTGAACAGCATGCGCATCGACGGCGCGCCCACTCAGACCTATCACAAGGAACACTACGGAGCGGACTACGATTATTACAACTTCGCTCCTATCTTCGATCGAGAGATTCAGAAATGGAACCCCAAGGTCTGGGCCAAGATATTTCACGATGCGGGCGCCAAATACGTTGTGCTGACCACGAAGCACCACGATGGCTTTACTCTTTGGCCCAGCTCAACCCCAAATCCTTCGCTGCCTGCTGACCGCCAGCACGCCTCTCGCGATCTGGTTGGCGAACTCACTACGGCCGTAAATCATCAGGGTTTGCGGATGGGGCTTTATTACTCCGGTGGGTACGACTGGACGTTCGTTCCGGGACCCATACGCGTCGCAGCTGACTATGAGAAGGTGAAGCCCCAGAGCGATGCCTACGGAAAGTATGCGGATGCTCAGATGCGCGAAATTATCGCGCAATACAAGCCTGCTGTCCTTTGGAATGACATTGACTACCCCAAGTCTGGCCATCCTCTCGAAATCATGGCCGAATACTACCAGACCGTCCCCGACGGCGTTATCGACGACCGCTTCGGTGTGAAGCACTCCGATTTCATTTCTCCGGAATATCAGACTCTGGAACAGATCAATCCAAAGAAGTGGGAGGAATGCCGCGGCTTGGGACGCTCGTTTGGTTACAATCGCGCCGAAGGTGAAGCCGAAACAATTGCACCGAATGAACTCATCTATCTGCTGGTTGACATCGTGAGTAAGAACGGAAATCTTCTCCTGGATGTTGGCCCGGAAGCCGATGGCACGATTCCCACCGTCCAAATGGAGCGATTGAAGGCCCTGGGTGCGTGGCTTCAAATGAACGGCGATGCCATCTACGGCACCCACCCATGGAATCGAGCGGTAGGCCACACTGCCGACGGGATCTCTGTCCGTTTCACGGAGAAGGATTCGGCAGTGTATGCAACCCTCCTCGGCCTGCCGAAGACAAACATGATCACGCTCACGTCTCTCTCCCCAAAAAAAGGCTCGCAGATCTATTTGCTAGGCCGGTCGGAGGCTCTCGTTTGGTCAAAACAGGGAGACGACATCAAAGTGACTCTGCCCTCCACGCTTCCCGGACGGTACGCCTATGTGCTGAAGTTCGCAGGTCCTCTATCTTGATCGTTGCAGCGAATGTGCTGTTCGGCGATGCCGACAGAGGAAACGGCCCATATTGGCGCTCCGCGATAAGCGTTCTATAAACGGGGGTGTTCTGTGAGGAGGATTTGTATCGGCGCTATTCCGATCATGCGTTATCATACAAGGCCTTGGGCAGCGTGGCCATGAATGCGCACCGGTGTTCCTAGGTGGAAAACAGCCTTGAGAAAGCGGTCCACCTGAATCCAAAGTCGGTCAAAGCGAACCACAAACTGGAATTGCTGTTAGCGCAAATGAGAAAGCAAGACAAAGCGGAACACCGAATGGAGAGAGCGAAATCTCTCCAAACGGAAGACGAATCCATCTCTCAATTGCAGCTTTGACTGTTGGACTCGAATCAATGAACAGTCGCGCGAAAGTGACTCGAACCCTTGGTCTCGTCGTTTTCGTTGTGGGTTCAATACTGCCTGGCTGGGGACAGCTGAGCAAGAATGCGCCCGCATCGGTCAGCCAGATTGAGGATGAGATAAAACGGCATCCTGACAGCCCCAAGCTCTACGTCGCGCTTGGCCTTGCTTATTGGGATCGGAACGATTACGCGCATGCCCTCGAAGCCTTTCAGCGCGCGGTGAAGTTGGGCCCCGCCTCTACCGAGGCACACAACTGGCTGGGTGTCGCTACATTGGAGAAAGGCGATTTGCCCGGCGCCGTCGCTGAATTCAGGAAGGCCATCGCGCTTGACCCGAAATACGCGCGGGCGTACACGAACCTGGGATCGGCATTAGCCAAGAATGGCAAGTTGGCCGAAGCGGTTGAGGCCTTTCAGAAGGCCATCGCGCTTGAGCCAGACAATTTGGTGGCGCACATCAATCTGGGCATCGCTCTTCGGGAAAAGGGCGATGCCAAGGGCGCACTTGTGCATGTGCGGCTGGTCACCGAGCGCGAGCCAAACAACGCCAATACCCAGTACCTGCTCGGCCAGACTCTGCAACAGAGCGCAGATCTTCCCGGCGCAATCGAGGCGTTTGAAAGAGTGGTGCGCATCGATCCGGAGTTCCGCGAAGGTTATTATGCACTCGGCATGGCCTTGAAGCAGCAGGCCGCATCACTGCGTAAGCCAAGCCAGCCTCCGGCGAGTCCGGCGGAAGACCTCTACAAGCGTGGACAACTAGCTGCCGCGCGGGGCGACTTGAAAGAAGCCGAACGTCTACTCGGCGAAGCCCTAAGTAAAGATGATAGTCACGCCAACGCGCAGAATCTGCTCGGTTTCATATTGGGCCAGAAGGGAGATTTGCCTCCTGCACTGATCCACTTGGAGCGTGCCGTTGCGCTCCGGCCGGACCTTTCCGACTCGCACTATAATTTTGGTGTTGCGCTGTGGTACAGCGGTTCCAAAATCAAAGGCATATCTGAGCTGCAAGAGGCTGTTCGACTTGATCCCGCCGCAGCCGCCAGCTATGCCTTTCTCGGAACTACTCTTCGCGAAACGGGTCAATTTGAGAACGCACGACGGAACCTGCAGCGCGCGATTGCGCTCCTGCCGTCCTTTCCCGCCACATACATCGACCTCGGAACTGTTTATCTTCGCGCGGGCGATCTCGATAAAGCGCTGGCGCAGTTCAATGCCGGGCTCAATATCCCCTCTTCATCCGGTCCCATCCCCGATTGGGATATGGCTGTCGCAGGTATTCGCGAAGCATTGGCCGCGAAGCCAGACCGCGCCGAAGCACACAACATGCTCGGACTCCTGCTGGGGCGCAAGGGTGCAGACAGCAAGGAGGTTCTGGCGGAGTTCCGCGCGGCCGTGCGGCTGCGCCCGGATTTCGCGGATGCACACAACAACATCGGGCTGGTACTGGCACAGGGCAACGAGGACAAAGCGGCTATTACTGAGTTTCGTGAAGCTCTGAGCGTCCGACCCGATTTTGCGGACGCGCACGCGAATCTTGGCACAACGCTCATTTCCACTGACAGTCGAGAGGCCGTACTGGAACTCAAGAAGGCCATAGCGCTCGCGCCGGGACTGTTGAAAGCACAATTCAATTTGGCGGTGGCCTACGGCGCGGACCCGAGCTATGGGTTGACCAAAGAAATCGAGCAGTTGCGTAGAGTCATCGTGACCGAGCCAACCTTTGCACCTGCGCATCTCAATTTGGGTAAGGCGCTTCTCAGCGACGGGAAAGTGGAGGAAGCTATCGGAGAGCTCCGAGAATCGGTGCGGCTTGAGTCACAGAGTACCAGGGCTCACTATCAGCTTGGGCTGGCTTTGGCGAGGGCAGGACGAAAGGATGAGGCCGCGGCTGAATTGCAGAAGAGCCGCGAATTGGCTTCTTCTGACGACCGGAAACAGAACGCTGACTTGGATATCGCGGAAGGCCGCGGCGCGCTGAATAATGACGAGTTGGACCAAGCCGCTGCCAAATTTCGGCACGCGCTTGAGCTCCAGCCCGAGTCTTCAGACGCCGAGCATTTTTTGGGAGTCGTTCTTGAAAAAGAAGGCGATACTCAGGGTGCTTCCGCTGCATATCGAAAGGCAGTGGAGTTCAATCCCGGCGACGTATTCGCCAGAGAAAAAGTCCAGGCGTTATCGAAGGACGAGGCCACAGCGGACGAACCCCAACGCATCGCCGAGTTCGAAGGCTATATCCGAGCGGGACGATTCCAGGAGGTTGAGCCGCTCCTTGATGCTTATGTGAAAGAGCACTCGAAATCCTCTTGGGGCTGGTATGCCTTGGGTTACAGCCTGTTTGCCCAGCGAAAAGTCGGTGAATCCATTCAGGCGCTGGCGAAATCGCTCCAACTCAACAACGAAAATGCTGAGGCGCACAAAATTCTCGGCCGTGATCTGATGTTTATCGGAAGGTTCACGGCCGCCCAGACGGAGTTCGAGCAGGGAATTCGATATAACCCGCAATCCGCTGAGTTGCATTTCAACTTGGGCAAACTATTTTCCGTCCAGGATATCTGGAGCTCTGCGCGAAAGGAGTTTGAAACCGCACTCCGTATCGACCCTTCGTACGTGGAAAGTTTGGATGGTCTGGGTTTTGCTCAGGAGGCTCTGGGCGATGAGGCCGGAGCTGTCGCGAGTTATGAGAAAGCTATTGCAATCAACGAGGCGGACAGGGGAAAGTTCGTGTCAGCGCATGTGAACCTCAGCGGGTATTACAATCGGAAGGGTGATTCCGAAAAGGCTCTCTCGTATGCCCGCGCGGCCCTGGAGCTTGATCCTAAGTCGGATGGTGCCTGGTTCCAGCAGGCAAAAGCAATGGAGGCCCATGGACGGCTGACTGATGCTGTCGAGGCTCTGAACCGAGCCATTTCATTAAATGATCGAGCGTCTACGTACTACTACGTTCTGGCCCACGTGTATCGTCGGCTTGGCAAAGTGGAGGACAGCCGCAAGGCTCTGGATTCGTTCACGCGCCTCGAGAGAGAGACAATTGGCGTAGAGGAAATGCGGCGAAATCTCGCCAATCGCTCCGGCAACCCGCCTCAACCGAAGAGCCAACGTGACTAAGAAGACCTCGAGCGCGTAAATCTCGCCCCAAATTTGTTACAGCTGCATTCCGATGACGGGATAACTCGGCCCGGACCACATCGCTGCGCAAAACCAATTTGGGTACTCGAACGAGATCTGGAATCTTTCCGGGGCAAAGAACTGATCAAGGTTTCCGCAGCGGGTCCCCCTGCCCTTCCACAAGTTTAATGTATTGATCAAGTGGGAGATTGGTGAAGCGCTCCACGCGGCCGCTTGGCAGCGGCCACTTGACCTCGACCCAGTCGATCTGGGTGCGCCTGCCGATGCCCAACACCACGCGTGGGTCGTGGGAAGCCAGATAACTTCCCGCTCCCGTCTTGAAGTGGGACCGCGTCAGGTCCCCGGCCTGCCAGGTAATCAGCGCGCCCACCGCGTCGGGATTAGCTCGCTTCGCGGCCAACCTCACGCCCAACCAATGGTTTAGCCGGCCAACCCGATTCTTGAGCAGCAGAGGCGACCCGTTGTTGATTGCGACCAGTACGTCGAGAGCGCCGTCGTTATTGAAATCGCCAATGGCCATGCCGCGTGCGGCATATGGCTTTGAGAAAACGGGGCCGCTGCCGGTCGTCACGTTCTCGAATCCTCGGCCCGTGCCGTGAAAGAGCAACAAAGGCTCGCGGTATTTCACTTCGCTGGAATGCTCCTGGATTTTGTCGTCAGGGTGGCCGTTGGCAAGGAAGAGGTCGAGGTTGCCGTCGTTGTCGTAATCGAAGAATTTCACGCCCCACCCGCTCATCAGCCGCGTGACCTTGCCTATGCCGTATGGGATGGCCATGTCGTCGAAGGTCTCATCGCGATTGTTGTGGTACAGCGAGTACATCTCCTGGTCTACGTTGGTGACGAACAGGTCCATCCAGCCGTCCTGGTCGTAGTCGGCGGAGTCCACCCCCATCCCGGACCGCGGCCGCCCCTCGGCGCTGTAGCCCACGTTGGCCTGCAGGCCTATCTCCTCGAACTTCCCATTGCCACGATTGACAAACAGGAAATTCGCCACGGTGTCATTGGCGACGAATAGATCCATCCGCCCATCGTTATTGATGTCGCAGGCGACGACCCCCCAAGCCTTCCCGAGGGACTTCGAGATCCCAGACTCGTGGCTGACGTCTGTAAAAGTACCGTCGCCATTGTTGTGGAACAACCAGCTCGGCATCGGGTCGTAAACGCGCGGGATACAGTAGTAGCGTTCGCCGGTCTCACGGTTGCCGCAAAACTTGTTCTTGGACTTGTCGAAATCCACAAACCGGCAGATAAAGAGGTCGAGTTTTCCGTCGTTGTCGTAGTCAAACCAGACCGCACTCGATGCCCAGCCCTGGGTGGGCAGGCCAGCTTTCCTGGTCACGTCGGTGAACGTGCCGTCACCGTTGTTGTGGTAGAGAATGACCCCGTTGTACTGCGTCACAAGAAGGTCGGGCAAGCCGTCGCCGTCGTAATCGCCGGCCACCACACCCATCCCATACCCGCCGCCGGCAACCCCAGCCTTTTCGGTCACGTCAGTGAATGTTCCGTCGCGGTTGTTCCGGTAAAGTGCGTTGCGGAGTGCTGCCTGGGGATCGAAGAAATCACACATGCCACTGTTGACCAGGTAAATGTCCATCCAGCCGTCGTTGTCATAATCGATGAATGCGCACCCCGCACCCACGGTTTCCGGCAGGTACATCTCTGGGGAGCGCCCGTTGTGGTGTACCCAGGTAATCCCGCTCACTGCAGGCGGGACAAGCTCAAACGGAAACTTGGCACCGCTTTGAGGTGTTGCGAGGTAGTAGGCCCATGGGGAGCGTGGCAGATGGCCCGCGACGAGCGCGGCGAGCAGACGCTTCAGGAAGGCACGGCGCGAGCGGATGTGCGGCCATCTTTTTTTGAGCATTAAGCTGTGGAGCTCCCCAGATAGCTGCACGACTTCAGCAGAATACCGCCCACCTCGTTGACAAGAGAATTTACACCCGCGGGCACACGCTCACAATACTTTCGTGTGCTCGCGCGTTTACGGAGAGTCTCAGAAGTTGCCCCGGTTATGGCAGCTTGCTATCATGAGCAAATATGCGCAGTTTTGGTGAGCGCACAGAGTTCCTCCGGCACTGCGCCTGCCGGGTTGGGCCCGCACTCTGCTGGTACAAGCTGTGTCTTGCACTTCTGATCTTCCCAAGCGTCGGCTTGGCACAGCTCAACCATATTGAGACAGCTGCGCGTCTGCTGAGCCAGGGACAAATGGACCAGGCGGAAACCGAAGCGCGCCAGGCCCTGGGAAATCCGACCACGCGGGCGCTGGCTTTGGCGATGCTGGGAACGATTCGGCTGGAGGAAGGCAAATATAGAGAGTGCACGAGCTTTCTGACCCAAGCCTTAGCGCTTAATCCTCATTTGGTGGGCGCTCGAACGAGTCTGGGGAACGCCTACTTGTTGCAGGGTAAATCCGATTTGGCGCGTAGCAGCTTCCAGGAAGTCGTGAGACTCGATCCCGGGAACTTCAACGCTCGGTTTGAGTTGGCCAAGGTTGAAGCATCTCTCCATAACTATCGGCGATCCCTGGACGTGGCCGGCCCGATCCTAGCTCAACTAAGCGGGTCCGATGACGGTATCCTGTTGCTGGCAACGGACTATGGTTCGCTTGGAAGAAAAGAAGAACTAAGAGGTCTGGTTCCTACCTGGCAACAGTTGCCCGCGTCGTCCGACGAATCGTCCCTGGAGTTTGGCAACGTCTTGACGATGTTCGGAATGACCCTCGAGGCGAAACAAATCTTCGAAGTCGAAGAGGCAAAGATAACTGCGCGTCCCTCCCCCACGCTAGCCCTTAAGCTCGGAAAAAGTTACTTGTCCCTGGGAGTTCTGGACCGTGCAGAGCAGAACTTTCAACGTGCGCTCGACTTGAACCCCGCGTGCGCGGCCTGTGACCAGGGCCTTGCCGAGATTGCGGACCGGCAAGGAAATACTGAGAAGGCTTTGGCGTACCTGGTCACGGCGAAACAACTGGATCCTGGAGATCCTGAAATCCTATTCGAGTTCGGAAAAGTGTGCCTCCAGCGAAATCTGCTAGAGGATGCTTTGCCTGCGCTCGCTAAGGCCGTCGCCCTGAAACCCGGTGAGGACCCGTACGTCTATGTATTGGCTTCTGCCAACGTCGCTCAAGGCAACCTCTCAAAGGCTGCGTCGCTTCTCGCCCGGCTTCTGCAAAAGCATCCGCACGATGCCGTCCTGAAATACGCGATCGGGGCAGTGAACTACCTGCAGGGCCAGTACGCTCAGGCCGAGTCCTCGCTCAAACAAAGCCTGCAAACACAGCCCGACCAGGTTGCGGCTGCCTACTACTTGGGTCTTACTTATGATGCCCTTGGCCAGGACCAACTGGCTGTCACCGTGTTTCGCGACCTGCTCAGGAGTCACCCCGAGCATGGGCCTTCGCATGTCAAGCTGGGGAGCATACTCTTGAGACAGCACCACTATGACGAAGCCCAACAAGATCTCGAACGCGCGATTTCGCTCGATCCTGGTTCCGTGCAAGCCCACTATCAGCTCGGCCTGTTGCTTCGTCGCCTCGGCAGAACCGCCGAGTCAGATAGTCAGTTTGCCGAGTCACGCAAGCTTGAAGCAGAACGGAGTTCGCAGACCGACTTGAAGCTCCGCTTGCTGTTACCCGACTGATCGAAAGATGCCGAATTGTTTTCAGGGTTGGAGGTTTCCACAATTCCGCGGCATTAAGCCGAGTCTCTTGGCGAGGCTCTTCGGCGGAGGAATTTTCATGCGGCGTAGAGAGAAGTTACAAAGAGAGCGTTCATGAAAATGAGACCGTCGTCCCAAGACCATCAGAATCCCGGCCGGACTGCTGAATTTCGCCAACCAGGTAGCGTACTCGCATGAGCCTTCACCGACGCGGCAACCTCTCAGGATCACGGCGTGACTTTCTCCGTCAAATTGGATGGCTGGGCTCAGTGGTGCCCGCCTCTGTACTGCTGGCAGGAGTGCGTGACGCGGCGGCACTTCAAGGATCGCCGGCATCACCTGGCAGCCGGAAACCCGAAAGCAGTCCTATCCATGTAGCGGGATTTCAATTCACAGACATTGCCGCTCAGGCTGGTTTGGGCGGAGCAATCAACGTTTTTGGCGGCATCACGCATAAGCGCTGGCTCCTGGAGGAAACCGGATGCGGCGTCGCGCTTTTCGACTACGACAACGATGGCTGGCTGGACATCTTTATGGTCAATGGGACGAGATTTGAAGGCATCTCGCCGCAACATCAGCCTGCCAACTTCTTGTTTCACAATAACCGCGACGGGTCCTTTACCGAGGTAACGGAGAATGCTGGACTACTTCGATCGGGATGGGGTCAAGGGTGCTGCGTCGGAGATTATGATAACGACGGATTTGACGATCTGGTCGTGACCTATTGGGGAGGAATCGTCCTCTTCCACAACGATGGAGATGGGACTTTCACCGATGTTACGCAAAGGGCCGGCCTCGTTCAAAACGGTCTAGCGCCACGATGGAACACCGGTTGCTGTTTCGTGGACTACGACCGGGACGGCCACCTCGACCTGTTTGTTGCCAACTATGTAAATTTTGATCCCCAAGTGGCGCCGCAACCCGGCGCGAACCAGTACTGCAGGTATTACGGTCTGTCCATCGGCTGCGGGCCGCAAGGGATGAGCGGCGGGACGAACATCTTGTACCACAATCGGGGCGACGGAACGTTTGAGGATGTTTCGGAGCGATCAGGCGTGGCGGTCCCGCGCGGCCCGGTGGCGCCGACATTTGTGAGCGAGCAATGGAATCCAGTGGGCTCTTACGGACTTGGAGTGTGCGCGGCGGACTTTGACAACGACGGCTGGCCCGACATTTATGTAGCATGCGACTCCGTCCCAAGCCGCTTCTACCACAACAATCACGATGGAACTTTCGATGAGGTGGGCACCGAGATCGGCTGCGCACTGAATGAGAATGGGACTCCACAGGGGGGGATGGGCGTGGGTATCGGGGATTACGACTGCGACGGCTGGCTTGATATCGTCAAGACAAACTACTCCGACCAGACCGCGAATCTATACCATAACAACGGCGACGGCACTTTCTATGACGCTGTCTTCCAGGCCGGGCTGGGCGTGAATACGAAGTATCTGGGTTGGGGAGTGGGCCTTTTCGATTTCGACAACGACGGCTGGCCGGATATCTTCATGTCGAACGGCCATGTCTTCCCCACCGTCGACACGAAGAGACTACACGTCACATTCAAGCAGGGAAAGATCGTCTACAAGAACCTCGGCAACGGAAGCTTTATAGATGTTACCTCCAGCGCTGGACCGGGAGTAACTCAGCCGCACAGCAGCCGAGGGACTGCATTCGGCGACTTCGACAACGACGGAGATGTGGACGTCGCAGTGATTAACATGAACGAGGCTCCCTCGCTGCTGCGCAATGATTGCCGCTCGAGGAACAACTGGCTGAAGGTCAAGTGCATCGGTACCACGTCCAATCGCAGCGCCGTTGGCGCTCGCGTGCGAGTGGTCACGGGCCAACATTCTCAAATAAATGAAGTAATGAGCGGTTCCGGTTACCTGTCCCAAAATGACTTTCGCCTGCATTTTGGGTTAGGCCAAGCTAAGCACGCGGACTTAGTTGAAGTCCGCTGGCCTTTGGGTCTGGTGGAATCGTTCAAGAGTGTTGGCGCGAATCAACTGCTCGTAGTCCAAGAGGGCCACGGTATAATTCGGCGAGAGCAATTTGGCAAGCGATAGAAACTTCCGCCACTTCCCGTTGACCGCAAGCGGTGTACTTTCACTAAATTAAACTCGGCGGAGCCCGGCCTTGGAGGGCCAAGACTTACCGGTGGATGGCCCGCACTTTGCGGACCACCCACCGGCGGTAAATCATGCGGCGAGCCTAGAAAAAGATTTGAAGCCCGATTTGGACTCGCCTCGGGATATTGCACTGGCTGCCGGTATGTCCAAAGTTCCCGTTGCCGTTATTGGGCAACCAGAACTGGTCCACGGGGCAGAAGAAAACACGGTTGAAGACATTGCCTGCATCGGCTTGCACCCGAACATATCGGCTCTCACCGAAGTGAGTGTCCTTGAAGATGGAGAAGTCTTCGTTGTAGTACCGAAAACCACGGACGCTTGCATCCTGGCGGAGAGCGTTACCGAAAGCAAGCGCCCCAGGATCGGTCCATCCTGCCTGGTTGAGATAACTGTCGGTGGCGGGATCCTTAAACGTTCCCGTCAGTCCGCTCCCGCCTTTGTTGGGGAACTTAGCATAGTTAAAGAGGTACCCGCCAAGGTTGTTCGCCGTTGTGATGGACAGCGGCCTCCCGGACTGGTAGGTCTGCGTCGCCGAGATTTGCCAATTGCCGATGACTTTGTCCAAAACTCCCGACGCGTTACTTCCGACCGGCTTGCCTTTCCCGAAGGGCAACTGGTAGACCCAGCCAAACGAGAAAATGTGTGGCACGTCGTCGGAACTGACGCTGTAAAGGTTGCGCATATCGCTGGGATTCTGCACGGGAGGTCCCCCAGCTCCCAGGCCAGTTTCCGAGCCGTTGTTCATCAGCCTGGAATAGGTGTAGGCGACACGGAGTTGCAGGCCGCGGCTCATGCGCCGCTCAAAGGAAGCCTGGAGTGCGTTGTAGTGGCTATTGCCCAAAGGGAAATAGCGCCAGTTAATCTGCTGGTACTGCGGCCAACTTCTCAAGGACTGGGCCACTGTTCCTGAGAACCCCGGGTAGGGGGGAGTCGTAAATCCCGCCGCAGCCGCCGTCGCGTCAGGCACACCGTTGTTGAAGAGCGCCCCGAGAACACCCGCCCCTAAGGCGAGCACGCTACCGGGGTTCATGTTGTCATACACTCCGGCGGCGCTGCGGCCATCGATCAGCCGCGTCCCGTGGTTGCCCACGTAAGCGATATCGACCGCCATGTTTTCGCTCAGTTGGTGCTGGAACGAGATCGACCAGTTCTGATACCGGGGCATGGTGTATGTCTTGGGATCCACGCCCACGGGGTTTCCGCCATTCGATACGTCAGCCCGCAGTTGAGGTGGCAAGACGATAGAGCCTGTCGGCCAGCTGCAAGCAACACCTAGCGTGGTAACTTGAGCAGGGCACGCACCGTTCCCGTTAAAGTAGAACGCGGGGAATCGCCCGTTGGTGGTATTCGGCGCCGTCGGGTTGGTTTGGTAACCGTCCACCGGGTAAGGATCCCACGAGTCGGCCTGCGCGCCGGCATAGTACATCCCGTAGCCGCCGCGGATCACGGTTTTGTTTTTAATCTGATAGGCAAAGCCGAAGCGCGGACCGACGCTCCAACTGCTGTTCCCGATAGGCTTGCTGCCGCCAAATACCGTCGCGCCAAGATGGCCGACAGGGTTAGCAGCGGTAGGGTCGAATGTGGAAAACTTTCCATGCTGCTCCGACAGCCCTGATTGCCAGTCGAATCGAAGACCTAAGGTCAGAGTGAGCTTGGGCGTCAACTTGAAGTCGTCGTTGATCCAGGGAGAGCCATACTTCATCTTGGGCATGTAGCTGAACGGCGCGGAGAAATTGGCGCTGTCCACCTGACCCAACATGAAGGAGGCGAACTCGTTCCCGGTCGCCGTGTTCAAGTTCGCGCCAGTGGCGTCATAACCGGCAGTTTCGTGGGAGTCGAAATTAAAGTTGCCGCCGGTGTTCACGGCCCAGCCGGTTTGCGGGAAAGTCATATAGCGGAATTCGATCCCGGCCTTGATCGTATGCTTGCCGGTAATCCAAGTGATATCGTCGAGAAATTGATAGCGATTGTTGATGTCGCTCCCGCCGCTGGCCCACGGCGTGCCGTAGTGGGTGTAGCCAATCGGGCCATTGAAATTGAGTTGAGGGAAGCCAGCGTTGTTGAAAACGGGTTGGTCTGGGAGCCCAAGTCCGAGCTTCTTATTCCAACCCACCCCTCCGGCTAACTGGTTGCCAGTCATATGCCAGCGGTCATAGGCCAACGTAGTGTGATTGAAGAGGTTCGGCTTAATCACCCAGTTCATCTGCAGGTGCTCGAAATGGTTGGTGATGCGCTGGAAGAATCCCTGGCCGATGTAAGTGTCGTTCGCCGCAGAATCCGTTTGTCCGTTATGCACTGTGGTGCAGCCTTGCGGTCCGCCACAGTGAGCGGTGCGAGGCCGGTTGTTCTGGTAGTAGGTATTGCTGATAGAGAATTTATTGTTAAACGTATGATCGACTCGGAAAAGCCAGGTTCTGACGTCGATCTTGTTATTGTCGTCCGAGTTCCCGCCAAAGCCGTTGGCCCGCAGCGTGTCGCGGTCGAGCGCCGGGATGTTAGGAATCACAAAGGCCGCCAACGAGCTCCGCAGCGGATCGTTGGCCGGAATGATGTTCGCCTGGCCAGCAATGGGGAGACCCGTGCTGGGGTCGAATCCATAGCCGTCGCGAACGGGTACGCCGCTTACCAGCCGCGTGGTGGCAGGGTTAAAGATTTCGCCCTGATAGATAGGCCGACCCAACGCATCATGCCCTACGATTTTCGTCGTGTCCAGAAGCCCGGTCCCGCTGAAGTCGCCCTGCCTCTGGGCCAGGGTCGGAAGAGTGTTGACGAAGCCGGTGTTGACCGTGCTGTGGTAGTCGAGGCCGTCCACGTTGAAGAACCAGAACGTTTTGCCTCCCCAGGTGATCTTCGGAACCGGCCCGCCCACGGCAGCCCCCCAGTTATCCTGGGTCAGGGGGAGGCGCTTACGCAAAAAGAAGTTCGACGCGTCCAGCTTATCGGTGGTCAGGAAATTGTACACGTTGCCGTGGAGTTGGTCGGTGCCGGATTTCGTGGCGTAGGTGATAAAACCACCGCTGGTGTGTCCGTACTGTGCGGAAAAGGTGTTCTCGACGACGGTCATTTCTTGCACCGAGGGGTAGGGTACCGAGCTCTCCTGCGTCCCTTGGTGACCTTCCGCATAACCGAAAGCCGCGCCATCAAACCAATTTTCAGTGGCCATCGTCTGGCCGCCGTTGATCCGGGATGTAAATTGGCTGCCACGGAAGATCGCGTCGCCGTTCGGCTGCATAGGCACAAAGCCCGGTTGTAGTTGCAGCAGAGATTCGGCCAGCCGGATGTCAGCCCCCATGACGGCCGGAAGATCGCGATAGTAGGTGGAACCAATCGTGTGGGATACCGTCGAATTCTCAGTGTTGATCAACTCTGCGCCGCCCTCGACCTCGACGGACTGGGTCACCAAACCGAGTTCGAGCTTCACATCCTGGCGGTAAGTCTGCCCGCCGGTCAGCACAATCCCCGGGTGGGTGGCATGCTTGAAGCCTTCTTTTTCGACCTCGATGTTGTATGTACCTAGAGTGAGAGGCGGCGTGCTGTAGTTGCCGGAACTGTTCGTGCCCACCTCTATTTTCACACCGGTATCCTGGTTGATGATCGAGACTTTGGCATCGGGAACCGCCGCACCGGAAGAGTCGGTGACGATGCCAGTGATCTCAGCCCGGTCGGCCAACTGGGCGTACAGGCTCTGCCCACTAAACGCAACCAAAGCAGACAACAGAAGCACGACGAGAGTTGATGGCCGTTTCATCTTTACGCCTCCCCCCAAACTTAAGCGCCCAACCTCAAGCCGGCGTGAAACCTCCAATGGGTGTGCTGGAACGGCTGTGAATATTGGATTCGGAAGCTATTCTGGGCTTTGGAACAACCCCCCAAAAGCGGGATTTGCAACCAATGGCCCAGGGCCCGAAACTTTCAATTCGCTTTGTTCCAGCTCCATTTCGATCGTTCTTTACGCAGGATTGGGGTTGCCCAAACGGTTCGGATTTTCCGGTAAACGTTTTCCCTGAACCAATGCGGCACTATTACTCCGCTTGAGAGTTGATGTCAAGAGGATTTTTTGAACAAGCAAAGAATTTTCTTGAGTACTAGGAAAAAACCTTGGAGTGGCTTGAGGCCAGAGTAGGGAGCGGCTTGCACCTGGCCGGCCGGGACGCGGCTGTGCACCTGAAAGGGGGTATAGATTTACATCCCCAGCAGCTCGCATCCTCCATAATCTAATTCCAGCTCCGGTTGCGCGGGACCAGGTTCATCGGAATGAGGCGATTCGAACATTGGAGGATCGGTTCGGCGCTCTCCCGATATGCATTATCATACCTTCCTGGGGGCAGCCTAACCGTGAGTGTGCACGGGTATTCCGAAGTGGAAAGCGGCCTCAAGAAAGCGGTCCGCCTGAGTCCAACGGCGGACCGCATCGAACTTACATGGCTTTCCGGCTTGAAGGAGAGCTTCGGGAACTTGCCCGTCAATCACCGTCTTGTCTTGCGGGAAACGAAAGGAATTCCTGGCAGCCGGAGGTTTCGATAATCCAGCTATGCAGAGATGTTCACATGCGCGCCACTGGGTCGTGTCATCCGGGTTTTTCATCTGCGTCATCGCCGCCGCGGCCGGCCCCGAGGTACAGTTCACCGATATCACTCCGTCCGCAAAGGTCGATTTCAAGCACGAAAGCTCGGCAACTTCCAACAAGTACCTGTTGGAAACCATGGGAGGAGGCGTAGCCCTCCTGGACTATGACAACGACGGGCGGCTGGATATCTTCTTCACCAACGGCGCAAAGATTGACGATCCAATGCCGGATGGCAAGCTCCCGGACAAGTCCGATCGCAAGTTTTGGAACCGGCTTTATCATCAAAACGCCGACGGCACATTCACGGATGTGACGGAAAAAGCCGGTCTCACCGGAATGTCACAGAACTACTACGCAATGGGCGTAGCCGTGGGCGACTACGACAATGACGGTTTCGAAGACATCTACGTGACAGGCTATGGCGGCAACACGCTCTACCACAACAATGGGGACGGCACGTTCACAGACGTAACGAAACGCGCCGGAGTTGCCGCTGGCGGATGGAGCGCGAGCGCCGGGTTTTTCGATTACGACAATGATGGCAAGCTCGACCTCTTCGTGACCCGTTATGTGGATTGGAACTTCCGGAACAATCGCTATTGCGGAGAACAGAAACCCGGCTTACGCGCCTACTGTCACCCTGACAATTTTCAGGGCGTCACCAACATCCTATATCACAATAATGGCGACGGAACGTTTACCGACGTTTCCGCGAAGGCCGGCATCGCCAACCCTGAAGGCAAGGGACTGGGCGTGTCTTTCGCCGATTATGACGGCGACGGTTTTACGGACATTTTTGTCGCCAACGATTCCGTTCAGAGTTTCTTGTACCACAACAACGGAAACGGCACGTTTACCGAAGTCGGCCTGCTCGCAGGCGTTGCCTACAATGAGGACGGCAAAACGTTTGCCGGGATGGGCGCGGACTTCAGCGACTTCAATAACGACGGCTACCCAGATATCGTTGTCACCGATCTTTCCAGCGAGCGCTATCACCTCTTTCAGAACAATGGCGACGGCACCTTTCGCGATGCGACCAACCAATCTGGCATGGGCGGCGCGACCGTTACTTTTTCCGGTTGGAGCACGCACTTGTTCGACTACGACAATGATGGCTGGAAGGACCTCTTCGTTGCGCAGGGGCACGTGATGGACACCATCGAGCAGACCTCACCCAACATGAAATACCTTGAACCGCCGCTACTGTTGAAGAATGAGTCCGGCCATTTCGTGAGGGTAGTGCCAGGCACGGTTTTTCAAAAAGTATGGGCTGGCCGGGGCGCGGCGTTCGGAGATATCGATAACGACGGTGATGTCGACATCGTGGTCAGCAACGTGGGTCAAAGGGCTTACTTGCTGCGAAATGACGGTGGGAACCGCAGAAACTGGTTGGGGATACAAACCATCGGCAGGAAATCAAACCGCGACGGCATTGGCTGTCGCGTTAAAGTTGTGTCCGCGTCTGGATTGGCTCAATATTTCACCGTCAACACGGCCGTCGGTTATCTCTCAGCCAGTGACAAGCGGCTGATGGTGGGCCTGGGCGGCGATCCTATTGCGAAGTTGGTCGAGATCTGGTGGCCGTCCGGAGCTGTCCAGAGATTCGAGAACGTCAAGGCTGGCCAGATGTTGAAGGCGATGGAGCCAGTCCAGTGATCAGCCGACGCAAAATGATCGCCAGCATCTGGGGCGCAGCTGGTGCCGCGATCGTCAACCCAGTCCGCGCGGCTTTCGGCCAGTGAATTTAGTCACATGGTGAAAGGCCGCAACCTCTGAGCGAAACCTTCTGGTCGTTGGTTTTTGGCGCGTTTTACCAATGTCGCAAGACAAGCAGGCTCACCGAAACGATTATCTACGGCGGCTCAGAGACAAAAGCTACGTCATCGAAGTGGTCGGCGCTGGCTCAAAGTCTCTCTCGTCGGTGTCAAAACAAATTGCAGCGTCATCAGCACACGTGTGATCGCCCATTTCGGAGGTCGGCGTCAGGCACAGCACGTGAGCGCTCAACCGAACTTTTGTCTTGCTAACGACTGCACTTCAGCCTTGGCGGCGAAATCGCGGCGAGCCTGACGATCTATCGGAGCAACGGTGGAACGGAAACGATTCTAAAAGTTGCCGCGGAACCGTTCGTCACCATTCCGGTAGTTATGGGAATACTAGAAAAACAGAAGTTCCGGTAGCGCCCGCGATTATTCTGTCTTGTCACGTCCGCGGGCCTTATGGTAAACGTTTACCCACGATATTCCAGATCGGGCCATCGCTTCCCCTGTGAGGAGAATACACATATGTTCTCGGCCGACAGACGACGTTTCTTGCAGCAGGCTGCTAACGCCGGAATGGCGTGGGGCGTGGGTTCTCTATTTGGCAGCTCTTTCTTGGCCGCTCAGACCTCGCCGCCGAACACCGGCGATATCGTCCGTGTTTATGCGGACTCCCGCCGGACCATAGCTCCGCTCGACCGCAATCTTTTTGGCTCATTTCTCGAGCACCTGGGTCGTGCGATCTACGAGGGCATTTACGATCCCGGTTCGAAGCTCTCGGACGCCAACGGGTTTCGCAAAGATGTCATCAATGAAATACGCCAGATGGGAGTTCCGATCATCCGCTATCCCGGCGGCAATTTCGTTTCGGGTTACAACTGGCTCGACGGCGTCGGTCCCAAGGAGAGCCGTCCGCGTGTGCTTGACAAGGCCTGGAATGCAATCAACACGAATCAGTTCGGCACCAATGAATTCATGGCGTGGTGCAAGGCTGTCGACACTGAGCCTTTGATGGGCCTCAATCTTGGGACGGGAACGCCTGAGGAGGCTGCCGCTTTGGTCGAATATTGCAACCTTGATCGGGGAACAAAATGGAGCGATCTCCGCCGCAAGCACGGAATCGCGGAGCCTTACAAAGTGAAGAGCTGGTGCCTGGGTAACGAGATGGATGGTCCCTGGCAGATAGGCCACATGACCGCGACCGAGTATGGCATGAAGGCTCAAGACGCCGCCCGGCAGATGCGCAGCGTTGATCCTTCGCTGCAGTTGATCGCTTGTGGATCAAGCGGCCCTTTCATGCCCACCTATCTTGAGTGGGACCGCGAAGTTTTGGAGCAATGCTACGACCACGTCGACGGTCTCTCGCTGCACCGCTACTTCACCAATGCTCCCGGAGATACCGGCGGCGATAGTTCAAAGTTCCTTGCTATGAACCTCAGTATGGAACAACAAATCGCGGAGACCGTCGCGGTTTGTGACCTCGTGCGTGGACACAAGCGCTCAGCAAAGAAATTGTGGTTGTCTTTTGACGAATGGAACGTGTGGTACCGAGCCCGCAGCGGGGACGCTGTGAACGGACATCACCAGGAAGCACCTCACTTACTCGAAGAGGTATACAACCTGGAAGATGCCCTGCTTGTGGGCGGCCTGGTCAACTCTCTCCTACGCAGCGCGGACCGAGTCAAGGTGGCATGCCTGGCGCAGTTAATTAATGTCATTGCACCAATATCGACCAATACAAACGGTTTGCTCCGGCAGACTATCTACTATCCCTATAACATGGCGCTTCAATATGCCCGCGGTTCTGTGCTCAATCTTCTCGTGGAGTCGCCGACCTATGAGGTTGCGCGAATGGGGCAGGTTCCGTACGTGGACGTAGCCGCGACCATTGATCCTCATGATGGAAAGGTCGGAATTTTCGTTCTAAATCGTGACCTTTCGAAGCCGCACGTCGTGGAAATCAATTGGCAGGACAAGGCGCCAGGCCAGGTGCTTGCCTCCGAAGTCCTGACCGGAACGGATCTCAAAGCGTTTAATACCTTCGAAGTGCCTAAGCAGGTCGCGCCGCAAGCCTTTGGTAAACCTTCCACGGGCGGTGGGCGGACCAAGTTTGAAGTGCCGGCGCGCTCGTATACCGTCATTCAGTGGTCGGCTTGATCCGCCCGGGGGGCGAGCATTTTAGAAGCTATAGAGTTACTTTACTGTGCCGGCGGTATGCCACGCTTTCGCCTAAGAATGCGTCAGCAAGGTGGCAGCACAGCAAGTTATCTCTCAGCTCCCCCAACCACAACCTGTGAACAAGGCTGAAGCGAGTGCCCCAAAAGGGGAGATCAGGAGAGCGAGCTATGAAGACCACACTTAGGCGGCAGTTTCTAAAGACAGCGGCAGTGGCGACCGGAGGCATGCTGGCCGCGCGTTCTATGCCTGCATGGCCCCAGGAGTCGCCGCAGCTGGCCATCGTCCCTCCACTCTCGGTCTTCAAATACTCACAGGTGCAGTTGCTTGACGGGCCCTTGAAGGTTCAGTTCGACCAGAACCACGAATTGTTCCTGCACCTCGACGAAGATGGGTTGCTCAAGCCTTTTCGGCAACGACAAGGGATGCCGGCTCCCGGGCCGGACCTCGGAGGCTGGTACGACAATGCTGACGACTTTAATCACGAACACAATTTTCACGGGTTCATTCCCGGACATACCTTTGGTCAATATGTCTCCGGGTTGGCCCGAGCCTACGCCGTAACTGGATCGAAATCCACCCAGGAGAAGGTTCACCGCCTCGTGCGCGCCTATGCCGAGACCGTGGAACCTACCGGGAAATTCTACGAAGATTATCGGCTGCCGGGTTACACCTTCGACAAAACGTGCTGCGGCCTAATCGATGCACATGAATTTGCCTTTGATCCCATAGCCCTTGCTGTGCTCAAGCGCAGCACAGAGGCGGTGTTGCCACATCTGCCTGAAAAAGCGCTAAGCCGCGCCGAGCAGGAAGCCCTTCCGCATAAGACCGTTGCCTATACATGGGACGAAACCTACACTCTGCCGGAAAATTTGTTCCTGGCGTACCAGCGTAGCGGCGACAAACGCTATCGAGACTTGGCGGTACGCTTCATCTACCACCAGTATTATGACGCGCTCGCGGAAAACCAAAATGTTCTTCCTGGCAAACACGCGTATAGTCACGTGAACTCGTTCAGTTCAGCGATGCAGGCCTACCTGGTGTTGGGCGAGGGAAAATACCTGAGAGCCGCCGTCAACGGGCTGCGCATGGTGCACGAACAAAGTTACGCTACCGGCGGATGGGGGCCTAACGAAGCCTTTGTAGAACCAGGCAAAGGCCTGCTCGCTGCGAGCCTGGGATCGACCCACGCCAGTTTTGAGACCCCGTGTGGTGCTTACGGGCAGTTCAAGATCACCCGTTACTTGCTGCGCGTCACTCGCGACTCCCGGTACGGCGACAGTATGGAACGTGTGCTCTACAACACTGTTGCAGGCGCCAAGCCAATTCTTCCCGCCGGGACTAGCTTCTATTATTCCGATTACAGTAGCGACAACGCTAAGAAGGTCTATTACAAGGACAAGTGGCCGTGCTGCTCTGGCACTTTCCCGCAGTTGGCCGCCGACTACGGCATCAGCTCGTATTATCTCGGCGAGGACGGGATTTATGTGAACTTGTTCATTCCTTCTCGCATCACTTGGTCACAGAACAACACGCGTTGTACTCTCCTGCAGCAGACCAGCTATCCCACATCCAACATGACGCAACTTCAGTTCAGCATTGCACGTCCGGAAAACTTTACGGTCTATCTGCGGGTTTCAGCTTGGGCCGACGCAAAAACGAGCGTTTCCATCAATGGCAAACGCTTCGAAACCGACATTGTTCCGGGGAAGTTTTTGGCATTGCAACGCACTTGGAAGAACGGAGACCGAGTGGAGTTTGAAATGGGAATGCCGCTTCGCCTGGAAGCGGTGGATGCGCAAAATCCTAACCTTGTGGCTCTGTTGCGCGGACCGATTGCCCTTTTTGCGGTTGGCAGCATTTCCGTCAAGATCACTCGGGCACAATTGCTCGCCGCTGTCGCGGCCTCTCAATCTTCGGAGGACTGGCTGGCAAAGTGCGATGCTGCTAGGGTGACATTTCGTCCTTTTGCAGCCATCGGTGATGAACCTTATCGTCTCTACCACCAAGTGGACGTGTAAGCTACTGGCTAATGAAGTGCTTGGTTGGAACACGAGACACAGGAACGTGCTGACAGACAGCCACAAACCTAAGCAGTTCTCTTATATTGACCCGGTAAACGTATACCGAAGTCGGCTGTGCTAAAATACGGGCCGTAAGCGTCTAGTCGAGGTTTATACTCAACTACTGTCATGGATCTCCGTGAGATCGCCCGAAGGGCAAGAGTTTCCACCGCCACCGTTTCCAGAGCGATTAACCATGTTTCCACGGTCAATCCTCAGCTTGCCAAGCGTGTTTGGAAGGTCGTTGACGAACTCGGGTATTTCCCCAATACCCAGGCGCGGGCCTTGGTGTCTGGAAGAAGTCGTATTTTGGGCCTGATCGTATCCGAGATTACCAACCCGTTTTTCCCGGAAATTGTTCAAACCTTCGAACATCTCGCCGTGGAGAACAATTACGAGATTCTTCTTACCTCCACCGTGAACGACCCGAAGAGAATGGAGCAGTCGGTGCGGCGTATGATCGAGCGCCGCGTCGACGGCGTGGCGATTTTGACCTTTGGCATGGAGGAGTCGCTGCTGGGGCATCTTCGGTTCCGAAAGGTACCCTTGGTCTTCGTTGACGTCGGACCCGATGCTCCCGGCATAGTCAACATCCGGATTGATTACGTCAATGGCATTCGCCAGGCGGTGCAACACCTGGCTGCTCTGCGGCATACGCGTATTGCGTTCGTTGCCGGGCCACCGCGGCTGAAATCAGCGCTGGCGAGGATGGATGCTTTCAAGACCTCCATGGCAGAAATCGGCCTGCTCCCGGAATTCATTGTGACAGCGGACCATACCATGGAGGGCGGCATGCGTGCGCTGGTCGAACTTCTCGACGCGCGCGATCAACCCACTGCAGTTGTCTGCTCCAATGATATGACGGCCATTGGAGTCATGCGGGAAGCGTACGATCACGGAATTACGATCCCGACCGACCTGTCAGTCGTTGGCTTCGATGATATTCGCCTGGCGCAATTCATGACTCCACCGCTGACAACGGTGCAAATGTCGCAGAAAGAGCTAGCCCAAATTGCGTTCCGAGCATTGCTGGATGAAGTCGGCCGGGAATCGCGGTCAACTCAGAAGAGCGAGTACGAACTGATTACTAGTCTTATCCTTAGGCGTTCAACGGCTATGGCCCGCCTGTTGAACGATGAACATCGGGAACAATAATGGTCCCCTTCCCATGCATCCAGCGTCGAAGGCAAGCCTTGCTGGAATCGAGGACGTAAAGCCATCGTAGAGAACCAGGGGATTTCGTGTTCCGCTCTCGAACATATCGTGGTCGGCGAGCCTTCGATCTGCGGCAGTCCTGAATGGAAAATTCGCACCGCATTCAAGAAACTTCGGATCCAGCGGCGTGTGCCAGCATACGATTCGGCACACAGTCGAAACGTTGCTGAAGGAGATGGGCTAGCATCACTAAACGATCCGCGACTACTTGCGCCATAACAATCTCGGTGCGACCAACAAGTATTTGCGACCGGCATCGAACACGAAGCAGAAAGTCCGGGACGGCGTATCGGAACGACGACGTTCTTCGCGGCCCAATCGATAGGGAGATTCTCGCTGGCTTGGCCCTATTTCCGTATGTCAGTAGCGCAGCGTCGCATCTCGTGGTCGTTCGATATGCTTGCTACATTTCTGCAAAACTTGCGCTCCACATCTGCTTTCCTTCCTGAGGCATGGAACGACAATTCTTCCGATGTGCGCGAGACGGGGCGCAGCCGAAACGTCCTCCTCTTCTTTAGTGACCTATTGCTTTTTATACTTGCTCGTAGCACTTAACCGAAAAGGAGTGGTGTGATGCTCCCCACCGATGGAGTCATCGTGAGAGATCCGGATATCCTCGGCGGAACCGCGGTCTTCCGCGGCACCCGGGTGCCGTTCAAGAATCTGCTCGATTATTTGGAAGGCGGACACACGCTCGTCGAGTTTCTGGAAGAGTTTCCTTCTGTGACGCGCGAGGCAGCCATCGCCGCTCTGGAGCATGCTAAAGAGTTGGTCATTGCCCAGGCGCGATGAAGCTCTTGATCGACGAGTGCTTGCCACGCACACTGAAACGGCTGCTCGGGGATCACGAATGCCGAACGGTACAGGAGATGGGGTGGTCTGGAAGGCCTTGAATGGCGTGTTTTAATGTCGCTACCAGCATGCGGGTACACTCCCGCAAGTAGCCGCTGACTATCGCGTCAACGCCTACTTTTGCAATCCCGACGGCCCGTACGTCAATCTGTACATCCCTTCTACCTTGCGATGGACGCAGGATGGTACGCAGGTTTCCCTGACACAGAGGAGCAGATATCCGTTCGACGGTGTGGTGAAGTTCGACATAACGGTTTCGAAACCGACGGAATTTGCGATTCACTTATGGATTCCAGCTTGGGCGGAGGGCGCTTCGATTTTCGTCAATGGCAAGCCCCTGCCGGCATCCGAGGTTCCGGGCAAGTTCGTGACGATACGCGGCTCGTGGAAAAAAGGCGATCGCATCGAAATGGATCTGCGGATGAGATTGCGTCTGGAAGCTATTGACGCGCAACATCCGCAAACAGTCGCCTTGCTGTGCGGCCCGCAGGTTTTGTTTGCAATCACGGATGCCCCACCGGTTGTGACGGCGCGACAATTGTTAGCGGCAAAAAAAAAACTGGGCAGCAGTCATGGCAAGTTGAGACTGCCGGTGGGATGATCAGCATGTTGCCGTTCACCGCTATTGCGGATCAGCAGTATTCAACCTATTTGATCATCAAATAGTCCTGTTGAAGCCTCTGTTTTCGGGTTGCACCGTCGTGTTCTTGCATCAATTCAAATTCTCACGCGCTCCGAATCGTTCACGATTTGAGGACCCAGGACGCCGGGAATGCATCAAGAAAAGCGTTCTGAAGAAGAAAGTGGCCTTGACAAGCCCTGCAGGGGTGCGTAAAAGAAGAGCGAACGAAACCGGTTTCCGAAACCGATTGCCTCTTTTCAATTCAGACATTGGGCGGATCTCGCCGCAGTGCGCGCAACGGGCACCGAAGCCGTAAGCAGCGCCGAAGGAGATCGCAGTATGACCAAGGTTGGTTACTCGCGCCGTGAGTTCTTGCAGAGGAGTGCAGGAGTAGCGGGTGCTTCGCTCGTCGGCGGCTCCATTCTGCTGGAGCCTGAACCCATGAGCGCTTTGCCTCGATTGACTGCTGCCAGTGACAGAGTTCGCTTTGGAATTGTAGGAGTTGGCATGGAGGGCACCGGACTGCTGACAACCGCCGTTCAGCTGCCCGGCGTAGACTGCGTAGCCGCTTGCGATCTTTACGATGGCCGCCACGAACTGGCTAAGGAAATTGTCGGAAAACCCATACGGACGACGCGACGCTACAAAGAGTTACTCGACGACAAAGAGGTAGACGCCATCATCATTGCGGTTCCCGACCACTGGCATAAACAGGTTGTAGTGGACGCCGTGGGCGCAGGTAAGGATGTGTACTGCGAAAAGCCTATGTCGCACAGCCCTGCGGACGGCGTGGCGATGGTCGCAGCCGCGAAGAAGACGGATCGCATCGTTCAGATCGGTGCACAGCGGACCAGTTCCGTTTTGTGTGCCAAAGCTAAAGAGCTTTACGCAAGCGGAGCCATCGGTGAGCTAAGCCTGGTCGAAGGGAGCTTGGGCCGCAACGATCCTACCGGGGCCTGGGAATATCCACCCCCCGCAGACTTGTCTACCGAGAACCTGGATTGGGAAACGTGGCTGGGTAGCGCACCAAAGAAGCCGTTTGACCCTTTTCTATTCGCGCGCTGGCGTTGCTGGAAGGAATATGGAACGGGTCTGGCCGGCGACTTGCTAGTTCATTTGCTCAGCGGGATGCAATTTGTTCTCGGAATTAATGAAGCTCCCAAACGGGCGTCGGCTTTTGGCGGCATTTACCGCTGGAAAGACGGGCGCAATACGCCCGACGTGCATCCGGTTCTCTTCGAATACGCGAATGTCCCGGTGTACATGCGCTTGACGCTGGGGACGGAAACTGCGGAAGTCACCCGGTTTATGGGTTCCAATGGCATCATCGAACTTACAGAGTTTGGCCTTAGCTACACCCCTCAAGCCGGAATTGACTTGGCTCCCAGCTATTACTGCTACGGACTTCCGAGCCGTCTGAGGAACGCCTATTTCAAGCAGTGGCACGAGGAGCACGATCCCAAACCTGGGGCTGAGCCTGCCCCGCAGACCGTAAGCTATCACGGGAACGACTATGACGACCTGCGGCCGCATCTCTGGAATTTCTTCCAGGCCGTCAGGTCGCGGAAACCGGTCGTGCAGGACGTCGTGTTCGGTCACAATGCAGCGCTCGGCTGTCACATGGCGAATGAGTCTTACTATCGGAAGAGTCCGGTGTATTGGGATTCCGTTTCGCAGACGATTAAGTCCTAAGGCGCTGATTTGCAAGGCGCGATTGCGAAGTGGAATGCAAGCACGATGAATCGGCAGGCCGCTGTATAGCTCCAGAGAGAAGGGATCCGTAGCCCTATGAAGCTTCAGAGGATCATTTTCGTGCTAGTGATAGCCATCCTGTTGATGTCCGCAAAGGCGTATTCCCAGGCAGGAAAATCCGAGAAAAGCCCTTCCTCGCCCTCAGCCG
>Ga0209118_1000301_pt1 | contig 29278 bp, 29 predicted proteins | sample BlaSpr_A8_Ref_M1_FD_187988 | JGI IMG/M metagenome (GOLD analysis project Ga0209118, IMG submission 187988) | Forest soil microbial communities from Thunder Bay, Ontario, Canada - Black Spruce, Ontario site 2_A8_Ref_M1 (SPAdes) (version 2) | ecosystem: Environmental > Terrestrial > Soil > Boreal... | reverse complement strand
TTGCCGAGGGTCTCGTTCTTGACCGCACCGCCTTCGCGGTAACTGCGACGCAGCAGGTGGGTGCGATAGACCCGATCCTTATACTTGCGTGTCGTAGTAACGACGTGTGCTGTTCCAGTTCGCTCAGCCATAGAGCGTACTATAGATGACAAAAACCAAAATGTCTATAGTTTAGTGACTACACAACAACTCAAAAAAAATGCCCCTGGCCGGAACATTCATCAGAAATTACAGAAAGCTAGGCTCGCGGGAGTTACTACACGAAAGCAGGAACTTCAGACTAACAACCCGAAGACCACCGCCGGCGCGCCGTGCTCGGCAATCGTTTTGCCGAGCATCGGGCAGCGTTCTACAGGTAGCCCTTGTTCTGGCACCGGGCCGACTTCGCCGGCCGTCTTGGCGGTACCACACTGGAAAGCGTCCGCTTGAGCGCCTCCCGTCCGGTCGGCTTCGCCTAACCCAACGGGTTGCTTGCGCGACCCGGGCTGCACTGGCACTAGCAGGGGGAGCTACATTGTTCAACCAGCAAAGCTACACAAGCCCCGCCTCATGCGCCTGCCGATCTGCATGGTAAGACGACCTGACCATCGGCCCACACGCCGCATGCATGAAACCCATCGCATTGGCCTCCGCCTCGAACCACTTGAAGCGATCCGGATGCACGAACCGGAGCACCGGCAAGTGATGCTGCGAAGGCTGCAAATACTGGCCCACGGTCAGCATATCGACGTCATGGGCACGCAAATCGCGCATGACTTCGATGATTTCGTCGTCCGTTTCGCCGAGTCCCAGCATGAGTCCCGATTTGGTCGGTATGTGCGGATGCTCGGCCTTGAAATGCTTGAGGAGCGTGAGCGAGTGATGATAATCGGAGCCAGGCCGCGCTTGCCTGTACAGCCGCGGCACGGTCTCCAAGTTGTGATTCATCACATCGGGCGGGCTCGCGCGCAGGATCTCCAAGGCACGATCAAGGCGCCCGCGGAAGTCCGGGGTGAGAATTTCGATGCGGGTTGAAGGCGATAACTCCCGTACCTTGTCGATACAGTCGACGAAATGTTGCGCACCACCGTCGCGGAGGTCATCCCGGTCTACGCTGGTAATGACCACATACTTCAAACGCAACTTGGCGATGGTCTGCGCCAGGTGGACGGGTTCCTGTCCATCGAGCGGCATCGGCCGGCCGTGACCGACGTCGCAGAACGGGCAGCGGCGGGTGCAGATATCCCCCATGATCATGAAGGTGGCCGTACCCTTGCCGAAGCATTCACCGATGTTCGGGCACGAAGCTTCCTCGCACACCGTGTGCAGCTGATTTTCCCGCAGAATCTGTTTGATTTCGTTATATCGAGAGTTGTCAGCACCCAGACGCACGCGAATCCACTCCGGCTTGCGCAGCGCCGGAGCTGGGATAATCTTGATAGGGATGCGCGAGGTCTTGCCTGCGTCGCGCAGTTTTTCACCGATTTCCGCCATAGAGTCCTTCGATGCCTCTCTACGCTATTAAAGAGCGACAGGATTCGCCGGGAATGTTAACTGTGGCGCCACGACCAGCACAAGGCGCGAAAACCGTCGCTTTAGCCTCGCCAATGCCCGCAGCACGATCGACTAGTCGCTGCAAATCGTCCGAGTAAGGTGCTTTGCAAGGCGATCCGCAATATCAGCCATTTTATCATGGATGCCACAGTCCCTCGCTTGGGTCACAGCGAGCCCCGGATAGCCACAAGGGTCGATCCGCGAGAAAGGCTCCAGGTCCATGTCGACGTTGAGAGCCAGCCCATGATAGCAGCAGTGGCGGCGAACCCGTAAGCCCAAGGCGGCAATCTTCGCGCCTTTGACATACACGCCGGGCGCGCCCGCCCTGCAATGGGCCGGCACATCGTAGTCCGCGAGCAGACCAATCACCGCGCCTTCCATCCGACGTACGAGTTCACGCACGCCGAAGCTATGGCGGCGAAGATCAAGCAGCAGGTAGGCGATGATTTGGCCGGGACCGTGATAGGTCACTTGCCCGCCGCGGTCGCTTCTGACTAAAGGAATAGCCCCGGCATTGAGCACATGGTCCTGCTTTCCGTTCAGACCCAAGGTGTAGACGGGAAAGTGTTCTAGCAGCCAGATTTCATCGCGAGTCGATTCGCTGCGCAAATCGTTGAAGTTGCGCATCGCCTGCCAGGTCGGCAGGTAGTCGACCCGCCCTAGACGCTTGATCACGGGCGGCGGAGCCGTTGCTTCGCTCGTCGACGGAGCAATGGACGAGGAGAAATCAAGGCCCCCCTGACGGCCTTGGCTCAAGGGAGCGCGGCGACTCTCAGCCGGCTTCGCCCTCTCCACGGTTACCCGCCACCCTGCAAATTCGTTCCCACAGCTACAGCACCATCGACACCAGCGGATGGGAGCTCAGTTCGCGGTACAGATTATCGAGTTGCAGTTTTGACGTTGCACGGATGGTACAAGTGAGGCTGAGATAGTTGCCCTTGGATGAAGCTCGCATTTCCATGGAACCGCCGTTGAAGTCGGGCGCGTGACGCAACACTACGCCGAGGATCGTCTGAGCGAAGTCGTCGTTGCGTCTACCCATGATCTTTATGGGGAAGTCGGTAGGAAACTCGAGCAGCGTCGCACCTTGGTCAGGCTGATCGTTGTTGCCGTTGCTAGGATTGGTGTTCACCGGAAAGTCCCGCTTTATAGTCCTGGTAGAGCTTATGCAACATCCGAAATATGGGGCCGGGGCGGCCATTTCCAATGGGCTCGCCGTCTAGCGTGGTAATTGACAATACTTCTCTGACCGAGGAGGTCAGCATCAATTCGTCGGCGCTCTTCGTCTCGGCTTCGCTGATTTCGCGCACTTCAAACGGGACGCCGTATTTGGCATCCAACTCCATGACCAAGTCGTAGGTGATGCCTGGCAAAATCAAATTATCCTTGGGTGGAGCAAGCAGCTGACCCTCACGGACGACCAGAATATTGCTTGCCGAACCTTCGGTGAGAAAACCATCCCTGAATAGGAGAACTTCCGCTCCACCCGCATCGGTCGCGGCCTGGCGCAAGAGAACGTTGCTCAGGAGGGAGATGGACTTGATATCGCAACGCAGCCAACGGTTGTCCGGCATGCTTATACAGGCGACCCCACCCTCGACCTGTGCGGCCGATGGGGTGGCGAGGGGGTTGGCCATCATGAATACCGTGGGCATGACACCCTGTGGAAAGGAGTGGTCCCGCTTGGCTACACCGCGGGTCACTTGGAAGTAAACCGACAGGTCGCCTCGGCCATTGCGCTGGACGATCTGCTCGATGAGGGCACGCCATTCGTCATCGCTGTAGGGATTGGTGAGTCCAATCGCGGCGAGGCTGCGCTTGAGACGCGCGAGGTGCTCGGCCAGGCGCAGCGGCGTTCCGCCATAGCAAGGCACCAACTCATAGATCCCGTCGCCGAAGATAAACCCACGATCGAGCACCGGGACTTTGGCCTCTTCCAGAGGCAGAAACTCGCCATTAAGATAGACGGTGCTCATGCTTGCGGGGTCATCTCTACGGATGGATTGATTTGCGCTTGCCTTGGAAGGCCCAAAGAAAGACCTGCCTGCCTGGCGGAAGGGATTTTCAGCGGCTTATTTCTTACCCGCCCAGAGTAGTCTGATGCTATCCCAAGTGCGGCCAAAAAATCCGGCTGCCGGGACATCCTGCAACGCCACGACTGGGAACTCATCCACTGTTTTGTCATCGAGCGTCACCTTCATCGTACCCACCTTTTGTCCGGCCGCAAGTGGGGCGAGCAGGGGCTGCGTGGTGGCGAGCGTTGCCTTGAGCTTAGCGAATTGCTCCCGCGGCAAAGTGAGGAACAGGTCGCGCTGGAAGCCGGCGCTCACCGTCTTCGCATCGCCCTTGTACACTTCCAGCGTGGCGACGGACTGGCCCTTCTGGTAGAGACGTTTGGTATCGAAGAACTGGAAACCATAGTTGAGCAGCTTCTGGCTTTCGACGGTGCGCGCGTTGTCGGATGCGGCACCGAGAACCACCGAGATCAGCCGTCGGTCGTCGCGTTTAGCGGTGGATACCAGGCAAAATCCCGCCGCGTCAGTGTGCCCGGTCTTCATGCCGTCGACGAACTTGTCCAACCAGAGCAGTCGGTTCCGATTGGGCTGGGTAATCTTGTTGTAGGTGTATTCCTTTTGCGAGTAGAGCGGAAAGAATTCGGGAAAATCCCGGATTATGGCGGCCGTGATCAGTGCGATGTCGGACGCCGTACTGTAGTGCTCCTTGTCGGGTAGTCCGGTCGAGTTCATGAAATGGGTATTTTTCATGCCCAACTGCACCGCCTTTTTGTTCATCGCCTCGGCAAACAAGTCTTCCGACCCGGCAACGCTTTCGGCTAGCGCGATGCTGGCATCGTTACCCGATTGGATGATGACGCCATGCAGCAGCTGATCCACGGTGACCGGCAGATCGGGTTGAATGAACATGCGCGAACCTTCCGCCTTCCAGGCCTTTACCGATACCGGGAGAGTTTGGGTGAGGGAGAGTTTCTTCTCCTTGATCGCTTCGAATACCACATAGGCCGTCATCAGCTTAGTGAGCGAAGCCGGATCGATGCGCTCATCCGGATTTTGCGCGGTGAGCGTTTGCCCAGTCGGAAAATCAACCAACACGAACGACTTGGCCGCCATACGCGGGGCCGGAGCAGCGGGTGCCTCTGCCGGAGAGGGAAGGGCAGTAGCAATGGCCAGTAGGCCGGCGAACCAAGCGGCAATACGTTTCATCGTGACTCTGCAAAAGTTAGGAGTATAACAAAGCGTCTATTCCGTGGAGACGAGCGGTGCTACATCAAGCGTCGCGCGTATCTTGTCGGCGATCGCACTCGCCTCCAGCCTGGTCGGGTAAGGCCCCAAACGGACGCTGAACAGACTGCCCTTGGGTAATATGCGGATGTTTTCGTTCAACCAGGTCAATTCCTGCTGTACCCTATCGCGAAACGCCTCCGCATTGGCTTGCGTTCCGAAGGCACCCAGCTGCAGGAATGCGCGTGAGGCGTTGGAGCTCCCCGGGCCGTTTACCGTAACGGTCGGCGAGGCTGCCAGTTGAGCGACGCTTGGCGCCGCTCCGGACGTGGAGGGGCCTTGACCATCCGTGGTGAATATGCGCTCCACTTCGACCATTGCGCTACCCGTCGCCAACAGACCGAGCTTCAAGGCGGCGGTATAGGAAACGTCGATCAGCCGACTCGGGTGAAAAGGGCCGCGGTCGTTGATACGCACCACGACGGCCTGACCGGTGCGGATGTTAGTCACCCGTGCGTAGCTCGGGATTGGAAGCGTGCGGTGCGCCGCAGTCATCCCATACATGTCGTAGAGCTCGCCGCTCGACGTTTTCTGGCCATGGAACTTGCGCCCATACCAGGAAGCCAATCCTTGCGCTTTATAGGGCTTGCCACTGGTATCCGGTACGTAGCGGCTGCCCATCCTCTCGTAGGACTGATTGGCGAATTTCAGCAAGGGCTCCTCTCTGGGCTCGGCATCCGGGACAGAGGCCAGATAGAGCGGCGGACTCGCGGCGGGCCCATCGTCCTGATAGTAACCGCCTTTGTTGGTTGACGGTTCCCATCCCCGAGGCTCGGATGATTTGGGGGCGCTCGCGCAACCAGCGAGAAAGACGATGAGCGGAACAAACAAGGCCGGCGCGAATCCCGCGGTGCTGCGTAATGCCGGGCCGGGCGCCCTTGCGGACGAGCGCTCCGGAGCGCTGATAACCGATGGCTGATTCCTGATCCCTGACGGCTGATCCCTGCGGCTCATGTCAGCTTTCTATGGGTTTGCACGCTCATCAAAATGCCAAAGCCCACCATCATCGTCACCAGTGCAGTGCCCCCGTAGCTCACCAGCGGCAAAGGCACCCCAACGACAGGAAGGATGCCGCTCACCATCCCCATGTTGACGAAAGCATAGGTGAAGAAAGTCATCGTCACCGCTGCGGCAAGCAAGCGACCGAACAACGAAGTGGCATTGGCCGCAATATACAAACCGCGACCGATGATAATGAGGTAGAGCAGGAGCAGGATAATATTGCCCGACAGCCCGAATTCCTCACCGAACACGGCGAAGATAAAGTCCGTCGTCCGCTCCGGCAGGAAGTCGAGATGACCCTGGGTGCCGTTCAGCCAACCCTTGCCGATAACGCCACCGGAGCCGATGGCGATGGTCGACTGGATGATGTGATAACCCGCACCAAGCGGGTCGGAAGTCGGATCAATCAGCGTGAGCACCCGTTGGCGCTGATAGTCATGCAGAAACGACCAAGCGACCGGAACCGCTGCACCACCGGCGAGAGCCATCCCGAGCAATAGCTTCCAACTCAAGCCGGCGAAAAACAGCACAAAAAAACCGGAAGCGGAAATGAGCAGCGCTGTGCCCAAGTCAGGCTGCTTGGCGATGAGTGCAACCGGAATCAGCAGCAAAATCGCCGCGAAAGCATAGTCCCTGATCCGTGACGCCCCTTCGTTGCGGTGGAAATACCACGCCAACGTCAGAGGAATCGCCACCTTCATGAGTTCCGAAGGCTGAATGCGGCCGACTCCGAGGTGCAGCCAACGCCGTGCACCATGGCTTACTTCTCCGACGAGAGCAACGCTCACCAGCAGCGCCAGTCCCAAGACATATAAGGGAAGGGCAAGACGCATCAGGTGTTGCGGCGGGATATTGGCGACCACCCACATGACCGTCAGGGCGAGGGCCATGTTACGCAACTGGGTGTGCAGCTTTTCACTTCCCTCGCCGCCGGCAGCACTGAATAGAATCGTTAAACCGGCGATAGCGAGCAGCATCGCGGCCAGCAGCAACGGCCAATCGATATGATCGGAAAAATAGTGCCAAAGGCGATTAATCACCCTCTTCGTCCGTCGTTTCTGGAGCCGGTGCGGTCGGTCTCTTGCCGAGCAGGTAATAGTCTAGTACCTGGCGGACGATCGGTGCAGCGGCCTGAGCACCGAAACCGCTGTTTTCCACCACCACGGCGACCGCTATCTTGGGTTTGTCGACGGGAGCATATCCGATAAACAGTGCGTGATCGCGATGCCGTTCCGCCACTTTGTTCTCGACGTATTTTTCATCCTGCTTAATCGCGACTACCTGTGAAGTACCGGTCTTTCCCGCTGAAACGTACTCCGCGCCGGCAAAGGCGCGCATCGCAGTGCCTTCCTTATTTACGCCTGCCATCGCATTCTTGATGAACTCCAGATTGGCCGGCGCGAGCGCGATGGTGCGCTCCTTGAACGGCGCGACGAGGACCTCCTTGCCGTTGCGGCTGTCCTGGAGCGCATGCGCCAAATGCGGCCGCATCATGACGCCACCGTTGGCGAGCGTGGCCACTGCGTTGGCCAACTGGATGGGCGTATAGGCGTTGTAGCCCTGACCGATGCCGACGCTGATGGTCTCGCCCGGGTACCATTTTTGTTTGAACCGTTTTTGCTTCCATGCTTGAGACGGCAGTACCCCGGTCTTCTCGCCCTTGATATCGATACCAGTCAAGTCGCCAAATTTGAACTTGGCCATGAAAGTGGCAATGGCGTCGATCCCTAAGTCATTGGCGAGCATGTAATAATACGTATCGCACGACACGACGATCGACTTGTACAAGTCTACGTAACCGTGTCCTCCAGGTTTGTCGTCACGAAACCTGCGCCCGCCGAAATTGAAGAATCCTGGATCGTTGATCGCAGACTGCGGGGTCCGTTTGCCGAGTTCGAGCGCCGCGAGTGCCATATAGGGCTTGAAAGTCGAGCCAGGCGGGTAAGCCCCCTGCAGTGCGCGATTGTTGAGCGGCCGATCTTCCGAACCGTTCAGTGCATCCCAATTGGTTTGGTCGATGCCATCGACAAACAGGTTGGGGTCGTAACCCGGCTCACTCACCAGCGCGAGCACTTCGCCGGTCGCCGGATCGATAGCGACCAGCGCGCCGCGCCGCTCACCGAAGGCCTGCTCAGCAACCTGTTGCAGGTTGATGTCCAGACTAAGAATCAAGTTGTTGCCGGAAATCGATTCGGTGCGCGAAAGCGCCCGTATGGCGCGACCACCAGCATCGGTTTCGACTTGCTCAAAACCGGTTGTACCGTGCAACTCCTTTTCATATTGCTGCTCGAGCCCGGTTTTGCCTATGTGGTCGGTGCCCTTGTAGTTATTGGTCGCCCCCTCGTTCTCGAGTTCATCCACATCGGTTTGGTTGATCCGACTGATGTAGCCGAGAACATGGGAAGCTGAAGTCCCGAGGGGATAGTCCCGAAATAGCCGCGCCTTGATCTCCACTCCGGGGAAGCGATAGCGGTTGACGGCAAAGCGTGCGACCTCCTCTTCGGTCAGCTTTGTGCGGATCGGCAAACTCTCGAAGTTGCGCGACTCCTCGAGCAGTTTCTTGAATCGCTTGCGGTCGCGCGGCGTAATTTCGACGACATCGGAAAGCCGGTCGAGGGTATTCTCCAGGCTGCTTAACCTGCTCGGCGTAATCTCCAGCGTATAGGCGGAGAAGTTGCGTGCGAGGACAACGCCGTTGCGATCAAGAATCAACCCGCGGTTGGGAACGACCGGGACAATGGTGATGCGGTTGGCCTCGGCCTGGGTGTGATAGCTCTCGTAGGCGATGACCTGGAGAAAGACGAAGCGGCTGACCAGGAGCCCGCAGGCGAGCAGGACCAAGATGAAGGCGAACACCAGGCGCAACCGGAAACCGCGCAGGTCCCGCTCTTGATCGCGCAGAGCGTCGCCTAGCATCATCGGGAAATCTCTTCTCTGCGGGGCTGGAGCCGGTACAGTTCGAGAAGCCAGGAAATGCATGGCCAGAGCAACGCCCCGAACAAGCTGCGGCCGAGATAGAGCCAGCTCGGCAACGGAACGCCGATGAGAAAGTTTTCCAGCAATTGCAATAGTTGCACGAGCAGCAGTACGGCCGCTACGTGCAAAGCCTGGGCCCAAAATCCAAACCGCAAAACACGCAGCCGCATGGAAATGGCGAGATACGCGCCGAGCGAGTAGGTGAGGGCGTTCTGGCCAAGAATCGCGGACTCCGCCACATCCATGATCAGACCGCCGACAAAGGCACTGGCTGCGCCGACCGAACGCGGCTCATGCATGCACCAATAGATAAGCATCAACAGGAGCAGATCGGGTCGCACCAGCAACCCATTTCCGGCCCAAGGCAGCAGGTTCAAACAGAACCCGGCGAACAGTGTCCCGAGAATCAGCCCGCCGCGAATCGGGTTGCGTATGACTCCTTCCGGGGTCGGCATCCGCGCGTTCATGGCCGGCCCCCCCGTTTACCTTTGCGCGAGCTCCGTTCGCCTTTGTCGTTTCTTATTTCGGGCGCGATCGGCTCGGTCTTCGGATAGTCGGCCGAGGGTGGAGTGGTCAGGATCAACAGGTAGCGGTGATTCTCCAGACCGGCCGAGGGGATGGCGGTGACCTTGGAAAACAAGAGCGCGGCGCCCTGCTCCACCTCGCTCACGCTCGCCACTGCAAGGCCAGGCGGGTAGGTACCGTCGATGCCGCTGGTGACCAGCAGATCGTCTTTGCGGATATCAGCGTTGGTCGGCAGGAAGGGCACCTGCAGCGTGTTATTGTTACCCGTCCCGACGGCGATGGCACGCAGCCCAGTGCGGGCTAGCGTGACGGGGATCGCCTGATCCTTCTCGATGAGCAGGGTCACTTCGGCGGAAAAGGGCGTCACAGTCGTTACTTGGCCAACGACCCCGGTTCCGTCGATAACCGGCAGTCCCTGCATCACCCCTTCGTTGGTCCCCTTGTTGACGACAATCTTATGGCTGAAAGGGTTGCGGCTCACGTGCACTACTTCGGCGAGCAAGCCCTTTGTGTTAAGCCGGTCAGCCGCGCCGAGCAGAGTGCGCAGGTGCGCATACTCCGCGTCGAGCGAAGCGCCGCGCTGCGCCATCGCCGATTGTTCAACCAGCTGTCGTTTCAAATCGTCATTGTCCTGGAGCAGTCGGCGCTGATCGCTGAAATAGTCGGTAGTTCGCCCGAACAGCTGCAAAGGACTCAACATCGCCCGCTCCACGGGATAGATGAGCACTGAAATAACCTGCCGCAGGTCGGTGAGGTAGTGGAAACGCAGGTCAGCGAACATCGCGGCGAGCGCCATGAGGCCGAAAAAGGCGAGGCGCGCGGTCGGAGACGGTCCCCGGTTGAAGAACGGGGGCGGCTCGTGAGCCATCAAGTGGGAGCGGTCCACCATAGCGGCTAAAACCCGTTATGCGTCATTCCCGGTGAGCCCTGCAGCAGGTTTGCCGTGTTCGAGGGTAAGCCCGTGTAAGCGAGAGCCGCCTTGCGCAGCAAGACCGCGCCACCTCTGTCGAGCAAACGCGCCGGTCACAGACTAGGAACTTGCTGGGAGTGATGCTGACAATCCGCGCTCGCTTGCGCAAGCGCGCCGCAGAGGGGAGTGGCTGCGCGCACCGGGGCGCGCAGCCGGGAGTCAAGGATGCAGCAAATACCAAGGTGGGCTAGTCGCTCGCAAAGACGGTTCCCAGGCGATCCATTTCTTCCAGCGCCCGACCGGAGCCGCGCACCACGCAGGTAAGGGGATCTTCGGCGACAATCACCGGTAATCCGGTTTCTTCCATAAGCAGCCGGTCCAGGTCGCGCAACAAGGCGCCGCCGCCGGTCAGCACCATCCCTTTTTCGGCAATGTCCGCGCCCAGTTCGGGCGGGGTTTGCTCGAGTGCCGACTTGACCGCGCTCACAATATTGTTCAGCGGGTCGGTTAAAGCCTCCAAAATTTCGTTGGAGGAAATCGTAAAGCTGCGCGGAATACCCTCTGCGAGATTCCGCCCCTTGACTTCCATTTCCCGTACTTCCGAGCCAGGGAAGGCCGAGCCGATTTCCTTCTTGATATTCTCGGCGGTGGACTCGCCGATCAGCATGCCGTAATTGCGGCGGATGTAGTTGACTATAGCCTCGTCGAATTTGTCTCCGCCTACTCGCACCGAGGAAGCGTACACGATACCACCTAACGAGATTACCCCGACTTCGGTGGTGCCGCCGCCGATGTCCACAACCATGGAGCCAGTCGGCTCAGCCACCGGCATGCCAGCGCCGATTGCCGCCGCCATGGGTTCTTCGATCAGGTATACCTGGCGCGCACCAGCCGACTCTGCCGATTCACGGATCGCCCGCCGCTCCACCTGAGTCGAGCCACAGGGCACGCAAATAATGATGCGCGGACTCGGCTGCAGCAGGCTCGCGTTGTGGATTTTCCGAATGAAGAATTTGAGCATCTGCTCGGTGACCGTGAAATCGGCGATCACTCCGTCCTTCATCGGGCGAATGGCCGTTATATTACCCGGCGTACGGCCCAGCATCTGCTTGGCCGCCAAGCCAACGGCCTGAATGGTCTTTTTGCCGTTGGGACCGCCCTCCTGGCGTATGGCGACGACCGAGGGCTCATCGAGCACAATCCCTTTGCCGCGCACATAAATCAAAGTGTTCGCCGTGCCCAGGTCGATGGCCAGATCAGTGGAAAAGTAACCGCGTAAAAATCCAAACATTCAGATGGCTTCCTAATCGAGGGAAGGGCCTAAATGTTCTATAATAACGCATTTCTCCGCGCGAATTAAAGCTTCCAGCGTCTATATGCCATTGACTGTTGAAGAAATTGGGCGGATCGCTCACCTCGCCCGGATTGCCGTGACCGAAAAGGAAGCCCTGGAGATCCGTCAAAAGCTCACCGGTCTCTTTAAGCTGATCGAGGAAATGCAAGCCGTTGACACTGCCGGAGTCGAGCCCATGTCACATGCCCAGAACGTGGTATTGCGCCTGCGTGAGGACCGGGTGACCGAGCCAGATCAACGGGAGTTGTTGCAATCGATCGCTCCGCAGGTCGACGCCGGACTCTATCTCGTACCCAAAGTCATTGATTAGCAATGCAGTCTCGGGTCCTTGCCCTCGGCAGCTGTCCCTGAGGCGACTCGCCCGCGTCTGCGCCATGAACGCGCGCGATGCACGAGAGTTCCCTTCACAATGCAATGTTAAACGCGACCCTTAAGCAACTCTCCGCCCTATTGGCGGCGGAAAAGATCTCCAGTGTTGAGCTGACGCAATTTTTTTTGCAGCGCGTGCAGCGCTTCAACCCGCAGCTCAATGCCTTCATCACCGTCGATGAAACGGCTAGCCTCGGGCAAGCCCGTGCCGCCGACCTGCGCCTCGCGAGAGGTGAAGCCACGCCCCTGACGGGCATTCCGATCGCGCACAAGGACCTTTTTTGCACCAAGGGTCTGCTTACTACCTGCGGTTCGCGGATGTTATCTAATTTCGTTGCGCCTTACGATGCTCATGTCATCGAGCGCTTCCATACTGCGGGTGCGGTGACGCTAGGCAAGACCAACATGGACGAATTCGCCATGGGCTCGTCCAACGAGACTTCCTGGTTCGGTCCGGTCAGGAATCCCTGGGATCACGATACCGTGCCGGGCGGCAGTTCGGGGGGGTCCGCTGCGGCCGTCGCCGCGCGTCTTGTGCCGGGCGCGACCGGCACCGACACCGGCGGCTCAATCCGTCAGCCCGCGGCCTTTACCGGTATCTGCGGTCTCAAACCGACCTATGGCGTGGTTTCCCGCTACGGCATGATTGCATTCGCTTCGAGCCTGGACCAGGGGGGAGCGCTTGCTCGTACGGCAGAAGACCTCGGCCTGCTGCTGAACGTGATGGCGGGCTACGATCCGCGGGATTCAACCAGCCTGGATCGCCCGGCGGAGGACTACAACCGAGATCTGGAGAAGCCGCTCGCCGGCCTCAAAATCGGATTGCCGCGCGAATACTTCGCCGAGGGCTTGGCGCCGGATGTGGCCCGCGTGATAGAGCAGGCACTCGACGAATACCGCAAACTGGGTGCCAGGACGGTCGAGGTAACTCTGCCTAATACCCGGCTCGGCGTTGCGGTTTACTATGTCATTGCCCCCGCCGAAGCCTCGAGCAATCTTGCGCGCTACGATGGCGTGCGCTACGGCTATCGCACATCAGACTACGAAGATCTCGCGCAGATGTACGAAAGAACCCGAGCCGAAGGCTTCGGCGCCGAAGCCAAGCGACGGATTCTGATCGGCACCTATGTGCTCTCGCACGGCTATTATGACGCCTACTATCTGCAAGCGCAGAAGCTGCGCCGCTCGATCGCGCGCGACTTCCAGGCGGCGTTCCAGGACGTCGATGTGATCATGGGGCCGACGACGCCCACGACCGCCTTCCGCTTTGGCGAAAACAGCGAGGATCCAGTGCAGATGTACTTGAACGATATCTACGCGGTCTGCGTTAACCTCGCCGGTCTACCCGGCATGTCGATTCCTGCGGGATTCGACCCACGGGGGCGCACCGTGGGCCTGCAAATCATCGGCAATTACTTCGCCGAGGCGCAATTGCTGAATGCGGCACATCAGTATCAAAAAGTGACCGATTGGCATGAGCGACGCCCAGCCGGGCTTGCCTAACGGAACCGCTAACGGCGCATTGAAGAGGACCTGGTTGCTATGGAATGGGAAGTGATCATCGGGTTCGAGACACATGCTCAGCTCTCCACCCAATCCAAAATCTTCTCCGGAGCCTCTACCGCTTTCGGGGCCGAACCCAACGCCCACGCTTGTGCGGTAGATATCGCATTGCCCGGCGTGCTGCCGGTGATCAATCGAGGCGCCGTAGAACGGGCGATCCGGTTCGGGCTCGCCGTGGGTGGGAAGATCTCCCGGCGCTCCGTGTTTGCGCGCAAGAACTATTTCTATCCTGACCTCCCCAAAGGCTATCAGATCAGCCAGTACGAGCTGCCCATCGTGTCCGGTGGCGCCATTTCATTTCAGCTCGATGGCGCGCAGAAGACGGTACAGCTGACCCGCGCGCACCTGGAGGAAGACGCCGGTAAATCGCTCCATGAAGACTTCCATGGCCTTTCAGGTATCGACCTGAATCGCGCTGGAACGCCGTTGCTGGAAATCGTCACTGAACCCGATATGCGCAGCAGCAACGAAGCGGTCGCCTATGCCAAGACGCTGCATTCGCTGGTGCGCTGGATCGACATCTGCGACGGCAACATGGAGGAAGGCTCGTTCCGCTGCGACGCCAACGTTTCGGTGCGTCGGCAGGGCGACACCCGGCTCGGCACCCGGCGCGAAATCAAAAACCTCAACAGTTTCCGCTTCCTGCAGCAGGCGATCGACTACGAAGTGCGCTGGCAGATCGAAACCCTGCAGCGCGGCGGCGAGATCCGGCAGGCCACCGTGCTGTTCGATCCCGATCGTGGTGAAACCCGCCCCATGCGCAGCAAGGAAGATGCGCACGACTATCGCTATTTCCCCGATCCAGATCTACTGCCGCTCGAGGTGTCCGAGGCGTGGATCGAGCAAATACGCGCCTCGCTGACCGAGCTTCCTGCCGCGAAGCGCCAACGCTTTATGCGCGAGTATGGTTTAGCCGAATATGACGCGCAGACGCTGACCGCCAGCAAGGGGCTCGCGAGCTACTTCGAAACCGTGGCGCAAGCCGTGACGGATAAGACAATGGCAGCCCATTGGGTCATGGGGGAAGTGCTCGCGCAACTGAACAGGGACGAGACCCCGATCGATGATGCGTCGATAACCGCGGAGGAAGTCGCGCAACTGATTACCCGTGTTCTGGACGGCACTATCACCGCGCATTCGGCAAAGGCGGTGTTTCGCGATATCTGGCTCGGCGGACCGAAAGATGGTAAGGATCGACCGAATATCGTCGACGCCACGATAGAAAAGCTCGGCCTGAAGCAGACATCCGACGCGGCAGCCGTCGAAAAAATCATCGACGAAATCCTAACCGCCAACGCTGGACAGGTCATCGAATACCGCGGCGGCAAGGAAAAAGCCTTCAACTTTTTGGTCGGACAAGCCATGAAGGCGACCAAAGGCACGGCCAACCCGATACAAGTCAACGATATCCTCAAACGCAAGCTCGCAGGCTAGTGGCTGACGCAGGTGATCAATTCAAAAGGAGGCAACCAATGAAGAGCGTTATCTGGGGCGTACTCAGCACCGCAAGGATTGGAACGCAGAAAGTCATTCCCGGCATGCAAAAGAGTGCCTGGTGCGATTTGCGCGCTATCGCGTCGCGCTCCCTAACCTCCGCTCGTGAAGCAGCAAACGCCTTGGGCATTCCCAAGGCCTACGGGTCGTATGATGAACTGCTCGCCGATCCCGAAATCGAGGCGATCTACAACCCGTTGCCCAATCACCTGCACGTCCCGCTCACCATGAAGGCAGCCGAGGCGGGAAAGCACGTATTGTGCGAAAAGCCGATAGCGCTGACAGCGCAAGAGGCCGGACGATTACGCGCCGTGCAGGGCAAGGTGCATATTATGGAAGCATTCATGGTGCGCTTCCATCCGCAATGGCTGCGCGCGCGTGAACTCGTTCGGGAAGGTTACGTGGGGACCCCGCGGGCCGTGCAAATCTTCTTTTCGTACTTCAATACCGATCCCGGCAATATCCGTAACATGGCCGAGATCGGCGGGGGTGCGCTTTACGACGTCGGCTGTTATCCGATTGTCGTGGGCCGCTTTCTTTTTGAAACAGAGCCCAAGCGCGCCATCGCGTTGGTCGACCGCGACCCCGATTTCCGGACCGATCGAATGACTAGTGCGCTTGTCGATTTTGGTTCGGGACGCCATCTCGGTTTCACCGTGTCTACCCAGTGTGTGACTTACCAGCGGGTGCAAATCTGCGGCACCAAAGGGCGTATCGAAATACAGATTCCATTCAACGCGCCGCAGGGTGCCACGACCCGCATTCTGCTTGACGATGGATCGGCCTTGGACGGCTCCACGATCCGCACCGAAACTTTGCCCGAGAGCGACCAGTACATGCTGCAAGGAGAAGCGTTTTCGCGCGCTATTCGAGGTGAGATCGATCTTCCGTACGGGGTTGATGATGCCGAGCGGAACATGCGCTTGATTGATGCCCTGTTCCGGTCCGAAAAAAGCGAGCGCTGGGAGGCGCTCTGATACCACGGGCACGCGGTTACGCTAGTACCGGGCTCCGAGCGAAGCCAACGCCTTTTTGACATCGGTCGCTCGATCGTCGATCTTGCCGTCCGTTGTCAGTGTACAGACGAAGCGAGCGGCCATGAAACCGCCCTGCCTGTTGCGAACCCGTCCGTCGAGAACGAGGTCGGTGTGCTCGACATCCTGCACCAGTTCGGCCGCCACCGCATGCGCAACGCCAAATCGCTGACTATCGCGCCAGTGGCCGATGCACTCGTTGACGAGCGGCTCCGAAGCCTTGTCGATAGCGAAGGGTTTGGCGGAGCGGGCTTTCCTGCTTTCCCTGGATAAGGCCTGCTCATTGCCTGCCGTTCCCTCCTTGATCTCATGGAAACGCTGTTTGTCTTGCGCGAAGCGCACCGCTACTTGTTCTCTCTCCTTGAGCAATTCGACGATGGCAGCCTGCAAGGCAGGTTGCTGGCTCTTTGTCAGCTGCAATTCCTGTACCAGTTGCGGCGGTGCGCGGCGCGGCGTGCCATCGTCCTCCTTGCCCTTGAAAAACTCGAGTTGCCCCTGAAGCTGGGTAATGATCACCGCGTTACGCCGTATCCGATCATCAGCATTGCGGATGGTCATGTCGATGCTTTGCGTATAACGATCGCGCGCCAGGTCGATTTCCGGCTCGTCCGTATAGACGTTCACCAGCGCCAGATCGCGTCGCCGCTGCTCTTCGCGCTGCTGGTCCAGCTCACTTTGTTTCGCGATATCCGCATCGCGCGCCTTCTGTTGTTCAGGAGTCAACACGGCGTCGTATTTCTTGAGGACCTTACCCTGTTCGTTGATCTGGGCCCCGCCACGCTTCGAATCATCCGCCGGCAGAGAGTCGCCGTAATGGGTTACGCCCTTCTCGTCCACCCATTTGAAAGTCGCCGCTATGGCCGGTATGGTGAGAGCAATCAACAAAGCAACGAGCGAAGTAGCGGGGCGCATTTCTCAGCCCACCAATTGAGCGGTGGTCTGCACGCCGTAAGTGGAACGATAGCGAGCGACTGCTGCCAGGCGCTCGGTCTGTGCCGCGTCGGCCGATAAAAATTCCACCAAATTGTCCAGATTGGCGATGCTAACGACCGGCATGGCGTAGGTCCTGGTCACTTCCTGAGTGGCCGACAACACGCCTTGGCCCCGTTCCATTCGGTCCAGGCTGATCGCCAGACCGGCCGGCACGGCGCCGCTCGCACGGATCAACTCCACCGATTCACGCACCGACGTTCCCGCAGAGATGACGTCATCGACAATGAGGACCCGCCCGGCGAGCGGGGTACCGACGACGGTCCCGCCTTCACCGTGGTCCTTGGCTTCTTTACGGTTATAGGCAAATGGCCAATCATGACCTGCTTCGGCCAAGGCAATCGCGACGCCCGCTACGAGGGGAATTCCTTTATAGGCCGGGCCAAACAACATATCGATCCCGAGGTCAGCGGCCAAAATCGCCTGGGCATAGAATTGACCCACGCGGCGCAGCGCCGCGCCGCGGCAGAATGACCCGGCATTGAAAAAATAGGGTGAGAGCCGACCGGCTTTGGTTTTGAATTCCCCAAAACAAAGCACGTTCTCGGCGATCGCGAAGCGAATGAAATCCTTGCTAAGTTTGTCCGGCATAATGTCGCTGCGCAGGCGTTGTGATAATCCTCATCGTGGCTGAGGTCGCGCCCGGCTCCCATCCAGACAATATACAATACAACCGCTTGGCGACCCAACTGAACTTGGAGTGCGACACTGCCAGGGCGTTCACGCCCGGAAAAGAAAGATTGCGATGCGCATCGTCACCATAAACATGAATGGCATACGCTCAGCGAGCAATAGGGGCTTCTTTGCCTGGCTAGCCAGGCAAGAAGCCGACGTGGTCTGCCTTCAAGAAATTAAGGCGCACGAGGTGCACATTTCCGATGAGATGCGCGCTCCGGAGGGCTTGTACGGTTATTTTCAGCCGGCGGCCAAGCCGGGTTACGCGGGTGTTGGCTTGTACGGGCGGCGGCTCCCGGATGCGGTTTCATCTGGTCTGGGCTGGCCGGACATGGATGCGGAGGGGCGTTTTCTGCGTGCCGACTTCGGAAATTTGAGCGTGATCTCGCTCTATATGCCCTCGGGCTCGAGTTCTCCAGAGCGGCAGGCGGTAAAATTCAGTTTCTTGGAGCGGTTTTTGCCAGTCCTGGTGGAACTTGCACAGTGCGGCCGAGAAATCATCATCTGCGGCGACTGGAACATGGCCCACAAGGAAATCGACCTGAAGAATTGGCGCTCGAACCAAAAGAACCCCGGCTTTCTACCGCAAGAGCGGGCTTGGCTGAGCAGAGTGTTTGATGAAATCGGAATGGTTGACGTTTTCCGGCAGGTCGACCAACGCGCCGAGCAATACACGTGGTGGTCAAATCGCGGTCAGGCCTGGGCGAAGAACGTCGGCTGGCGCATCGACCACCAAATCGCCACGCCGGGAATCGCTCGGCTAGCCAGGGCAGTATCGATCTATAAGGACGAGCGCTTCAGTGATCATGCGCCGCTAACCATTGATTACGACTACTCGTTCTAGAGGGCAATACGCGCGAAGCGCGTCAGCCCGATCACCGTAGGTCGCCATCTATCGGCACTTCTAGCCTGCTCGGGATGAATCCGCTCCATTCCAGGGAGCTATTTTGAAGAGCAGCAACATTCCCGGCAATGCGAGTAGCGCGCAAAGCAGGAAAAAATTGAACCACCCCGTCTGCTCGACGATCCAGCCGGTCGCTGAATTGACGATTGTGCGCGGCACCGCAGCGAGGCTCGTGAATAGCGCGAATTGAGTGGCGGTGTAGAGCGGATTGGTCGTGCGGGCGATGTAGGCAACAAACGCGGCACTACCCAATCCGACGCCGAGCGCTTCAAAGGAAATCACCGCCGCCAACATCCACTTGTCCTGCGGAAAATGAGTGAGCGACGCGAAACCCAGGATCGCTAATACTTGCACCACGCCGAAAATCCACAATCCTCGGTTGATACCGATCCTCAGCATCCACACTCCGCCCAGCAACCCGCCTATAACGGCCGGCCACAGGGCAGCGTGCTTCGCGATCAAGCCGATTTCCGACATGCTGAAGCCCATGTCCAAATAGAACGGAGTGGCAAGCGCAGTCGCCATACTGTCTCCGAGTTTGTAGAGGAAGATGAAGGCAAGCACCAACAACGCCCATTTCCATCCTGACCGCTCGAGGAATTCGTGAAACGGCTCAACGACTGCCTCGCGCAAAGTCCTCGGGGTAGCGCCGGGGATGACGGGCTCACGCACCGCCAAAGTCATGACCAGGCCCGGAATCATGAACATGGCGGTGATCGTGAACACACTGCTCCACGACAGGTGATCGGCCAGTATTAACGACAGCGATCCGGGCACCAGGCCGGAGATGCGATAGGCGTTGACATGCACCGAGGTGCCCAGGCCCAGTTCCGCGTCGGCGAGTATTTCGCGTCGGTAGGCGTCCAGCACGATATCCTGACTTGCGCTGAAGAACGCCACCACTGCCGAGAGATAAGCGATCGCCCAGAGATCCATTGTCGGCGTAAACATGCCATACAAAGGAATGGCAACGAGCAATAGCAGCTGCGTGCTTAGCATCCATCCCCGCCGGCGGCCGAGAAGCGGGAAAGAGAAGCGGTCAAGCAGCGGTGCCCAGAGGAACTTCCAGGTAAACGGCAATTGGATTAGCGCGAACAGACCGATTGATTTGAGGTCAACGTGTTCCGAGCGCAGCCAGGCCGGGATCAGCGTAATCAGGATGAACAGCGGCAGGCCGGAACTGAAACCGGTAAAGACGCAAATCAGCATGCGGCGGCTGAATAGCGCTTGGCGCCACGTTAGCTTGGACACGGAGGGCATCGCGCACGGAAGGATCGGGGTGGCGCAATTATGTCATGCGCCGGCGGCCAACCACGGCCGGAGTGAAGCGGCTCGGGGTCCGTTATGCTGGGCCGCCAAGCGTAGGAATGCAGGCGCAAAGATACGAGCTGATCAGGGAAAGAACGTTTTCTTGAATTCGAAAATCTGCGCCTCTGCACCGTCAAGGATGATTTGTACCTTGAAGGTGAGCGTTTCTCCGTCCGCGACGCCGAACGTGGCGATGTAATAGACCACCGTATTTTCCTGGATCTCCCGTATCGCCAGCGGCGTCACTGCGCCGACCGCGGTCACGGCACTCACCTCAAGCAAAGCCTTGATCGGTCGAACCACGCCTGCCGCATCCTTCCGCAGCACGGCGAGCGTGGCAATGCCGCGGCTTTTGCTGCGCTCGATTCCATAGGTGCGCGCTACCTCAGGCTGCAACTCGGCCGTCAGCATGGCGCCGTAGTGGATATCGATATCGCCGAAGCGCATCGCCTGTTCGGCCGGGGCGGCAAACGGGGTGAGCAGCGTTAGTAGCAGAGCGACCCGCAACAGTCGTTTCACGCGTGCTTCCCAGGGTGGAAATGGGGGCGACGCATGGTTCGCGTAATCGAGCTTACGGAAGCCCGCCTGCGGTTTCCTTGATGCTGCCTAGGCCGATTCAAAACGGTAAATGGCAAGACTACCCCGCAGATTCGGAAGGACGCGCACATCGTGCCCGTCATCCAGTACCAATCGCTCGAGGATGCGCACGCCGAGCTTCGCGCAAAATACTTCAAAGTCGGTCAACGTGCAAAGATGGATGTTCGGTGTGTCGAACCATTGGTAAGGCAGCCGATTCGATACTGGCATATGGCCCGATAGGATCTGCAGGCGATGCTTCCAGTACCCGAAATTCGGAAAGGTCACGATGCCCTGCCGACCCACGCGGAGCATCTCCCGCATCATCAGTTCGGTGTGGTGCATGGCCTGCAAGGTCTGGGAAAGTATGACGCAATCGAAGGCATTGTCGGCAAAACCGGAGAGTCCCGCTTCCAGGTCCATCTGGATGACGTTTACGCCATTTCTCAGGCAGGCGACCACGTTGGCAGGCGCGATCTCGATGCCGTAACCACTCGCACTACGTTGCTCTCGCAGTTGCCTGAGCAGCGTACCGTCACCGCAACCCAAGTCGAGCACCCGCGCTCCCTGGGCTACCCAATGCGCGATGGCGGCATAGTCCTGGCGCACGGTGCTGCTCATGCCACGCTTCTCCGTGTGCCTATACCAGGAAAAGGACGACTTCGAGTCGCCGTCCACGAACGCTGCGAATCGCCCGGGCGGAGTCTGCGACTGCAGCAGTTTGTCATACGCCCGCCTCTCGTCCTACGCTATCCATATAAGCCGCCACACAGGCGTGATAATCCGCATTGTCCATGAGAAAGGCGTCATGTCCGTGCCTTGCCTCAATCTCGACGTAGCTTACGTCGAGCAGATTATCGGTCAACGCTTCGACGATCTCGCGCGAGCGCGCGGGCGAAAAACGCCAGTCGGAGGTAAATGCAACCACCAGATAGCCGGCCTTTGCCTTGGCGAGCGCCGCACTCAAATCCCCGCCATAGTCGCGCGCCGGGTCGAAGTAATCGAGCGCCTTGGTGATGCGCAGGTAAGTATTGGCATCGAACGACTCAGAAAACTTATCGCCTTGGTAGCGCAGATAGGACTCGACTTCGAAATCCACCTCAAAATTGAAGTTGAGGGCGCCGGATCGCAGAGCGCGGCCGAACTTCTCCATCATCGCATCATCGGACAGATAGGTGATATGCCCAAGCATTCGCGCGAGCCTCAGTCCGCGCGTCGGCACTACTCCATGGGCGTAGTAATCACCGCCATGGAAGTCTGGATCGGTCGTGATGGCCTGACGCGCTACCTCGTTGAAGGCGATGTTCTGCGCCGACAGTCTCGGCGCGGCGGCGATCACTAGTGCATGTCTGATGCGATCTGGATAACTGATGGTCCACTGCAGGGCCTGCATGCCGCCAAGGCTGCCGCCCATGACGGCGGCCCAGCGATCGATGCCCAGGTGATCGGCGAGCAATGCCTGTGCGGCGATCCAATCTTCCACCGTCACGACAGGAAAGGCTGCGCCAAAGGGCTTGCCGGTATCGGGGTCGATACTGGCCGGCCCGCTTGAGCCATGACAGCCACCGAGGTTATTCACGCCGACCACGAACAGACGGTTGGTATCCACCGGCTTGCCTGGGCCGATCATGTTGTTCCACCAGCCCTCGCTACCCGGATCGTTGCCATAAAACCCGGCTACGTGATGCGAGGCGTTGAGCGCGTGACATACCAACACCGCGTTGGAGCGCTGTGCATTGAGCTCACCATAGGCCTCATAACGCAGATGAAAGCCGTCGAGAGACGCGCCGCTTTTGAAGGTGAACCGGCCCTCGAGGCGCACCGTGTGCGGCGCGACGATATCGATGGAATTTAAAGATTGCTGCTGAGAAAGCATGAACAGAAAAACCCGTTTGCGTACGGGCTAAACGGGCTTCCCTCGCTTTGTCCGGGGAGGATGGATCCATCGCTGGATCATTCTCCCCTCAGAACCGGGGCGCGGGTTCCCCGCACCCGGCTCAAGCCTCTACAAAACCCCGGTCAATGGGGCCGGCTTTCCAACGTCGAACCATTCGCGTGAAGTTGACGGTGGCCATTCGGATGCAGCAGGACCAGATTAGCCGCTAGTTTGAACCGCCTTCACCCCTTGGCATCCGCTGGTGAATTCCACCCCGTCTCCCTGGTGATCAGCTGAGCGCACAGTGTACAACGCTTATTCTGCTTCCACCAAAGGCACAGCGGCTTCACCTTCCCCCTGCTGCACCGCTATCTCCGGCCCGAGCTGGTCCGCGAAGCAAGGCTCCCGCCGGGGATGCGCGATCCGCGGACGGAAGGAGCGCACTCTGCGGGTGGGGCGATGTTGCACCCCTATTCGCCCCGTTACAGCGCGGCATTCGCTTTAGCGCCCTCCTTTACCTGTGATGCCCATCCGCCTTCCTTGCGGAGGAGCCGGGAGACGCACAATGAGCCCGGACTACGAATTCAGCTTGTCCACCAGCGCCTGAATCTTCTCCGAATCCTCCGCGCGCAAAATCTTCTGCGCGAGCGGCATCACTTCGGGCAGATTGGTCTTCAGTACCTGCTGCTTCACCGGGAGCAACCGGGACGGATGCATCGACAACTGGCGAATACCCAGTGCAAGCAACAGGCGCGTTAAATGCACTTCGCCGGCAATCTCCCCGCATACGCCGAGCGGCTTACCGGCTCTCTCGGCCACGCGCACCGTATGGGCCAGAAGCATGAGTACCGCCGGGTGGAGCGGGTTGTAGAGATATGCGACCGCATCGTCGGCGCGGTCGATGGCGAGCGTGTACTGGATAAGATCATTGCTGCCGATGGATAGAAAATCGAGTTTATCGACGAACATCTGCAAAGCCAACGCGGCAGCCGGTATCTCCACCATGCCACCTAGGGGTACCTTTTCCCAGAAAGGCACACGCTCCTCGCGCAGTTGCTGCTTGGCTAGCTCGATCAGTGCGCGCGCCTGATTGAGCTCCGACATCGTCGAAAGCATCGGCAGCAAGATGCACACTCTTCCGTAGTGGGATGCACGCAGGATGGCACGCAGCTGGGTGAGAAACAGCTGCGGTTCGGCTAGACAATAGCGTATGGCACGCAGCCCCAATGCAGGGTTCTGAGCCACCGGATGTTCGCCGGCAAGGTTCTTGTCCGCGCCAAGGTCAAGGGTGCGGATGGTCACCGGCAGCTTCCCCATTTTCTTCGCTATAGACCGATAGGCCTCGAACTGCTCATCTTCAGAGGGCAGTTCCAGGCGATTGAGGAAGATAAATTCGCTACGGAATAGCCCTATCCCCGCCGCACCGGCATCTTTCACTTCATCGATGTCAGAGGGCAATTCGATATTGGCGAAGAGGCGAACTTCGGTGCCATCCAGCGTGGTCGGTTTCGTGGTGCGCAGACGCTTGAGTTTTTGCCGCTCCAGGTCCCATTGGCTCTGGCGCAGCTTGTATTCTGCGAGAACGCCTTTGTCCGGGCCGACGATTACCACGCCTTGGGCACCATCGACGATCAGCATCTCGTTCTCTTGGATCAACTCCCGCGCCAAGTGCAGCGCCACAACGGATGGGATGTTGATCGAGCGGGCGAGGATAGCCATATGGGAAGTCGCGCCGCCCAAATCGGTGATGAAACCCGCGTAGTTGTGCTCCTTGAAGAGAATCATGTCCGCCGGAGACAGATCGTGCGCGACCAGGATGCTGTTTGCTTCCCGTGCGGGGGGCACCGGCGATTGGCTCGGGTGGCCCATCAAGGCCTTGAGCAGCCGTTCGACTACCTGCCGGACATCCACTTTTCTTTCGCGCATGTAGGGGTCGTCGATGCTTTCGAACTGCTCGACCAGGGTGTCCATCTGCGACTTGAGCGCCCACTCCGCATTGCAGTGTTGGCTTTCGATCATTTGCCGCACGGCCACGGTCAGCATGTGGTCTTCCAAAATCATGCCGTGCAAATCGACGAAAGCGGTGAATTCTGCCGGTGCCCCGGCCGGGGCGGTGCGCAGTAGTTCTGAAAGTTCATAGCGCACCGCCATGACTGCGGTGTTGAACCGTTCCACTTCCCGGGCAGCGAATTTCGGCGGAACAGTGTAATGGGCTACTTCGAGCGAGGTGTGGGAGACGAGGTGCGCGTAACCGATGGCGATGCCACCCGAAACAGCAATGCCCTGCATGGCAACGCTCACCGCCGCATTCCTTTCAAATTCAGAGGCGATCTGAACATGTCGCGGCCGTATCTCGAACACGCTGCAAAGCGGGCGCACAAGTGCGCCGCGGGCAGCCGAGTCAAGCGGCGCCATCGCCCTGCTCGTGCCATGCCTTCGGCTATCAAAACCCGCTCCTTGTACGCGCTCGCCGATTGAGACGCGGCACGTCCGCTATCTGTGCGGACGGTTCGTTCCATCGCGCACGGCTGCCGTCAATTGCGATTTCGCCGCTTTTTCGCCTCTGCGAGGACGGTACGGCTCAGTCATGTAGCCTGTTGGGAATGCCCGACCCTCACATTGGTCCAGCCCTGGGAGGTCGAGAGAATAGCTCAATCGATCACTCGCCCTCACCGAACTTGTCGGCGATTAGTTTGGTGATCGCCTCCAGAGCGGCTCCCTCGTCGGTGCCATCCACTTCGATCTGCACTGCCGTGCCTTTGCTTGCTGCCAGCATCATCACGCCCATGATGCTCTTCGCGTTGACGCGCCGGCCGTTGCGCGCCAGCCAGACTTCCGAGCTGAACTCCGCCGCCATCTTGGTCAGCTTGGCCGAAGCACGAGCGTGCAGTCCAAGCTTGTTCATGATCTCGACCTGGCGCGTCAGCATCTATCCTTCTCCATGATTAGAGCGCCGGCCAGGCATCCCGATACCGCCTTTTGCGCGACCGTCGCCAGCGCCTCATTGCGGTAATTCAGTGCCCGCACGATCATTGGCAAATTGGCGCCTGCCAAGGCCTCGACCCGTCCTGGCTCGAGCAATTGCCGAGCCACATTGGCCGGTGTCGCACCGAACATGTCGGTCAGCACCAGCACGCCGTCACCCTGATCGAGCAACTTGATCAGCTCTCGCGCCTGGGCGAGAACCTGGTCGGGGTTGTCATTGGGCTTGACCGCCAAAGACGTGGTGAACTGCGGGCGGGAGCCCAGCACATGAGTCGCGCATTCGATGAGGCAATTACCCAGCCCGATGTGGGTGATGACCAGAATTCCGACCATAGATATGTGGGACCTAGGCTAAGGCACTGGATGATATCGTCAGGCGCGCGGCGCAACGATCCACAATATCGTAAAGGATGCTGCGATTGCAGCGGAACCGCTATTTTAAAGCAAATCGGCCCACACCGCCCGTTGCAGCGGAAGGATTCTCAGGCGTGGGCCGTATCGGCAGGCAGGCTGCGCGGCAATGCTGGCGCGGCGAGGCGTCCGGGCGGGAATACGGCGGAGAAAGTGCTGCCCTTGCCTAGTTCGCTTTGCACTTCCAAGCGGGCCTGGTGACGGGATAGCACGTGTTTGACTATGGCGAGCCCCAGACCCGTACCCCCCGTTTCGCGGGAACGGCTTCGGTCGATGCGATAAAAGCGCTCGGTGAGCCGTGGGATATGCTCAGGCGCAATGCCCACGCCGGCATCGGTTACGGAGAAAATGCCCTCGCCATTGACGACGCGCCAGCGCACCTGAATGTTGCCACCCTCGGGGGTGTAACGCACGGCGTTGGACAGCAGGTTTCCGAAGGCGCTGCGCAGTTCATCCTCCGCGCCAATCAGGCACTCCGCGCTGTTTTCCTTAAGGGCAATCTGATGCCGCCCCCGGCTCAAGTGCTGTGCGTCCGCGACCAGAGACTGGGCAAGCAGCGGCATCTTGATCTGCTCTTCGGCGGGCGGGCGCTGATTGCTCTCCAAACGTGTGAGCGCGAGCAGGTCTTCCACGAGGCGTTGCATGCGTTGCGTTTGCTCGGTCATCAGTTGCAGCGAGCGCCGCACCACTGCCGGCTCCGCACCTTCCAGGTCGGTGAGGGTCTCCAGAAAACCGCCCACCACGGTAAGCGGCGTACGCAGTTCGTGCGAGACATTGGCGACGAAATCCCGGCGCATCATTTCAATACGCTCCCAGCGCGATACGTCGCGGCTCATAACGAGTTTCTGCTCGTCGCCGTACGGCACGAGTTGCACCGAGAGCGTCTGTTCGGACGAGCGATAACCCTTGAGGACAAACGGCTCGCGATAGTTGGGTGTGGTCAGGAAAGCTGCAAAGTCGGGTTGGCGCACGAGATAGGTAATCTGCTGCCCGATATCGTGTTGCGGATCCAGCCCGAAATGCTTCTCTGCCATGGGGTTGCACCACTGGATGACCCCCCGGGGATCCAGTATCACCACGCCATCCGGCATGGCGGCGGCTGCCTGACGGAAACGTTCCAGCCGCTCGGTAAGATCTGCTTCGCTCTTGCGCTGGCGCTTTACCATGCGGTAAAGGGCTGCAAAAGTCTCCTCCCAAACACCGCCGCCTTGAGGCATGCGCGCACGGTCCGGGTCACGCAGCCAGCGGCTCAGCATAGCGTGCCGCATAAGGTGTGCGATCAAGAGCGCCAACAACGCCGCGCCCAGTGCCGCGAGCGCCGCTTCAGTGCCCAAGATGAGCTGTATCACGAGCGCGGCGAAACCAGTTAGCGCGAGGCTGGTGAGGGGACCTTGCCAGAATGAACGCATGGATGGCTCTACCCGTGGGGAGTCGTGCGAGTGGCCATTATCGCACCAGCCGCCCGGTTCGCCCCTGCGGCGCGGGGGAAATGCAATGAGTGAGGCAGCTCAGTTCTTGGAGAAACGGTAACCGGCCCCGCGCACCGTATGGATGTACTGGTGGTGGCCGCTCGACACCAGGACGGCGCGCAAGCGGCGGATATGAACATCAACGGTTCGCTCCTCGATGAATACATGGTCACCCCACACCTGGTCGAGCAATTGACTGCGCGAATAGACCCGGTCTGTATGGGTCATGAAGAAATGCAGTAGGCGAAACTCCGTCGGTCCCAACTCCAGGGACTTGCCCTTGGCGGCGACCCGGTGGGCCACAGGATCAAGATTGAGACCCATGAACTCCACCATGTCTTCGGTCGCCTGGGGTGCGCGCCGACGCAGCACCGCCTTGATGCGAGCGTTCAACTCGCGCGGGCTGAACGGCTTCACCACATAGTCATCAGCCCCGCCTTCCAAGCCATCGAGCTTGTCCTGCTCCTCGCTCTTGGCGGTAAGCATGATGATCGGCACTTGGCGAGTGCGCTCGTTGGCGCGCAGCCGCCGGGCAAAGTCGAGCCCGGAGGCGCCGGGCAGCATCCAGTCGAGGAGAATCAAATCAGGCAACTCCCGCGTCACAACGGCCATCGCTTCCTCGGCGCTTTCCACCAGTTGAACGTTACTGCCCTGGGCCTGCAGGTTGATGGCAATGAGTTCGCGGATGGCGGGTTCATCTTCGACGACTAGAATGCTGGCTGGCATGGATTTTCGTCTTCTCATTTGGTGTAGGTAGCGGGGGATTTTATGAAACTACCATGACAGTTTCTTTACACGCAGCGCCATTCCCCGAGCGAAGCGCGAAACGGTATGATGCGCATTGTTTATCGGGCAAGCGAACTATGGCTGGACTCACCAAGAATACGCCGGTCCCCACCGAGATCAAACTGCACCAGAAGTCGCGAGTGCTTGAACTCACTTTCTCCGATCAGGCGCACTTTCGCCTCTCGTGCGAGTATCTGCGCGCCTATTCGCCGTCCGCGGAGGTGCGTGGCCACGGTCCGGGGCAGGAGATCCTGCAGGTGGGCAAGAAAGAGGTCGCCATTGTTGCCATCGATCCGGTCGGCAACTATGCGGTCAGGCTGCGTTTTGGCGATGGGCACGACACGGGCATCTACTCCTGGGACTACCTGTACGATCTCGGTGCCAGCCAGGATCGGTTGTGGGCGGAGTACTTGGCACGCCTGGCGGCGGCAGGAGCACGTCGTGAGCCAAATCCTTGATCACTCAGACGAGCCAGGTCTTGGCTGCGTCGAACCGGATGAATACCTCATCATGAGGGGCAGGGTGAGCGCCTTGCCGGTCTACGCGTTTGCCAAGTCGGTCCGTGTCATCGCCCATTCCCCCTTCGAGAATCAGCAGTGAGCGAAAAAACCCATTTCGGATTCCTGCGGGTCGAGGAGACCGAGAAGGCCGGGATGGTCGGCCAGGTGTTTAGTTCGGTCGCCTCCAAATACGATGTCATGAACGACCTGATGAGCGCTGGACTGCACCGACTGTGGAAAGCATTCACCGTTCAGATGAGTGGCGTGAAGCCGGGGTCGAAGGTCCTCGATGTGGCTGCAGGCAGCGGTGACCTCACGTTGCTGTTCGCCAAGAAGGTCGGGCCGCAAGGTTGTGTGTGGATGACCGATATCAACAGCGCAATGCTCGGTGTGGGCCGCGATCGCCTGCTTGACCGTGGCCTCATCATCCCTGCGGCACTTTGCGACGCAGAAAGACTGCCCTTTCCCACCAGTTACTTCGACTGCGTAAGCGTCGCCTTTGGGTTACGCAACATGACTCACAAGGACCAGGCGCTGAGCGAAATGCGCCGCGTCCTAAAACCCGGCGGCCGCCTGCTGGTGCTGGAATTTTCCAGGATATGGAAACCGCTCGAGCCGCTTTACGACGTCTACTCGTTCAAGGTTCTCCCGTTCATGGGCAAATTGGTGGCCAACGACGCGCAAAGCTACCAGTACCTCGCCGAGTCGATTCGCATGCATCCGAACCAAGAGGAACTGA
>Ga0209118_1000300_pt1 | contig 29321 bp, 23 predicted proteins | sample BlaSpr_A8_Ref_M1_FD_187988 | JGI IMG/M metagenome (GOLD analysis project Ga0209118, IMG submission 187988) | Forest soil microbial communities from Thunder Bay, Ontario, Canada - Black Spruce, Ontario site 2_A8_Ref_M1 (SPAdes) (version 2) | ecosystem: Environmental > Terrestrial > Soil > Boreal... | reverse complement strand
GCTGAGCCGGAGCCTTCGCCTTCTTTCGTGCTGCTGCGCGCGGGTGATCCGGGACCGCCTTGACCTTGGACTCATTCACCGGCTGCGTGCCTTCGCCCGAGAAGGTAGCGCCGGCGGGAACCACCCAGAACTCAACCGTCTGAGTGCCGGCACTGCCGGTGCGGGTTTCGATGCGGTTGGCATCGATTCCGAGCTTGGCCTCGCCGCCGGTGAGATAAGCCTTGGCATTGAGGGCACGTTCCGCCGCCAGGTTTTTGCGTTTCTCGGCGGGCTCGGCGTTGCCCACGATCACCAGCTTGTTGTCCGCGTTCTGCTGCAGGTTCTTGGCTACGTCGTCCAAGATGCCCTTGCATTCGTTGTCCACGCGCCAGGGCTTGCCGATCTTGGCCATGTTCGCGAAATCGCAACCGCTCAGCTTGCTGGCTTGCGGTGACGCTGCCGGCGCTGGCGGGTTCTCCACCGCCAACTGGGCGGTAGCCTGAGTGTTCAGGCCACGCGAGTCGGTACAGGTCGCGCTCACCGTGATCGGACCGGCGGACGCACCGGACGTATTCAGCGTAGCCGTGTTGCCGTTGCCGGAGATGCTGCCGCTGCTGGCCGTCCAACCGCCGACGGTTACAGGAACGTTGTCCGGGCTGGTGCAGGTGCAGGTAATGGTGGAGCTTCCGCCGGCCTGGAGGGTCGACGGGTTCGCCGAGCAGGACATGGCCGGTGGATTCTTCGGCGGCTCCTTCACGGTGAAGGTTGCCCTGCAGCTTGCCTCGCCGCCCTTCGTCATCTTGGGATCGGAGATATGAGCGGTAACCGTGTAACTGCCACCCGCCACGCCATTGGTGTCAATGCTCGCAGTATTGTCCTTGCCGGTAATTTGGCCGCCGGTGCTGCTCCATGCGTAATTCAGCGTGTGGTTGGAATTAAAGTTGCTGCCGGCAGCCGTCGCCGTCGCCGGCTCGCCCACCATGACTTCACCAGGATTGATGGTGCAACTTGCTGAAGGCCCGGCCGGTTCACCGCCAAACATGAACACCACGCCAGTTTGCAGCCTTACGCCTCTGGCATCCGTGGCGGAAACGATCGCCTCCGGACCAAAATGATGATTCGAGAGCACGTAGTCTGCCCGGATCAGACGTAAAGCGAAGTGCCTGCTCAAGTTCACATCGAGACCGCCGCCCGCCATGAAGCCGAATCGGTCATCGCCGTGGAAGAGATCGGGCGAAAGGCGATGGCCACCCACCAGCGCTTCGAGAAACGGCGAAAAGTAGTGGCTGCGAAAGGTCAGCTTCGGTCCCAGTGAGAGGTTGTAGAAGGCGGCGTCGTCAATTCGTTTGCCCCCGCCGGTCTCATTACTGTCCCAGTGCGCGCTAATATCGCCGGTCAATCCGAACCAGCGGTTAAAGTTGTAGGTGACGCTGGCACCGAGGCCGCGGGGATTGGATTCCAAACGGCTGGCCACGGGGACCGCACCTCCGGGAAGCAGGCCATGCACATCGGCGCCGGGATAGAAGAAGGAGTATCCGCCGAAGAGCTCCCACTTGGGAGCAGGCTGATCCTGATTCTGGTCCTGATTCTGCGCGGCCGCGAGCGTGCCAATGCCGCACAGGACAGCAACTACCGCCAACCGCATAACCGCGACCCGGCCATAAGGGTTCTGAGAGCGAGATAACATATGAAAATTCCTCCGAACTTGATGACTTGAAATTCTGCTTCCATCCCGTACCGGTAGTGAACCAGCCTGAAGCTGGTCCACTATCGAATGCCTTACGGACAGGGAGGTACATTCACCGGATTGCTGTCCAATGTGACTGCGCCCGTCCGGGCCAGCGCTCTGCCATTCAGCGTCGCGCCGGTGGTGAGCGTGATGGACGCCTGGGCCATCATGGTTCCTGCGAATGTTGTGTTGGTTCCCAGGGTCGCTGAACTGCCGACCTGCCAGAACACGTTCCCAGACTGGGCGCCGCCGGCCAGGATGACCTGGCTATTACCGGCCGCCGTGGTCAGGGTGGACACGATCTGGAAGATCCAGACACCATTCGCATTGCCACTGAGTGTGAGATTGCCGGTTATTCCAAGCGAAGGCTGGGCGCTCGTCGTCTTATAAACGCCAGGAGCGAGTGTTTCCCCTCCTATGTCTGCGGGGAGGATAGCCCCTCCGGCTGCTGCCGCGGCGTAGTTGTAGGCCGTGGTCAAGTCACCTTGGGCCGTCATGGCAACCGCATCGCCCAAGTGTTTGGTGCCCGTCAGTGTTCCCGGCGGAAATCCGGTGATCGATTTTGCTGGCCATATCCCCACATCTCCCGTGACGTCGGTGGGGCCGACACTGCTAACGACGGGGGTGGCGCCCAGAATTCCGAAACTGCAGGCCGTTCCCAACGATACGGTGGGTATACATGCGGTGGCAGATGTGGTGAATGTCCATACGTAGTCACTTGCCAGTGGATCGCCGGCGAGATCGTGTGCCCCCGTGGTAATGGTGGCGGTATAGAGGGTGTTCAGTGCGAGAGGGCTGGTTGGGGTGAAGGTCGCGACATCGCTTGACGCGACATAGGTAACTGCTCCTGCCACGGGTGTAAGGCCCGGCCCTGTCAAGGTAAAGGTAGTGGTATTGATCGTGGAAGACTTCATCGCTTCGCTGAAGGTGGCGGTTACTACTGTGTTGGGACAGATGCCGGCTGCACCATTCGGGGGGGCTACGGAAATCACGGTGGGCGGAGCACATGGCGTGCTACTGGTTGTAAAGCCCCACACGAAGTTACTCACTAACGCATTGCCAAACACGTCTTTGGCACCGGTCGTAATGGTGGCGGTATAGACGGTGTTCAGTGCGAGAGGGCTTGATGGTGTGAAGGTCGCGGTTGACGCAGCGTAGGTCACTACTCCGGCCACGGGTGTAGTGCCCGGCCCGGTCAAGGTAAAGGTTGTGGCATTGATCGTGGCAGGATTCATGGCTTCGCTGAAGGTGGCGGTCACTGCCGTGCTGGGGCAGACGCCGACCGCACCATTAAGGGGAGTTACGGAAATCACGGTGGGCGGTTGACACGGGTTGGGACCTGTTGTGAAGGTCCATACAAAATTACTTGCCAGCGCATTGCCAAATGTGTCCTTGGCGCCGGTGGTAATCGTGGCCGTGTAGACGGTGCTCAGTGCGAGACTGCTCGTAGGGGTAAAGAGGGCAGTGTCGCTGGACGGATTGTACGTAACTTGTCCTGCCACGGGTGTCGTAGCCGGACCGGTCACCGTAAAGGTTGTGGCATTGATCGATGAAGGATTCATCGCCTTGCTGAAGGTGGCGGTGACCGTCGTGCCAGGACATACGCCGGTGGCCCCATTAAGAGGGGCTACGGAAATCACTGTAGGCGGGGTTACGCCTGGGTTGATGCCGGTCTTGTCCGGATCGCTGCATCCGGCGGCGAAAATGAGCAGTAGGAATGCTGTGAAACAAATCGCATGATGTTTGTATCTACGCATGACCGTCATCCTTCTTTTTCTCGGCTCAACTGCTGCCGTACAGTGGAATCACAGAGCTTTGTAGTTTAAGAACAATTTCAACTTAACGAGTGAGACTGTGACCAAACTGAGCAAAACTGCACACACTCTGGGAGAAACAATGAGGGGATTCCGAAACGGGAAACAAAACCTTTTCGGCACGGATTTTGCGGGTTCGACAAGGGTCCCTTCTCTTTTCTTGGTCCGGGTAAGATTCGCGGGCGGTAGTTGCGCAGTTTTGCCGCCACGCGGTCCTAGGTCAAAGGCAACGGACAGGAGTGTCCGCTCTACACTACTTGGCGGACGGTACAATGGCGGGGTGAGCGCAGCTACTACGTCGCCGGTCTCGAGTGGGGCATCGACGCAGGGTCGGCCGTATACCTTGTGGCGGAGATTCTTGCTGTGGCTGATCACGTGGGTGGGATTTCTGGCGATCCGGCTGATTGGCCCGACGCTGCGATTTGCGGCGTCGTTTGAAGCGGGGGCGCCGGCGGGCATCGAGACGCGTCCCGTGGTGCTTGCGTTTTGGCACAACTGTATCTTCCCAGCGACCTACATCTGGCGGAACCTGCAGATCAGGGTCATGAGCAGCGATAGTTTTGATGGGGAATGGACGGGGCGCATTATCCGGAAATTTGGTTTTGTGAAGGTGCGCGGATCGAGCAGCCGGGGAGCGGTGCGGGCTCTGCTGGGCATGCGGCGGGAACTCGACCAAGGCTGGGCGGTGGCGTTTACCATCGATGGCCCGCGCGGTCCGCGATTCGTGGCCAAGCCGGGGCCGGTGTTGCTGGCGCGTGCGACCGGCGCGCCCATGGTGGCGTTTCATATCGCGGTGGACAAGGCCTGGATTCTGAATACGTGGGATCGGTCGATGATTCCGAAACCGTTTTCGCGGGCGCTGATGCGGGTGAGCCGGCGGATTGCGGTTCCGGCGGACGCGGATGATTCTCAGAAAGAACGGTTTCATGCGGAACTGCAAGCCGGGTTGGATCGGGCGCGGGAGTTCGCGGAGGCGAATGTGGGGAAAGTGGGGAGCGCGGAGTTCCCGGTGAGAAAAGCGTAGATCGGGCTGACGTGATGCGCATTGCCGATGTGCGCTGGATCCCTTTGAGCTGCCGAGCTTTGCTCGGCCTGGACGGGTCAAAGACCTGTCCCCACACAGGTGAGACTGGGAGGCTTGGGCTCGGCAGTCCCCACACGGTTTAGGATAAGATTTGCCGCTTGATCAGGAAATGAGGGCTCGTGGCTGCGATTATTCTGGACGGTAACAAGATCGCCAGCGAAATTCGGGCGGAGGTCGGGTCGGAAGTGAAGACGATGACGGCTGCGGGGACGCGTCCAGGACTCGCGGTGGTTCTGGTTGGCCACAACCCGGCGTCGGAGGTTTATGTTCGGGGTAAGGTGAAAAGCAGCGGAGAGGTCGGCATCTACAGCGAGCAGCACACTCCGCCAGAGACGGTTTCTACCGAGGAACTGCTCGAGCTGATCGCTGACTTGAACCGGCGTGACGAGATTGATGGCATTCTTGTACAGCTTCCATTGCCTTCGCAGGTGGATGCCAAGAAAGTTTTGCTGGCGGTTGATCCGGCAAAGGATGTGGATGGGTTCCATCCGATGAATGTGGGATTCCTCTCGACGCAGCGGCCGGGGCTGGTGCCGTGCACGCCGGCGGGAATTATCGAGATCCTGAAGCGCAGCAAGATTCCAATTGCCGGACAGGAAGCGGTGGTGGTGGGACGCAGCGACATTGTGGGCAAACCGACGGCGATGCTGTTGCTGAATGGCAATGCGACAGTCACGGTTTGCCATTCGAAGACGCGCGATCTTCCTGGGGTTTGCCGGCGCGCGGACATTCTGGTCGCCGCGATTGGCCGGGCGGGGATGATTACGCGCGAATTCGTGAAACCGGGTGCGACGGTGATCGATGTGGGCATGAACCAGGTGACGGAGCGGGCGGAGTTCGAGCGGTTGTTCGCGGGGAATGCGAAGCGGGAGGAAACGTTTCGCTTGAAGGGGTCCACGCTAGCAGGGGACGTGCATCCGCAGGTGGCGGAGGTTGCGGGAGCGATTACGCCGGTGCCGGGGGGCGTGGGGCCGTTGACCATCGCCATGTTGATGGCGAACACGGTGCGGGCGGCGAAGCTGCGGCGGGGAGGCTGGGTCGCGGAGTTTTCGCGGAGTTAAGTTGTTCACCACAGAGACACAGAGACACAGAGAGAGGCAATTCGGGATTCTGTAGCTCTATCTCGCGACTGCTTCCACGCTGTCGAGAACGATGGAACCAGGATTCTTAGAATGGTTTCCTCTGAGTCTCTGCGCCTCTGTAGTGAATTGGGGTTTGCGACAGTGAGGCTGGATTGCTGAAAGTCGGACTGACCGGCGGGATTGCTTCTGGCAAATCCGTAGCGGGCGAGATGTTTGTGGCGCTCGGCGCGCAGCTAATTCAGGCCGATACGATTGCCCACGAACTCATGCAGCCGGGTGAAGCCGTTTATCGGGAAGTGGTGCGGCACTTCGGCGAGGGAATTCTCAATCCTGATGGCAGCGTCAATCGCGCGCGACTGGCAGAGGCGGCGTTTGGCGCTCCGGGGGGGGACAAACCTTCCCGCATCCAAGAGCTGAACCAGATTGTGCATCCCGCGGTAATTCGAAGGCAGGAAGAATGGATGGAGGAAGTTGGCCGGAGGGATTCGCGGGCGATTGCCGTTGTGGAAGCGGCATTGATTTTGGAAGCGGGTTCGGCGAAGCGTTTCGACCGTCTGGTGGTTGTCACCTGCCGTTCCGAACAGCGAATTCAACGCTGGGCTATGCCTCGGGGGGTGGATGAAGAAACTGCTCGCCGGGAGGTTATGCGGCGTATGGCGGCGCAGTTTCCCGATGAAGAGAAGATCAAGGCGGCTGATTATGTGATCGACAACTCGGGCTCGTTGGACGAAACCCAAAAGCGGGTACGAGAAGTTTATGGCGAATTGAAACGCGCGGTGGAAGCAGAGGAGTAACAAAATCGATAATTTATTACAATGAGGGTGTGAGTTTGTGGAAGGGTTTTCTGAACTATGAGGCTGCTTCGACCTGTTTTACTTGCCGTGATTTTCGCCAGCGCGTTTTTCTACATCACCACGTATCGTTCGGGCCGCGGTGCGCTGACTGACTGGGTCGGACATCCAAACAAAGTTGAAGTCAGTGAGGCGGCTGGCAGCGATGTGCTCGATGCCGAAGAGCAGAACAACATCTCCGTCTATCACAAGAACATTGGATCCGTGGTGAACATCACGTCGAAGGCAGTGACGTTCGACTTCTTCTATGGGCTGATGCCGGAGGAAGGGCAGGGATCGGGTTTTATTATCGATAAAGATGGGCATGTGCTGACCAACTATCACGTGATCGCGGATGCGCGCCAAATCGAAGTGACGCTGCACAACCGCAAGAAATATCGGGCCACCATCGTCGGCACCGATCGCTCGCATGATTTGGCCGTGGTTCAGATCAAAGCGCCCGACCTCACGCCGATGGTGTTAGGCGACTCTGGCAATTTGCAAGTCGGACAGAAGGTATACGCGATCGGCAATCCGTTTGGGCTGGCGGGAACGTTGACGCGCGGTATCGTGAGCTCGATCCGTTCGGTGCAGGAACCCGATGGCATGACGATTGACGAAGCCATCCAGACCGATGCGTCCATCAATCCCGGAAATTCCGGCGGGCCGCTGCTCAATATGCACGGCGAGGTGATTGGCATCAACACAATGATCGCTTCGAGCGTGGGACAGAGTGCGGGCATTGGCTTTGCGATTCCCATCAATACCGCCAAGGCGGTGATCAACGATCTGCTTACTCTGGGCCGCGTGCGGCGTCCAGCGCTCGGCGTGCGCACGATTCCTATTGATCCTGAATTGGCGCAACAGTTGGGACTGGCGGCGGATTACGGATTGCTGATCGTGCAAGCGGTGCCGGGCGGAGCCGCGGACAGCGCAGGCCTGCGCGGCGGGAGCGAGCGCGCGTTTCTGGGCAATATTCCGATCATGGTGGGCGGAGACCTAATCGTGGCCATCGATGGCCAAAAAGTGGAAGACCAGCAACAACTGGCGCAGATTATGAATAATCACCGCGCCGGCGATGCGGTGCGCATCACTATCTACCGCGCGAAGAAAAAGATGGATGTGAAAGTGACCCTGGGCGAGGCCAGGCAGGAGGTGTAGATGCAGCTTTCAGCCGTCAGCCGTCAGCTTTCAGCATTTCACTTCTGCGTCGAAGTGCGCGCGAGTTCTTTCTCCAAGCTGGATACCTGCCATCTTGAAACTCTTGCGCCGGCGAGGTAGACTCAGCTTCTGCCTATGACTGCCGTCCTTTAATTCCGCTGGTTTCGTAACCGTGATCTGGCGCGGAAGTGTGCGCGGATCGTCCCCTTATTCGTTTCAAGCCAGGAAAGGACCTTCCCATGGAATTCGTGGATAAGGCATTCGCTCGCCGCCTGGAAGCGGCCGAGGAGATGCCACAGGTGCATTACGCCCGGCTGTATCAGAAGGTGCGGCCCGAAGTTGGGGCGGCAGTCGAGGAGATCTGCGGTGGTCACATGGTTTTCGCGGGAGTTGGTTCGCCGATTGGACGCGCGGGAGGCCTCGGTTTCGACAGCCCGGTTTCCGCCGCCGATCTTGATCGTGTGGAAGAGTTCTATCGTTCGCATGGAGCGCCCTCGCAAGTGGACGTGTGCCCGTTGACGGATCCGTCGCTGCTCGAATTGCTAAAGCTTCGCGGTTACACGATGGCGGAGTTGAACAACGTGCTCTATCGCCCGCTCAGCCAGGGGGAACAGTTCCCTCCGGCTCCTTCGGATATTGACTTACGCCCGGCGGAATCGCATGAAGCCGAAGTTTGGGCAGATGTTGTGGGGCGTGGTTTCCGCGAAGGAGAACCGTGTCCGCCGGACTTTTTGCAGATGTTCACGCCGTTGTTCCAGATGTCCAACGCCTTAACGTTCTTCGCGTTCCTGAATGGTGAGTTGGCGGGCGGCGCCGGAGGACTGATTGTGCCCGAGCGAAAGTTGCTGGCGCTGTTCGGGGCCGCCACGCTGCCAAGGTTTCGCGGACACGGCATTCAAACGGCATTTTTGCATAGGCGGATGGCCGTGGCCGTCAAAGCAGGTTGCGATCTCGCGGTCACGGTCACCCTGGGCGGAAGTACCTCGCAGCGAAATGCGGAACGGGTCGGCTTCCGCGTGGCGTACAGCAAGGCGACCATGGTGAAGACTTTCGAAGCAGTTTAGCAAACCCTAAGCGGCGGTCTCTTCAAAAAAGTCCTCGATTTCGTTTACTTCTTGGCTGGTGAGCTGGAATTCTCCGGCGCGCATCACGCCATCTGCTTGACGAGCGTTTCGTGCGCCCACAATCGCGCCGGTGACCGCGGGATTCCGCAGCACCCAGGCGATGGCCACTTCACCCGGCGAACGACCATGATGTTTCCCGATCTCGCGGAGGTGCTCCACCAGGGCAAGATTCCGAGATAGCTTCGGCTCAGTGAACTCAGGATCGCTTTTGCGCCAGTCGTCCTTCGGCAGGTTGGCGATACGCTCGCGGGTCATCGCGCCGGCCAGAAGTCCCGAAGCCATGGGTGAATAGACGATCACGCCGATCGCTTCTCGCAGACAGTAAGGAAGAATATCTTTCTCGACCCCGCGATTGATCAGCGAATAGGGCGGCTGCAGGGAGGTGAGCGGCGCGATGCTCTCGGCCCGGCGCATTTGTTTGACGTCGAAATTGGAGACGCCGATCCAGCGCACTTTACCCTGCCGTCGCAACGCGGATAGGATCGACCACCCTTCTTCAAGTTCGGGGGAGTCCGGTTCCGGCGGCCAGTGGATCTGGTACAGATCAATGGTGTCCACAGCCAGGCGGCGCAGGCTGTCATCGACTTCGCGGCAAATTGAATCCGCATGCAGAACTTTCCGGACGTTGCCTTGTGCGTCCCAGCGCAAACCGCACTTGGTAAAAATGTAGGGCTTCGCGCCGTTCCACGCCTTGAGCGCCCGGCCGACGACTTCTTCGGAATGCCCCAGCCCGTAAGCCGCGGCCGTGTCGATCCAGTTGACGCCCAACTCAAGCGCACGCTGAATGGCGGCGATGGAGTCACTGTCGTCCTGCGCGCCCCACCCCCACTGCCAGCCACCGCCGCCGATAGCCCACGCTCCATACCCTACCGGGGTGATGTTCAAATCGGAATTGCCAAACCGCCGGGTTTCCATTTCAAATCTCCTAGGTCGTGCTTCGCAGGGTTCCAAAGTCTACCGCACGTGGTTCAACCAGCATGAACGTCGATTCCGTTCGAGGGTATTGTCTCTCTTTTCCGCAGGCAAAGGAAAACTTACAGTGGGGCGAGACTCTCTGCTTCAAAGTGGCCGGAAAGATTTTCGCCACGTTGAGCCTGGACTCGGTTCCACAGAGCCTGTGCTTTAAGTGCACGCCGGAGAAGTTTGCGGAGTTGTGTGAGCAGGAAGGGATCAGTCCGGCGCCCTATGTGGGCCGCTACAAATGGGTGCTGGTAAAGCGGTTGGATGTGTTGGGTGATGACGAGTTGGAAGACTTGATTCGCCAGTCGTACGAGATGGTGGCGGCGAAGAGCAAAGGCAAGTCCAAAATCAAGAAGCGCAGCAATCAACAGGGTTGACTCCTTGAGGCGGCCGGAAGGCTGAGAGCTGAGAGCTGACAGCTGATAGCTGATAGCTCCAACCCAATTTGACTCCCACTCGCTCACTACGCTAGCCTCAGAAGTCCGCCCACAATCTTAGATTCCATGCGATTTAAGCGCAATCGATTGATCGTGCTGCTGCTGGCAGTGCTAGTGGCCTTGGCCGCTCCCGGGATGGCGGCCACGCAGCCCGTCCATGCGCCGCATGCCATCGTGGTCAGCGTTCATGAACTGGGTTCGCGTGCCGGGGTGGAGATCATGCAAGCCGGCGGGAACGCAATCGATGCCGCCGTGGCCACCGGCTTTGCCTTGGCCGTGGTTCATCCGCAGGCTGGAAATCTGGGTGGCGGCGGATTCATGCTCATCCGCCTGGCTGACGGACGGGCGCGTTTCGTCGACTATCGTGAAAAAGCTCCAGCGGCTGCGACCGCGAACATGTATCTCGACGCTCAAGGCAATGTGGTCGAGAACGCCAGCGTCGTCGGCTATAGGGCGATCGGAGTGCCGGGTTCGGTCGCCGGCATGGTTTACGCCGAGAAGGAATACGGCAAGCTGACTCTTGGTCAGGTAATGGCTCCAGCCATCAAGCTGGCACGGGATGGCTATCCGCTAGCCTGGCAAGATGCGCGCGATCTCCAGGACGAAGACTTGGCGAAGTTCCCCGAGTCGCGGCGTGTCTTCCAGCGCAATGGGAATTATTACAAGCAAGGCGAGACCTTCCGGCAGCCAGAGTTGGCGCGCACGCTGGAGCGAATCGCGAGCAGCCCGGACGATTTTTATCACGGGGCGATGGCGCGTGAATTGGCGGCGTCGATCCACAAGGGCGGAGGTCTCATCACCGCCGACGACCTGGCTCACTATGAAGTGAAAGAGCGCGAGCCAATACGCGGAACCTATCGTGGCTACGAAATCATCAGCGCTCCTCCTCCGTCGTCAGGAGGGATTGCACTGATGGAGATATTGAATATTCTGGAAGGTTACGACCTTGCCAAGGCGGGGAACCGGTCGGCTGCGGCGGTCCATCTGACGGTCGAGGCTTTCCGGCGGGCGTTTTATGATCGAGCCGAGTTTCTGGGAGACCCGGATTTTTCCAAGATTCCAGTGCCGCAACTCATCGACAAGAAATATGGCACGGCCTGGCGGGAATCGATTGATCCGGCGCATGCCAGCGTCAGCAAAGATCTGAAGCGGCCCGCGATCTTCAGCGAACTGGAACAGTATGCTTCCGAGCATCCGCAGCCCCTGGTTGTTCGTGAACCCGAACACACCACGCATTACTCCGTCGTGGATCCAGACGGAGATGCGGTGTCGGTGACTACGACTTTGAATGACAATTTCGGCTCGCGGGTGACCGCCGAGGGCTTGGGCTTTCTGCTCAATGATGAGATGGACGACTTCGCGGCGAAACAGGGAGTCCCCAATCTTTACGGGCTGATTCAAGGGCCGGCCAACGCCATCGGACCGGGCAAGCGGCCGCTTTCAGCCATGACGCCGACCATCGTGCTGAAAGATGGGAGGCTCTATTTGGTGCTGGGCTCCCCGGGAGGGGCGCGGATCATTACCACGGTGGCCAATATCCTGATGGGCGTCGTGGACTACGGTATGAATATCCAGGAAGCGGTGAACGCACCTCGCTTCCATAATCAATGGTTGCCGGACCAGGTGAATGTCGAGCAATGGTTTTCGCCCGACGCCGTGAAGTTGCTCGAGCAAATGGGACACAAGGTCGAGATCGGAGAAACCGTGGCCGGAGACTGGTCTCCCTACTGGAGCGATGGGGAGTGCATCGCCATCGATCCAAAAACGGGCGAGCGTTTGGGCGGAAGCGACGGCAGAAATAACGGAAAGGCCGTAGGCTACTGATGTCCGGAGCCAGAGGTTCGTTGATAAAGTAGTCGGCTTTGAAAGGGCTCGGCTTCGCAGGTGCGGAAAAACTCGGGATTCGTATCAGGGTATGCCTTCAGGCATACCGTAAGTCGCTGAAAATGGGTCCGGCTTTAGCCCCTGGGGAAGCCGCTACTTTCCTTTGGGAGACAATTATGAAAGCGGTCCAATGCTGAAAGCAATGTCGACGTACGTGTACGTGAAGGAGCGGCTGCACCCCGGGCTGCTGGATGGATTGGTGCGCGGCGGAGCGCAGGCGATTGAGATCTTTGCCGCGCGGCAGCACCTGGACTACGCCAACCGCAAGCAGCATGTTCGGGAAATCGCCGACTGGTTCCGCACTAGCGGCGTTTCGCTGAATTCCGTTCACGCGCCCCTCTACGCCGACTACGAACGGGGGCGCGCCGGGGCTCCGCCAATCAATATCGCTTCAACCGACCGGGCCGGTCGAGTGGATGCCATGGACGAGATTAAACGCGCTCTCGAGATTGCCGAACAGATTCCCTTCCGTTTTCTGGTGCAGCACCTGGGCGTAAGCGGGGAGTCGTTTGATGACCGCAAGTTCGAGGCGGCCATGACCTCGGTCGAGCACCTGCGCGCGTTCGCTAAGCCTCTCGGAGTGCGCATTCTGCTGGAGAACATCCCCAACGAGTTGTCGACGCCCGAGCGACTGGTGGAGTTTATCCGCGCCGCGCACTTCGATGACGTGGGCGTGTGTTTCGATTTCGGTCACGCCCACATCATGAGCGATGTGCCGCAGGCGTTCGAGACCGTCAGGAGTTACGTCCATTCCTCGCATGTTCACGACAACGCCAAAGATCGCGATTCGCACCTTTGGCCCGGAAGCGGATCGATCGACTGGAAACAGGCCATGGAACTGTTGCGGTCAGCCCCGCACACTCCGCCGTTGCTGCTGGAGATCGAGGGCGACGAGAAGATCAACCCCGTCGAAAAAATGGCCGAAGCGTTTGCAGAGCTGGAAGCAGACTAAGAAATTGAGCAAGTGAGTAATTTGGTAATCGGGCAATTTGGCCGCATCGTTTTTCATTTACTCAATTACACAATTACCAAATTTAGAGACTATGTCATCTCCTGTAACTAACATCGTCGAAGTCGGCAAACACGAGGGCCAAACCGTCACCATTCGCGGTTGGCTCTATAACCTGCGCGAGAGTGGGAAACTGCTGTTTCCCCAGCTTCGTGATGGCTCGGGCGTGATTCAGGGCGTCGTGCCCAAGAATGCAGTCTCGCCCGAAGTCTTTGAAGCCGTGAAGGGCCTGACCCAGGAATCGAGTGTGATTGTCGAAGGCAAGGTGCGCGCCGACAAGCGCGCTCCCGGCGGCTTCGAACTGGACATCTCGAATGTGCAGGTAGTCCAGCGGGTTGCCGAGAATGATCCGTATCCCATCTCGCTGAAGGAACATGGCGTCGATTTCCTGATGGAGCACAGGCATTTGTGGGTGCGAACGCCACGACAAGCTGCGATTTTGCGAGTGCGGGCGGAGATCATCAAAGCCGCGCGCGATTTCTTTGACGAGCGCGGCTTCACCTTGACCGATCCGCCAATTCTTACGCCGGCCGCGTGTGAAGGTACCAGCACACTGTTTCCCGTCGATTACTTCGACGAGCAGGCTTACCTAACGCAGTCGGGACAGCTTTACATCGAAGCCACTGCGATGGCGCTGGGCAAGGTGTATTCCTTCGGGCCCACTTTCCGCGCCGAGAAAAGCAAAACGCGCCGTCATTTGACCGAGTTCTGGATGGTCGAGCCGGAAGTGGCTTACGCCGAACTCGATGACATCATGCAACTGGCCGAGGGGCTGCTCAGCTTTCTGGTAAAGCGTTGCCTGGAACGCCGACGCCCCGATCTGCAAACCATTGGCCGCGATGTTTCGAAGTTAGAGAAGGTCGAGGCTCCGTTTCCGCGGATCACCTACGACGAAGCGGCAAAGATGCTGCAGGAAGCGCACGCCAAGGGTGCGCTCGAAAACAACTTCGAGTGGGGTGGAGACTTGGGTTCACCGGACGAGACTTACATCTCCTCGCAATTCGACCGGCCGGTGCTGGTGCATCGCTATCCCGCAAAAGTGAAGGCGTTCTACATGGAGCCCGACCCGCAGCGGCCGGATCTGGCGCTGTGCGTGGATGTGCTCGCGCCCGAGGGCTACGGCGAAATTATTGGCGGCTCGCAGCGTATGGCATCGTACGATCTGCTGCTCAAGCGCATCCACGAACATGGTCTGCCGGAAGAGGCATTCAAGTGGTATCTCGACCTGCGAAAATACGGAAGCGTGCCCCACGCGGGTTTCGGCATGGGAATCGAGCGAGCGGTAGCTTGGATCTGCGGGCTGGAGCATGTGCGGGAAACGATTCCGTTCCCCAGAATGCTGCACAGACTCTACCCGTAGAATTTCGATTTCGGTCATCCCGAAGCCCCGCCTTTCACCAGCGAGGCGAGGAATCTGGCGCGAAGTATTTCAAACTGATTACCGGCAATTGAAAGCTCTTGTAGCGTGAGTTTTCGGCAAACACTATGACAATAGCTGCTCCATCTTTTTCCAGCATCACCCCTCGAAAAATCCGCGTCATCGGAGTCCCGCTCGATCTCGGCCAGTCACGGCGCGGCGTGGATATGGGGCCTTCAGCCGTGCGCGTGGCTGGTCTCGAGGCGCGATTGGAAGCGCTCGGGCACGTCGTCGAAGACGCCGGGAACGTGTCCGTCGCCATTGCCGAACAGAAGAAGGAAGGCGATCCTCATGCAAAATATCTGAAAGAGATCACGGCAACCTGCACCAAGCATGCGGAACTCGTGGTCAAGACGTTGGAGGCGGGCAAAGTGCCGATTACTCTTGGCGGCGACCATTCCATTGCCGCTGGCACAGTTGCCGGTGTCGCGGAATTCTATCGCCGTCAGAACCAGAAGGTCGGTTTGATCTGGATTGATGCGCACACCGATATCAACACTCCCGACAGCTCTCCCAGCGGAAACGTACATGGCATGCCGCTGGCGGCGATCATGGGATTAGGTCCCGCGGACCTAGCCAACATTTTCAACTTCTCGCCTAAAGTCGGCCCGGAAAATTGTGTGCTGGTCGGCGTGCGCGACATCGACTCCATCGAAAAAGAAAACGTACGCAAAGCGGGCATCCACGTTTTCACTATGCGCGATATTGACGAGCGCGGCATGCGGACCGTGATGGAAGAAGCTTTGCGCGCCGCCGGACGGGGCACGGCCGGCTACCACGTCTCGCTCGACATGGACTGGGTCGATCCCGAAGACGCGCCCGGTGTCGGTACGCCGGTTCGTGGAGGAGCAACCTATCGTGAGGCTCACCTGGCGATGGAGATCATCGCCGACCACGGCCGCATGCTGAGCTTCGAGATCGTCGAAGTGAATCCCGTGATCGACGAACACAATCGCACGGCAGACCTGGCGGTGGAACTAACACTGTCGGCGTTTGGGAAGAAGATTCTGTAAGCCATATTGAAGCGCCCGTCCCATCTGGGGTACGGACTGCTTGGCGAAGGAGTGGCCGCCGCTACTTTGGTGAGATGCGTGGAACATATCAGCCAGGGAATCCAAACCATCATCTCCCAGCAATTGACGGCGAACCTGCCCCGCGTCCAGACTGAAAGGTCATGAAAAAAATTCGAGTCGGCATTCTGTTTGGTGGGCGCAGCGGAGAGCATGAAGTCTCGCTGCTCTCGGCCGCGTCGGTTTTCAACGCCATCGACAAAAATGAATACGAAGTTGTGCCCATCGGCATCACCAAGGAGGGCCGATGGGTCACCGCCAACGATGCGGAACGGTTGCTGCGTGGGAAAACGGCGGGCGCGGGCGCCGGCCCCACACATCTTCGTGCTGGTGATCCTGAAGCGACTGCTGGGGCTGCGGTTCTGGCCAAGGGCGAATCGGTTGTGGTGCCGCCTGAGCCGCAGAGGCATAGTTCACTGACGCCGTTCGAGACTGATGCCTCGTCTCACGCGTTGACTCGCCGAGCGGCGGACCGTGCGATCGACGTCGATGTTATTTTCCCGGTGTTGCATGGCACCTTCGGCGAGGACGGAACCATCCAGGGGCTGCTGGAGTTGGCGGACATGGCTTACGTGGGCGCGGGCGTGCTGGGCTCGGCCGCGGGCATGGACAAGGACATCATGAAAGCGCTTTTTCGCGCCGCGGGACTGCCGATTGTGAAACACGTCACGCTGCTGCGCAGCGAGTGGGAAACGAACTCGAAGAAGGTTCAGAAACTTGTCGAGAGCAAGCTGAAGTATCCGGTGTTCGTGAAGCCGGCGAACTTGGGATCGTCGGTGGGAATTTCCAAGGCGCATGATCGCAAGGAACTCGGTGCTGCTATTGAAGAAGCGGCAAAGTTCGACCGCAAGATTGTCATCGAGCAGGGCGTGGGCGGGTGCAAGCAAAAGGCGCGCGAGATCGAATGCTCGGTGCTCGGGAACGACACGCCAGAGGCCTCATTGCCGGGAGAGATCGTCCCCAGCACGGAGTTCTACGATTACAACGCGAAGTATCTTGAGGAAGGCTCACAGCTAATCATTCCCGCCAAGCTCACCAAAGCCGAAACGAAAGAGGTACAGCAGCTGGCAATCGGCGCGTTTAAGGCGGTGGACTGCGCGGGGCTGGCGCGGGTGGATTTTCTGATGGATCCGAAGAGCCGAAAGATCTACTTGAACGAGATCAACACCATGCCGGGATTCACGTCGATCAGTATGTATCCCAAGCTGTGGGCAGCTTCAAGTTTATCGTATCACGATCTAATCGGACGGTTGATTCAGTTGGGGCTGGAGCGTCACGAAGAGAAGAAGAAGAATCAGTACAGCCGGTGAACTGCTAGAAGGACGCGATCCGGCTGCGGCGGCTGTAAAACTCGACCGGAGCGCATTCCCCGCCTCAGGGGCTGAAGATGCTGGGTCGCGAGTAATCTTTCGCCCCGCTGGGGCTGGGTCGTTTCCCACTTTGTACCCACGGCTTGCGCCGTGGGCTGTATTCTTGCGCCGCTTCGCGGCTATCCATGATGAGACCTCGTTCCACTTTTTCACCAGGCTGTATCGCGTCTCTGTCTTAGAATAAGCATTCTTGCCTGCTGCAAATGAGTTCGACCGTCTGCGCGTGGTTTTGGTGGCCGCGCGCAACCCTCTTAATATTGGCGCGGCGGCTCGCGCCATGAGCAACTTCGGATTGCTCCATCTGCGAGTGGTGAATCCGTACCTAGCGGCGTTTCGCGAGGCACGTTCTGCTGTCGGGGCTTCGGCGCTGCTGGCGAGCGCGGAAGAGTATAAGACTGTGGCGGAAGCTGTGGCGGACTGCACCCTCGTGGTCGGAACCACGGCGGTCCGTCATCGGGAATTGCAGCACCCGCTCAGACGGCTGGAATATGGGACGCGTCTCATTCGCAAGCAACTGGGATCGAGCCGGGTCGCTCTGCTGTTCGGCTCGGAGAAGTTCGGCCTCTCGAACGCCGCGCTCAGCCATTGCCACTGGCTGATGCGCATCCCAACGTGCGAAGAAAACATCTCGATGAATCTGGGGCAGGCAGTAGCGGTTTGCCTCTATGAGCTGGTGCGGGATGCCAAGGCTGCGCGGCCCGCAGAAAAAGTGAAGCGCGCAAGCTCTGCCGAGCTTGAGCGGATCACGACGACGCTACTCCAGGCGATGCGATGCAGCGGTTACCTAGACAGGCGTCCCATAGCGGATGTTGAGGAAAGGATGCGCCGCCTAGTCCACCGCCTCAACCTGCCCGCCCGTGATGCCGTGGTCTGGCTCGGCATTCTACGACAGATCCTGTGGAAGCTGCGGTCAGGGAAACCGCCGGCGGGCTGAGGAGGTGAGTCGGTTGCGCAGTTGGTCATCTACGCTGTGGGCTATGGCTGTGGAGATGTGGTCCGGGTCGTCGACGGGGGCGGAAAAGATAGGCTGAGCGAAATCTGGCCGAGCTTTGCTCGGCGGGACAGCCGGGTCGCGACCCTGCACGAGCAAAAAGGGGCGGTCCGCGCCGCCCAAAGGCTTCTGCTCTCTGTCAGTTCCAGATTCGCCCTCGCGCTCCTTTGCCTCGTGGCAGGCCCGTTCAGCTTTGGCTCGGGATTGACGGTCGGGCTGTTTGCTGCGCCGGACGGTATTTCTTGCGTAGTTCCCGTTTCAAGATTTTTCTCGTGCCGGTCTTCGGTAAACTTTGCAGGAATTCGACGGAATGGCACCGAAGGCCGCCGCCGAGCTTCGCTCGGCCTGGACAGCCGGGGGCGGCTATCCCACACAAGCAAGGGCGGATTCCTCGGATTCTAAGGTGATGCCGGCATGAGATAGCTGAGTCGCTTCTAATCTTCCACTACGCTGGCCGTCATCTCCTCGGGCGGGGCGCCGGCGGCCATGCCTTGGGCGACGATTAACTGGCGGGCTTCGACCCTGATCTTGGGCAGTTGCAATCCGAACAATGCCGCGCCACCGATGCAGGCGACCGCGCCCATTGAAACTGTGAGGGGCGCGCCCAAACGATCCGCCAACGCTCCTCCGAGGAATGCACCGAATGGGGCCATGCCCATAAACATCATGGAGTACACCGCCATCACACGTCCCCGAAGATGATCGGGCACCATGGCTTGGATCAGCGTATTCGACGACGACATTTGCAGCATCATGCCGAAGCCCACGGGAAGCAGGAGCACGGCTGAGAGCCAGAAGTTCCGGGAGAAGGAAAACAGAATCAGACTGACTCCGAAGCCTGCGCAGGAGAATGCCACCCATTTCCCCAATCCATGCACGCCGGTTCGTGAAGCGAGGGTGAGCGCGCCCAACAAGGCTCCTACGCCGGTCGCGCCCATCAGGATTCCTAGGCCGCGGGCTCCGCCGTGCAGAATCTTGTCGGCGAAGACTGGCATGAGAATGGTATAAGGCATCGCCACCAAGCTCACCAGTCCGAGCAGAAGCAGGATGGCCCGGATCGGAGCGGTATGCCGGACGAACCGGAAGCCTTCGATGATATGCGCCCAAGGTGAAGCTGCTGATGCGCGACGGGCAGGACGCTGCACTCGCATCATCAGCAGCCCGATGATTACAGCGATGTAGCTCACGCCGTTGGCGAAGAAGCACCAGCCTTCTCCAATCTTCGCCACCAGGATTCCAGCAATCGCCGGGCCGATAATGCGTGCGCCATTGAACATCGATGAGTTCAGGGCAATGGCGTTCATCAGGTCTTCTTTGCCCACCATATCGATAAGAAAAGCCTGGCGACCCGGAATGTCAAAGGCATTCACTATGCCCAGCAGCGCCGCCAGCACGAAGATGTGCCATACCTGCACCTTCCCGGTAAGGGTCAAGAACGCAAGCGTCAGGGCGAGAATCATGGATGCGATCTGGGTTCCGATTACTACTCGCTGGCGGTTGTGCCGATCGGCCACGATGCCGCCCAGCGGGGCGACCAGAAACACGGGAAACTGGCTGGCGAATCCCACTGAGCCCAGCAGCAGCGAGGATCCGGTGATTCGATACACCAGCCATGCTTGCGCCATGCTCTGCATCCAGGTGCCAATCAGCGAAATAAGCTGGCCGCTGAAGAAAAGCTGGAAGTTGCGATGGCGCAGGGCTCGCAAGGTCGCGGGCAATCCGATTCTTCGTGCCGCGGAGCCGTTCAGGGCTTGCTCTTCAGAATTTGCTGTAGTTGGTGGGTTGCTCAAAGCTGAATCTTTCAATGTCTTCTTAAAGGATACCGCCGCTCCATGTCTCGATTCAATCCGGGAGCCGCGACCCTCGGTCTATGTCGCAACCGTTGCCCTCCCAATTCGGGGCTTCCCAGATGCCGCAAGACGCGGTAAAGTCGGAGCGTCTGCAAACAGGGCTGCCCATCTAGTATAGAGGCAGGCAAGACTCGATTCTGGTTTGTTGGAGAAGTTATGGGCACCGACCAGGTTCAACTCGAACGCCGGGCTGCGCAACGCTTTGACTTCCAGCTTCCCGTATCCGTTCGCCTCGCCGGTAGCGAGCGCGAAGGATGCGGCTCCACGCAGAATCTAAGTGCGAGGGGCGCACTCTTCCACACCGACCTGCCGCTGTCGGAAGCAGATGCCATGGAACTCACGCTGGTGATGCCCTCGGAAATCACCCTGGCCGAAAACATGCGCGTCCGCTGCCGTGGCAAGGTCCTGCGAGTGCTGTCCTCTGCAGTGGGCACCAGATCCCTGGTCGCGGTTCGTCTGGAAGGATACGAATTCCTGCCGGAAGCCGACGGCGGATCATCCGCATTCGCGCGGATCTCGGCCCTGCATGAACATCATCATGAAGACGAAACCAGCGCGACCACGCCCAAGGCTTCAGTGCGGTCTCCACGACCCTGATCCTCCGCATTGCTTGCGTGGCACGGAACTTGCTCGGTCCACCCTCCTTTTCAATCGGCCATGTTTTGCGTAGAATACCCTAGGGACGCTCCCTCAGTCTGCGGTTTTGCGCTGCTGTGTCTGTCCTTGTTAGTTCTGTGGGGATTGGCGTACGTCTTGAAGGGAAGTCTTGCGCGGAATTCCGTTACGAAAGTCACTTGGCGGAGTTCTCATCTCTTCATAACATGCGCTTGCCGGGTACATAATTAAGGTTCCAGCCATGCATGGCATAGCGGTCACCCTCCTTACCGAGGACAAAGAACGGCTCACGGTCCTCCAGCAACGGCTGGAGAGCACCCAGATGGGCCGCAATGTCTTTGGCCACGTTGGGTTTCCCGCCAGCCCGACCGATGCGATCCTGCGCCAGATCCAGGATGTGCGCGCCGACGTCGTATTGGTCGATATTGATCCGCAGAACGTGCAACGCGCCATGCACGCCATCGAATTGATTCATTCCAATACCAGCGAGATCGTTATTTTTGCCGTGGGCCCCATGAACGATCCCGGCACCATCGTTTCCGCAATGCGCGCCGGGGCTCGCGAATATGTGGAGCGCAACGCTACTCCCGAAAGCATGGTCGAAGCCTTCACTCGCTTCGCCGCTTCGCGCGGCCGCACCCGGACATCCTCGGGCCGCGCCCGCGTTTTCGTTGTGGCGAATGCCAAAGGCGGAGCCGGGGCTACGACGGTCGCGGTGAATACTGCGGTCGCGCTTCAGGAATTGCACGGGGGGGTGCTGCTCGTTGACTTTGCGCTTTTGGGGCACGCGGCGCTTCATCTAAACGCCCGGCCGACGTTTGGTGTCACCGATGCTCTGCAGAATCTGCATCGCATGGATACTTCACTGCTGCAGGGTTTGATGACAACCTGCAAGAATGGCCTGCAACTGCTGGCGGGTGCGCAGGAGCCTCAGCAAACGGTGCCGACCGCCGCCGAACTGGCTCGCCTGTTCGATCTGCTGGTTTCACAGTTTCGTTACGTGGTGGTCGACTGTTCCAACCGAACCGACCAGACTGCGCGGCTACTTTGTGATTTATCCAACGCCGTTTTGCTAGTGGCACAGTCCGACGTGGTCTCGCTTTGGAGCGCGGGCCGCCTGCGGTCTTTCCTGGAAGAAGGCGGGGGACGAGATCGGGTCCGTCTGGTGCTGAACCGGTACAAGAAAATCCCTGGTTTCGGCGACGAAGATGTCGAAGCCGCCACCGGTTGCAAGCTGCTCTGGAAAATTCCCAACAACCATCAGGCGATCGCGCCAGCCATTGACAAGGGCGCTCCCGTGGCGCTCCACGATAACGTGGATGTGGGACGTTCGTTTCGTAACCTGGCAGCCACGCTGGCGGAGGCCTCTCCCACGACGGAAGGTTCGTTGGACCTTGTCTATCAGCCCGACAAATCCGACTCCAAGAAGAAATCGTCTGGCCGTTTGCTGATTTCGCCGCTGCGCGCGGGCCAGTAACTCACGGCTCAAATTCCAAAAGAACTGTGGCCCGTTACGTTGGTTACCTTTCGCGGTAACTGGACGCGGGCTACACTCACGCCATTGTGACGAAACGGCGATTATTTCCGTTACTGTTGCTGTGGGTCGCGAGCCTGCCCTGCGCGGTACAGGCAAAGCAATTCGCGATCGTCGCCGACAAGGCGAATGCCAACTCGAACCTTACTACTTCCGAGTTGGTGAAAATCTTCAATGCACACAGCCGGAGTTGGCCAGATGGAAAGCCCATCACGGTCGTGATGCGCGACCCGTCTTCCGCGGACATGCAGTTAGTCCTCCGCAAGCTGTTTAACATGACTCCCGAGCAGGCGCATGCCTTCATTCAGGCCCATCGCGACGCGATCATGGTCGCCGACTCCGATGACGCCGTTCTGCGTTTTGTCTCGACCTCGCGTGGAGCCATCGGTGTCGTGGACTTGTATTCGCTCACCCAGGATGTAAACGTGTTGAAGATCGACGGCAAGTTGCCGGTCGAGCAGGGCTACTTATTGAGAGGAAACTAGCTATGATCCGTTATACAACGATCTGTAGAGGAACTGTCCGCAGAACAGTCGCATCACTGCTCGGCATAGGCCTGCTGCTCGCAGCCGTGGCAGGCCGGGCGCAGCAAAACACGCCGCCGCCAACCAATCCATTAACCGCGGTACTGCCGCTGACCACCAAGTCTCCGGAGGCTCGCCGTCTGGTCGAAGAAGCCTTGAGCTTGTACCTTGACCGCGTGGAACAGGCACAGTCGATCGAAATCCTGCGCAAGGCCGTCCAGGTCGATCCTGAGTTTGCCATGGGCCACGAGTTTCTGGCGCAGATCAGCCTCGATTCTGCCGAGCAGGTAGGCGAACAGGAGAAGGCGTTTGCCACCAGAAATCACGCCAGTACCTCGGAGCAGATGGTGATCGAGTGGTACCAGGATGCCGCCGACCACAAGCTGATTTCCGCGATCACTAAAATGAACGATGTGCTTAGCCAATACCCGCACGATAAGTGGGTGGTTTGGATGACTACGTGGTGGCTAATGATGCAGGCCCAGTACGAACGCTCCATTGCCGTATACGAGCGCTCGGGAATCACGGATTCGCCGGGCCTGGTGAACAACATGGGTTACAACTACGCCTACCTCCGTCAGTTCGACAAGGCGTTCGCAATGATGGACAAGTACGTCGCGGCGATGCCCGACGACCCCAACCCGCAGGATTCCTACGCCGAGATTCTGCGCCTGGCTGGGCGCTTCAGTCAGTCCATCGAACACTACCGGACGTCCCTGGTGATCAATCCCCAATTCTATTCATCGCAATTCGGTATGGCCGATACCTACTCGCTGATGGGCGATCAGGTTCGCGCCCGCAAAGAGTACGAGATTGGATTCCAGAAGTTCTCCTTGCCCGAGCTGCAACAGATTCTGTGGCAGACCAGGGAAGCGGCTACGTTCGTCCGCGAGAATGATCTGGAGGGAGCCGACCGCGCATTCCAGGCCATTGCCGACTATGCGCACTCGAAACAGAACAGCCAGGCAGAAGCTGACACCTACCGGCAGATGGCGCTGTATCAGCAGAATCCAAAACAGGCGCTGGTCTTCTTAGGCAAAGCCGAAGCCGCCACCCAGGAAGGCAAGAACACATTGAAGGTCGCCCTCATGCAGGAACTTGCGCAGATCGTGCGCGCCCGGGTGGAAGTCGCTCTGAAGATGGGCAACAGGGAAATGGCGAACTCCAACTTGGCGCGGCTGGCGAACATGTCAGAAACCTCCAATGACAAGCTGATCGAACTCGCCTATCACGGAGCAGCCGGCGCGGCCGCGTTCTCCGACCACAAGTACGACCAGGCCATCTCTCATTTAGAGGAAGACGCCACCAATCCATTTTCGTTGAAGCTGCTCGCCGTCGCGTATCAGAAGATTGGATACACCGCGGGAGCGAAGCGGACCAGCGAGACCCTGGAGAACCTGAACGATCCGACGCTAGAACAGGCGCTGGTCGTACCCGCGTTCCGCAAGTGCAGCGACACGCCGTCATCGTGCACCGCGAATACGAAGAGCGCCTCGCTGAAGAAATAACAGTTCGTGTGGCGCGGACCTGCCCTGAGCGTAGTCGAAGGGGCCCTCGCCCGCGTTCCCGCGATAATCACGTAGCCCCGAACGTCTCGTCCGGGGACCAGCCAGCGACACCCAAATCCTTCTTGACTCACCAATGTTTCGAGAGGATAATTCCCGGCAGTTTCGGCAGAGCCAGCCGCTCTCAACATCTAGCAGTGTTTCCAGCGACCTTCTTCGGCTCTCCCTAAGCTGATTGGTCCGTTCCCAGGGCGTCCCGGTGGCCCTCGCACGACCGGCGCAAAGAGGCGTCACCTCGTAAGAAGTATTCACCCGTTCGGCGTTTCCGCGCCATTGAAGCACAAACTCAGGGTCCGAGAGTTGCAGCGAAATTTCCAGCCAGAACGCGGTGGCCCTTTCCGCGCGCAACTCTTCAAGGAGAGATTTATGAAATCCAGATTCTTGATGTGCTGTACTGCAATCGCGTTATTCGTCGCGCTGTCCATCCCCGTTTCGCTGACCGCGCAGGAACATCCTACCAAACACCACAGTTACAAACTCATCGACTTGGGTACCTTCGGTGGGCCAGTGGCCTACATCAACAACGACCCCAGCGGGGGCGGAGCCGCATCAGGAATTCAAACTCCCCGTGGAACCATTGTTGGCGCGGCAGATACATCCATTTCCGACCCCAACTATCCCAATACCTGCCTCGTTTGCCCTTTAGATCCATTAATTCTGCATGCTTTCGAGTGGCAGGACGGTAGCCTCGCCGACCTGGGCGCGCTTCCAGGTCTTAACAGCAGTTTCGCAAACTGGATCAGCCCGAAAGGGTTGGTCGCTGGATTTTCAGAAAACGGTGCAATCGATCCGTTGCTGGGTGTTCCCGAAGTTGACGCTGTCCTCTGGAAGGATGGCAAGGTCGTTAACCTTGGGACCATCGAGGGTGGGTACGAGAGCAACGCATTTGCTGTCAACGACGGGGGCCAAGTGGCTGGAGTGTTCCTCAATACTATCCCTGATCCCTTCTCGCCTTTCGGCCTGCAGGTACGGGCGTTCCTATGGCAGAACGGTGTAATGGAGGACTTGGGCACGTTGGGTGGCCCTGAAGCTTCGGCATATTTTATGAACAAGCACGGCCAAGTCGCAGGGACTTCTTTCACGAACACGACACCAAACCCAAACAACGGCTCTTATTGTCCACCCAATGTTCCAACCCAGGATCCTTTCCTTTGGGAAAACGGTAAGATGACCGACCTTGGAACGCTCGGCGGCAACTGTGGTGTAACGAATGCCCTAAACAATCGAGGTCAGGTCGTCGGCCTATCCGACACAGCTGGAGATGTGTACTACCATGCGTTTCTTTGGCCAGGGAAGAACAAAAATATGCAGGACCTTGGCACCCTCGGCGGGTGCTGTGCCATCGCAAACTGGGTAAACGATTCCGGCGCGGTCATCGGCGGCTCCTACACTCTGAACGACCAAGCGTTCCATGCCTTTCTCTGGAAACAAGAAGTGATGACTGACCTGACGAAGGTGAGCAGTGAGTGCAGCATGGCTCTTGGCATTAACTCCCAGGACCAGGCAGTCGGATTTACGTGTTTCGAAGCAGACGGAGGAGATGCGGTTCTCTGGGACAAGGGCCAAGAGATCGACTTGAACATTTTCAACTATCCAGGTTCCGGTTTGCAGAACCTTCAACTTGCATACAACATCAACGATCGCGGAGAAATCGACGGTCTGGCAGTGCCTCCCGGTTGTGGCGATCCGTTTGCCTGCGGACATGTTTTCGTGCTGATCCCATGCGACGAGCATCACGGCGACGGCGACTGCAAGGACGGCAGCGAGAGCGTTGGCGCTCTACCGCAAGGCAGTCCGGCCTCGCGGGACGTCTTCGGCGGGACACGACGTCTATCCCCGCCGTCACAAGCAAATCGATTCCACATGCCCGGCTTCGGAATTGGCCCGAGGAACTAGCTCGACAACAAAAGAATGAGGAGATGCAACATGAAATCCAGATTCTTGATCTGCTCCACTTCAATCACGTTGTTCGCCGCGTTGGCAATGCCAGTTCGGTTCGCCGCGCAAGACAATCGGAACAACCACCAGCACCAACATTACCAACTCATCGACATGGGGACGTTCGGCGGACCCCACAGCGGTACGCAAGACGAGCTTAAGGTTCTCAACAGCCGAGGGATGGTCGCGGGCGGCGCGGATACATCCACGCCTGACCCCAACTTCCCAAACTCCTGTTTCTTTTGTGGCCCGTTCATTTCTCACGCGTTCCTATTTCAGGACGGTAACCTAACCGACTTGGGCGCGCTCCCCGGCCTTAACACCAGTGGCGCCAACTGGATGGGTGAAAGCGGTCTAACCGCTGGCTTCTCGGAAAATGGTGCAATCGATCCCTTGCTCGGCATTCCCGAGATACGCGCCGTCCTCTGGAAGGACAGTCAGATCATCGATCTTGGAACGTTGGAAGGGGGGTACGAGAGCGCTGCATTTTCCGTCAACAGCCACGGCCAAGTGGCCGGAATCAGCCAGAACCTGGTGCCCGATCCGTTCTTCTTCCTTGGAACCCAGCAACGCACATTTCTATGGGAGAACGGAGTAATGCAGGATTTGGGCACCTTGGGCGGCCCCGACGCGGGGATCATCGGCGGCCCTCCCATAAACAAGGGCAATGTGGAAATGAATGAACGCGGCCAAGTAGTTGCGTGCTCATATATCAACTACACCCCGAACGCTGATACCGGGGTTCCAACCATAGACCCGTTCCTTTGGGACAAAGAGAAAGGAATGCAGGACCTCGGTTCTCTCGGAGGTAATATCGGGTGCGCTATCGATATCAACAACCGAGGTCAGGTCGTGGGCTATTCGAACTTGCCAGGCGACCAAACGGCACACCCGTTCCTTTGGACTAAGCCCGGGCCTATGCGAGACCTAGGCACGCTGGGAGGAAATTTCGGATTTGCGATTTGGGCCAACGAAGCCGGAGAGGTTGTCGGCTCTACCACAAATCAAGGTGACCAGGCATCTCATGGTTTCCTCTGGAAGAACGGAATCATGACCGACCTCGGGACCTTGAATCCTTTGCCCAACAGTTTTGGACAGTGGATCAATTCGATGGAACAGATCGTGGGCTTTGCAGCTTCATCCGACTTCAGCACGCAGGCCGCGTTCCTATGGGAGAACGGTGGCCCGTTGGTCGACTTGAACACCCTGGTACCTCCAGGCTCGAACCTGTACCTGGCGGCAGCTCTCAATATTAATGATCGCGGAGAGATTACCGGCGGAGGATTCACTGCTAAGGGTGACCTGCATGCTTTCCTGCTGATCCCGTGCGACGGGCATCACCAGGGCGTCGAAGGCTGCGACTACAGCATGCTTGACGCTAGTGCCGCCAAGTCCCGACCGAGTCCCGTAGTTCGCGAAGTCTTCAGCGGGACGCAGCGTCTATCTCCGCCATCACGAACAAATCGGTTTCACTTTCCCGGCTCGGCAGTCGGTCCAAGCAACTAGCTCGACAAAAAAGAATGAATGAAGGAGACACAACATGAAATCCAGAATCTTGACGTGCTTTACTGCAATCACGTTGTTCGCCGCGCTGGCTATCCCGCTCCGGCTCGATGCGCAAGACAATCAGAACGACAACCACAAGCACCATCATTACAAACTCATCGACTTGGGTACGCTCGGCGGTCCGCAGAGCTTCGGCGGCGGCCTAAACAATCAAGGGACGGCCTCGGGCTCAGCGGACACGACCACTCCGGACCCCTTCTACCCAAACGCCAATCCCCTGATCAACGTATGGGGGCCGGATCCCTTCGTCTACCACGCTTTCGAAACGAAGAATGGGGCGCTCGTTGACCTAGGCGCACTTCCCGGCGCCAACAGCAGCGTCACTAGCGCGCCCACCGCAAACGGGTTGAGCGCTGGAGCTTCGATAGTCGGCACCATCGACCCGCTGACAGGGTGGCCCGAGGAGAATGCCGTGCTTTGGAAGGATGGCCAGATCTTCAATCTCGGCACGCTGGGGGGATATGAGAGTGCGGCGTTTTCTGTCAATAGCCGCGGCCAGGTAGCTGGATTCTCTGGGAATTCGATACCTGACCCCTATTCCTTTCTCGGTCTAGGAACCGAAACGCGCGCGTTTCGGTGGCAGAACGGACAGATGCAGGATCTGGGCACCTTGGGGGGGCCCGACGCCTTCGGTGGCATTGTGAACGAACGTGGGCAGATCGTTGGATTGTCGTATACAAACTCGACGGTGAATCCTGTCACCGGGCTGCCAACGACGCACCCATTCCTGTGGGACCCGAAAACGAAGAAAATGCAGGACCTCGGAACCCTCGGGGGCACGTTCGGTGAAACGTTGACCATCAACAATCGAGGCCAAGTTGTTGGCGATTCGAACCTGGCTGGAGATCTGACTTTCCACCCTTTCCTCTGGGACCCGAAAACGAAGAAAATGCAGGATCTGGGCACGTTCGGAGGGGGTAAGGGAATTGCACAAGGTATCAACGAAGCCGGGGAGCCTGTCGGGTGGGCGACCTATCCGGGCGATCAAGTATACCGCGCGTTCCTCTGGAGGCACGGCAGGTTGATTGACCTAGGAGTCGAGGGTGGTGCTGGTAACAGTTTCACCGGTTCTATCAATTCAAGCAGTCAGGTCGTGGGCCAGATGTTTCCTGCCGGCCTTAACGGAGACCGCGCATTTCTGTGGGAGAATGGCCAAATCATCGACCTCAACGTTTTTGTTCCGCCCGACTCCGATCTAACACTACGGGACGCTCAGGTTATCAATGATCGGGGAGAAATTTCCGGCGAGGCGACTCTGCCCAATGGCGACGGTCGTGCTTTCCTGCTGATCCCGTGCGACGAGCATCACCAGGGCGTCGAAGGCTGCGACTACAGCATGGTTGACGATAGTACCGCCAAGTCCCGACCGAGTCCCGTAGTTCGTGAAGTCTTCAGCGGGACGCAGCGTCTATCCCCGCCATCACGAACAAATCGGTTTCGCTTTCCCGGCCACGCGACCGGGCCAACGAATTAGGATCGGCACGAGGGTGGAGACTTTGAGGTTCGATGAACCGCCCGGACGAGGCGTCCGGGGCTACGTGATTGTCGCGGGAACACGGGCGAGGACGCCCGCGTCTACATGAGGTTACTTTCCGGGCGGGCGGCCCGGACCTTAGCAAATGAAAACTAGGTTTGGGGTGCCCCGCTCCTTGCGGTCTTTCGCAAGGGGCGGGTGCTTGGATTACCCGGTCGGCGTCTCCCTCGGCATGCACCAGCTTGCGCTCGCCGGTTTCGCCCGTCTCCGTGTCCAGCCAACTCACCTGCTGCCAGCTGGGATGAAAATCACAT
>Ga0209118_1000299_pt1 | contig 29385 bp, 19 predicted proteins | sample BlaSpr_A8_Ref_M1_FD_187988 | JGI IMG/M metagenome (GOLD analysis project Ga0209118, IMG submission 187988) | Forest soil microbial communities from Thunder Bay, Ontario, Canada - Black Spruce, Ontario site 2_A8_Ref_M1 (SPAdes) (version 2) | ecosystem: Environmental > Terrestrial > Soil > Boreal... | reverse complement strand
GAGCTTCATCACCGGCAGCAGGCTCTGCCCTCCGGCGAGCAGCTTGGACGAGTCGTTCGCCCGCAGCAGCGCCACCGCGTCGGCCAGCGACTTTGGGCGATGGAATGCGAAGTCCCTCATCGCACACCGTCACTTTCCGGGGTTTCCGGGGTTTCCGGGGTCTGCGGCGGCCGCGAGCCACCGGCCGTCGGGCTGGCCGCCGTGGCGGCCGGGGCCGGCGGGGACGCCGCGGCGATCGCCCGCCAGACCTTCTCCGGGGTTGCCGGCATGTCGATGTCGGTGACGCCGAGCGGCGCCAAGGCGTCGAGCACGGCGTTGATCACCGCCGGCGGCACGCCGATGGCGCCCACCTCGCCGACGCCCTTGATCCCGGTCGGGTTGTGCGTGCAGGGCGTGGAGTGGTTGCCGACGCGGAACATCGGCAGGTCCGCGGCGCGCGGCATGCAGTAGCTCATGAAGGAGCCGGACAGGAGCTGGCCCGCGTCGTCGTAGACGCACTCTTCGAAGAGCGCCTGCCCGATGCCGTGCGCCAGCCCGCCGTGCGCCTGGCCGTCGACGATCATCGGGTTGATGATCACGCCCACGTCGTCGGCGATGGCGACGTCGGTGACCTCGACGACGCCGGTCTCCGGATCGACCTCGACCTCGACGGCGTGGCAGCCGGCGGGGAAGGTGAAATTCTTCGGGTCATAGAACGCCGAGTCCTCGAGCCCCGGCTCGACCGTCTCGATGGGATAGTTGTGCGGCACGTAGGCGGCGAACGCCACCTCGCCGAAGGTTTTCTCGCGGTCGGTGCCGGCGACGCGGAACTTGCCGCCCTCGAACTCGACGTCGGCGACGCTCGCCTCGAGCAGGTGGGCCGCGACCTTCTTGCCCTTCTCGACGATCTTGTCCATTGCCTTGACGATCGCCGAGCCGCCGACGGCGGCCGAGCGCGAGCCGTAGGTTCCCATGCCGAAGGGAATGCGGTCGGTGTCGCCATGGACGACCTCGACGCTGGCGAGCGGCACCCCGAGCTGCTCGGCGACCAGCTGCGCGAAGGTGGTCTCGTGCCCCTGCCCATGGCTGTGGCTGCCGGTGAACACGGTCACGCTCCCCGTCGGGTGGACGCGCACCGTCGCCGCCTCGTACAGCCCGGCGCGGGCGCCGAGCGCGCCCACCAGCGCGGACGGCGCGATGCCGCAGGCCTCGATGTAGGTCGAGATGCCGAAGCCGCGCAGCTTGCCGCGCTCCCGCGCCGCGGCCTTGCGCTCGGCGAGGTGGTCATAGTCGATCGCCGCGAGCGCCATGTCGAGGGTGGCGTCGTAGTCGCCGGTGTCGTACTGCAGGGCGACGGCGGTCTGGTAGGGGAACTGGTCCGGCCGGATGAAGTTGCGGCGCCGCAGCTCGATCCGGTCGGCGCCGCTCTCGCGCGCGGCCTTGTCCACCAGCCGCTCGAGCAGGTACGAGGCCTCGGGGCGGCCGGCGCCGCGCACCGCGTCCACCGGCACGGTATGGGTGAAGATCGCCTTGACCTCGGCGTAGATGGCAGGGATGGCGTACGGCCCCGAGAGCAGGGTGGCGTACAGGTAGGTCGGGATGGCGGGTGCGAACGTCGACAGGTAGGCCCCCAGGTTGGCGAGCGTCCGCACGCGCAGCGCCAGGAACCTGCCGCCGGCGTCGAGCGCCAGCTCGGCGTGCGAGATGTGGTCGCGGCCGTGGGCGTCCGAGAGGAAGGCCTCGCTGCGCTCGGCGGTCCACTTCACCGGCCGGCCGACGCGCCTGGACACCCACAGCACCAGCAGCTCCTCGGCATAATGGAAGATCTTCGATCCGAAGCCGCCGCCGACGTCGGGCGCCACGACGCGGAGCTTGTGCTCCGGCACCTTGAGAGTGAAGGCGGCGAGCAGCAAGCGCGTCAGGTGCGGGTTCTGCGAGGTCGTATAGAGGGTGTAGCGGTCGTCGACCGGGTCGTAGTGGCCATTGGCGGCGCGGGGCTCGATGGCGTTCGGGACGGTGCGGTTGTTGACCAGGTCGATGGCCACCACGCGGTCGGCCGCCGCGAAGGCGGCATCGGTGGCGGCGGCGTCGCCCAGGTGCCAGTCGAAGCAGACGTTGCCAGGCGCCTCGTCCCATACCAGGGGCACGGCAGGCTGGTGGGTGCCGGACGACGTCTGGAGGGGGTGACTGGCGGCGGCTTCGCGCAGATGGGCGACCGCCGGCAGCGGTTGGTAGTCGACGTCGACGAGCTGGGCGGCCGCCTTCGCCTGCGCCCGGGTCTCGGCGACCACCATCGCCACGGGATCGCCGGCGTGCCGCACCTTGCCCTGCGCCAGGGCCGGGTGCGGCGGCTCGACCATGTTCGAGCCGTCTTTGTTCTTGATCTGCCAGCCGCACGGGATGCCGCCCAACCCGTCGGCGGCCACGTCGTCGCCGGTCAACACGGCGAGCACGCCCGGCGCCGCGAGCGCGCGCGAGGCGTCGATCGAGCGGAGGGCGGCGTGGGCGTGCGGCGAGCGCACGAACACCGCCCAGCTCTGTTCCGGCAGCTGGATGTCGTCGGTGTACCTGCCCTTGCCGAGCAGGAAGCGGCGGTCTTCCCGTCGCACGACCGAGGCGCCGATGCCTTCCCCGGACACGGCGCTCACGCGGAGGCTCCCTGGGAGGGTGCCTGCTCGGCTCGGGACGCTGCAGGTCCCTGCGCGCCGCTCGAAGCGCCGGGTCCCTGCCCGGTGTCAGAAGCGCCGGGTCCCTGCCCGGCGCGCATCACCGCGGCAGCCTCGAGCACCGCCCTGACGATGTTGTGGTAGCCGGTGCAGCGGCAGAGATTGCCCTCGAGCCAGTGCCTGACCTCGCCCTCGGTGGGCTGCGGGTTGCGGCGCACCAGCTCGGTGGCGCTCATCACCATGCCGGGGGTGCAGAAACCGCACTGCAGGCCATGGCAGGCGTTGAAGGCCGCCTGCATCGGATGCAGCACGATGGCGTCGCGCGGCGCGGTCGCGCCGCCGGGGTGGCTTGGAGCCAGACCCTCGATGGTGGTCACCGCAGCGCCCGCGGCTTCCACCGCCAGCATGGCGCAGCTCTTGACCGACCTGCCGTCGACCCAGACCGTGCAGGCGCCGCATTGGCTGGTGTCGCAGCCTACGTGGGTGCCGGTCAGCCGCAGCCGCTCGCGCAGCAGCTCCACCAGCAGCATTCTGGGCTCCACGTCCACGACGTGGGCCCGTTCGTTGACGGTCAGCGCAATCGTGGCCATAAACCTCCCTGGCAAGGGGCCCGCCCTCTGGCCGCGGGATGCCGGTGAGAAGGCCGGGCTAGAGTACCGCCGCCGCTCCGCCAGGCGCAAGCCGCCGAACGGTGGTTCGCCGAGTGGCCCGGCGCTAGTCGGGGTCCTCGTCGGCCGGCGGCGGCCTTCTGCTCGGGTCGCCGCGCTCTACCTCCTGCGGCGGCGAGCGACGACCTAGTCATTAGCCGGGCGGACGATAGCGGTCGCGGAGGCGGATCTGGCGCGAGTCGCGGGGCATCTCGACGCCGCGGATGAAGACGCGCTCGGCGGCGGAGGTCACCTCGAGCGGGTCGCCGTCCCAGATCACCACGTCGGCGTCCTGGCCGGGCTCGAGGGTGCCGTATTCGTCGAGGCCCCAGATGCGGGCCGGGTTGACGGTCATCGCCGCCAGCGCGGCGTCCCAGGGCAGGCCGTACGCCACCGCGTTGCCGGCCGCCTGCCGGAGGTTGCGCGAGTTGTGGGAGTCGCCGGTGAGAAACGCCAGGGTCACCCCGGCGCGCGCCAGGCGGGCGGCGTTCTCGAGGGTCGCGCCCATCTCCTCGAAGCTCTGCGGAAGGTTGGCGAGCGGGTTGAGCAGCACCGGCACGCGCGCGGCGGCGATCTCGCCGGCCACCTCCCAGCCTTCCGCCGCCCCGGCGAGGATCAGGCGCAGCTTCATCCGCCGCGCCAGCTCGAGCACCTGTTCGATGTCGCTCGCCCGGTTCACCAGCACCACCAGCGGTTGCTCGCCGCGCGCCACCGGCAGCAGCGCCTCGAGGTCGAGGCGCGGCAGCGAGTAGGGGCGGCGCTCGGCGCGGTCGTAGGCGGCGCGGTTGGCATCGTAGTCGAGGGCGTCGCGCAGCGCCTCGCGCAGCCGGATCACCGCGGCGCCGCGGGTGCCGCCGGTCAAGCGGGCGCCGTTCTCGCCGAGCGCCGCGAACAGCGCCACCGACCGGCGCACGACGGTCTGCGGCCCGCCCCCGAGATGGATCACGGCCCCCTGGCCGAGAAACAGGCTCTTGCCCGCGGCGGGAGCCGAGATCGCGCGGGTGATGCCCTCGACGCGGTTGATCGGGATCAGCATCGACCGCGAGTTGATGCCGGCGGCGACCTCGAAGCCCGCCGATAGCTGGGGATCTTCGTTGGTGGCGTCCTCGGTGTCCTCGACGGCGTTCACCTCGACCAGGCCGAGCTGGGTGAGCGAGTCCAGCAGACCCGGCGTCACGACTTTACCGGCGGCGTCGATGCGGCGGGCGCCCGCCGGAACGGCGAGGCCGGCGCCGACCGCCTGGATGCGGCCGCCGGCGATGAGCACGGTGGCGCCGCGGAGGGTCCCGGCCGTCCCCATGGTGTGGACCGTGGCGCCGGTGATCGCGATGGTCTCCGTGGAGACGGGAGGAGCCGGACCAGCGGCGCCTGGGCCGTCCGCGAAGGTCGCCCCGGCTGCGTCAGCCACGGCGGACGGGCGGGCGATGCTTGCCGTGGCCGCCGGGGGGGCGATGCCGGCCGCGGGCGCGGTGCTGGCCGCCGGGCCCGGCACTGCCGCCGCCGGCGCGGCGCCGGCGTTGCCCTGGGCGCTCGGCTGCTGCCGCGGGCCGTCGCGCAGCCCGAGCTCGAAATCGGTCACCGGCTGGTGCCGCGGGTCGAAGCGGTCGTACATCAGGGCGCCGTCGACGTAGACTTTCTCGGCGCGGCTGTAGACGCCGAACGGGTTGCCGGTCCAGACCACCACGTCGGCCATCTTGCCGGTCTCGAGCGAGCCGGTCTGCCGGTCGACGCCGATCGAGCGCGCCGGGTTGAGGGTGATCCAGCGGATCGCCTCCTCCGGCGGCGTGACGACGCCCGCGCGGCCGCCGCCGGCCATGGCCTTGGCGGCCTCCTGATTCAGGCGCTGGATGCCTGCCGCGGAATCCGAGTGGACGACGGCGCAGCCGCCGGCGTGGGCCACCAGCGCGATGTTCTCCCGGATACCGTCGAGCGCCTCCATCTTGAAGCCCCACCAGTCGGCCCACATGTCGGCGCAGATCCCGTTGGCGGCCAGCACGCCGGCGATCTTGTAGGCCTCGACGGCATGATGGAAGGCGGCGATGCGGTAGCCGAACTCGTGCGCGACGTCGATCATCTCGAGCATCTCGTCGGCGCGGTAGCAGTGGATCTGCGGCAGGATCTGGCCGCCAAGCACGCCGGCCAGGGTCTCGAGGCCGAGGTCGCGGTCGGGCGGAATCGGCGTCCTTGTCGTGCGCCTTCTTGTCGTAGTACTCCCGCCACTTCTCGCGATACCGCACCGCGCGGATCCAGGCCGCGCGGTAGCCGGCGACGTTGCCCATGCGCGTCGAAGGCGCCCGGCCATGGTCGCCGTAGACCCGTTTGGGGTTCTCGCCGCAGGCCATCTTGAGGCCGTAGGGAGCGCCGGGGAACTTCATCGCGTCGACGCCCAGCGCGGGTACGTTCTTGATCGTGACGCTGCGCCCGCCGAACAAGTTCGCCGAGCCGGGCAGGATCTGCATGGTGGTCACGCCGCCAGCCAGGGCCAGCGGGAACTGGGGGTCCTGGGGCCAGACCGAGTGCTCGGCCCAGACCTCGGCGGTGTCGGGGTTGGTAGCTTCGTTGCCGTCGGCATTCGCCGCCACCGCCGGCGAAGCATAGACGCCGAGATGGGAGTGAGGATCGACCAGTCCCGGGGTCACCCACTTGCCGGTGGCGTCGACCACCTGGGCATCGCCGGCCGCGGCGGCAACCACGGCATCGGGTCCCACGGCGGCGATCTTGCCGTCGCGGAGCAGCACCGAGGCGCTCTCGAGCCGCTGGCCGGTGGCGGTGAGCACGGTGGCGTGGGCCACGAGGACCGGCGGGAAGGGCTGCCGGCGGTAGGTTGACGGGTAGGGGCTCGGAGGTGACGCGGGATCGGCAGCGGCGTGGACGCCGGGCCTTGCATAGGCGCCCACATCGTTGCCGGCGCCGGCGGCTCGTGGCCCGCCACCGGTGCCCGTGGTGCAAGCCAGGGCGGCAAGCGCGCCGGCGGCGGCCGCCAGCGCCAGCGCCAGGCCGCGAGGGGACAAATTCATGGTCGTGCCTCCTTGGAGGGCTTCGGGATCGGGATGGGTCACCTTGTCTGGACCGGCGCCGGGCGGGAGGCTGCTCTCATACCGTACATGGCCTGATCGGCACTGGCGATGGCTTCGTCGATCGCTGCCTCGGTGGCGGGGCCGTCGAGCTCCGCAATGCCCCAGGTCAGGTGGAGGTAGCGTTCGAGCGGCACGGGCCCGAAGCGGGCGCCGGCTCCGAGCGGCGCGAGCAGCGCTTCGGCTTCTGCGCGGCTGCAGCCGGGCAGCAGCGCCAGGAACTCGTCGCCGCCCCAGCGAAAGAGCAGGTCGGAATCGCGCAGCAGGCGGCGGATGGCATCGGCCGCGGCGCAGATCGCGGCGTCGCCGGCGCTGTGGCCGGCGGTGTCGTTGATCTCCTTGAGGTGGTCGAGGTCGATCATCGCCAGGGTGCCGCGGCCTCCGAGCGGAACTCCCTCGGCGCTCGCGAGCAGCGCCTGGAAGGCGCGCCGGTTGCGGGTGCCGGTGAGCGGGTCGAGGTGCGCCTGCCTGGCCAGCTGGTCGTGCGCGGCGCGCAGCCCGGCGACCGCCGCTTCGAGCTCGCGGTGCGTCTCCTCGGCGGGGACGAACAGCATGCCGAAGCCGAGCAGCAGCTGACCGCAGAGGTCGGCAAGCGACGAGTAGCTCAGCCAGCCGAAGTGCCACCGCTCGCCCTGCAGCCGGTGCAGTCCCTCGACCAGATACAGGGGCACGTAGAGCAGGAACTGCACGGACAGCCAGCCGAGAGCGGCCCGCATCAGGTGGAATCCGACCGTATGCCGCTCCGCAGGTGCCCGTCCCAAGGCAAGGAAGGCGGCCGCGAACCCCGCCGCGAGCACTGCGGCCTGCAACGAGAAGAGCAGGTTGAAATCGGTGAAGAAGGGCACCAGCATGCCGGCCAGGATCGCCGCCGCCGGCAAGCCGGGCACCAGGAAGCGGGGCAGCCGCGCCGGCTCGCCGCGCGCCAGCTCGCGGCAGCCGACCAGCAGGGCGGCGAGGAAGTACCACTCCGCCACCAGGTAGACGACCCAGAAGCCGCGGCCGCCAAAGGCGATGAAACAGCGCACGGCAAGGATCGCCACCAGCAGGCACGCCCAGGACAGGGCCCAGCGCCGCAAATAAGGGCGAGCGAGCAGCCGCGACAGGTAGGCGAAGGTCAGCGCCAGCAGCAGGGCGCAGGCCGCGTGAGCGGTGACGGCGACGGAGGAGATGGCATCGGTGGTCTGCACAGGGAGTGAAGCCGTCCTGGGCATGCTAGCATTCTCGGCGACGATGTCCCTCAGCGCACCCGTGCGCCGCCGGTGCGGCGGGACGCTCCTGCGAGATTCCGGAGGCCCTGGCATGACCATCTCCGTCCTGGATCGGGACGCTTCGGACTTCACTCCGGCAGCCGGCGCCGCCGACGCCGTGTTCAGCCGCGAGGAGGTGCTCTACGACTACCGCGTCGCTTGCGAGAGCCGCCAGGCGAGCCTGATCGGCCGCCGCGAGGTGCTGACCGGCAAGGCCAAGTTCGGCATCTTCGGCGACGGCAAGGAAGTCGCGCAGCTGGCCCTGGCGAAGGTGTTCCGCAAGGGGGATTTCCGCTCCGGCTACTATCGCGATCAGACCATGATGTTCGTGCTCGGCCTGCTGACCGTCGAGCAATTCTTCGCGCAGCTCTACGCCAACCCGGACGTCACTCTCGAGCCCTGCTCCGCCGGGCGCTCGATGACCGCGCACTTCTCGACCTGCCTGCTCGAGCCCGACGGACGCTTCCGCAACTTGGCCGAGCTGCTCAACTCCGCCGCCGACCTGTCGCCGGTCGCCGCCCAGATGCCGCGCCTGGTCGGGCTCGCCTACGCTTCGCGGCTCTACCGCGAGCTGCCGGAGCTGCAGTCGATGACCCAGTTCTCGAGTCACGGCGACGAGGTGGCTTTCGGCACCATCGGCAACGCCAGCTGCGCCGAAGGCCTGTTCTGGGAGGCCGTCAACGCGGTCGGCGTGCTGCAAGCGCCGATGGTGCTGTCGATCTGGGACGACGGCTATGGCATCTCGGTGCCCAACGAGTACCAGGTCACCAAGGACCTCTCCGAGCTGCTCGCGGGCTTCCGCCGCGCACCTGGGTCCACCCACGGCTACGATCTCTACCGGGTCCGCGGCTGGGACTACCCGGAGCTATGCGCCGTTTACAGCCGGGCCGCCGACGTCGCGCGCCGGGAGCACGTGCCGGCGATCGTCCACGTCGTCGAGATGACCCAGCCGCAAGGCCACTCCACTTCGGGGAGTCATGAGCGCTACAAGTCGAAGGAGCGGCTGGCCTGGGAGGCCGAGGTGGACTGCCTGCGCCGCATGCGGCAGTGGATGATCGCCGAAGGATTGGCCAACGCCGGCGAGCTCGATGCGCTCGAGGAGGAGGCCACCCGCCGGGTGCGCGGACTGCAGCGCGCTGCCTGGGAAGCGATCCGCGCGCCGATCGAGCAGGAGAAGTCGGAGCTGCTGGCGCTCCTGCAAGAGGTGGAGAGCGAGGGGACGCCCGCGGTCGAGCGCCTGCGGACCGAGCTCGCCCGCCAACCGGCAGTGCTGCGTCGCGACCTGGTGGCGGCGGCCCAGGAGGCCCTGGTCGAAGTGGCCGCCACCGCCGGCGGCACCGGCGGCTCCAAGGTTCAGGCAACGTTGCCGGCGGCGGCGCGCCGCCTGGCGGCGTGGCGGCGCGAGCGCGACCGCGAGAACGCCGAGCGCTACGACTCCGACCTCTACAGCGCGACGCCGCTCGCGGCCCTGGCGGTGCCGGCAGTGGCCGCGGTCTACACGCCGGAGTCGCCGGTCGTGGACGGCCACAAGGTCATGAACGCCTGCTTTGACGCCGCCCTGTCGCGCTACCCGAACCTCGTCGCCATGGGCGAGGACGTCGGCCAGATCGGCGACGTCAACCAGGGCTTCGCCGGCTTGCAGGCGAAGTACGGCAAGCTGCGAGTGTCCGATACCGGCATCCGCGAGGCGACCATCATGGGGCAGGCGATCGGCATGGCGCTGCGCGGCCTGCGGCCGATCGCCGAGATCCAGTACCTCGACTACATCCTGTATGGTTTGCAGATCCTCTCCGACGACCTTGCCTGCCTGCGCTACCGCAGCAAGGGACAGCAGAAGGCGCCGGTGATCGTGCGCACCCGCGGCCACCGCCTGGAGGGCATCTGGCACGCCGGCTCGCCGATGGCCGGCGTCCTCAACCTGCTGCGCGGGGTCTATGTCTGCGTGCCGCGCAACATGACCCAGGCGGCCGGCTTCTACAATACCCTGCTGGCCGGCGATGACCCGGGGTTGGTGGTCGAGGTGCTCAACGGCTATCGCGTCAAGGAGCGGCTGCCCGCCAACATCGGCAAGATGACCGTGCCGCTGGGAGTGCCGGAGGTGCTGCGCGAAGGCGGCGACGTGACCGTGATCACCTACGGCGCCTGCTGCCGCATTGCGCTCGAAGCCGCCGAGCGGCTGGCGCAGGTGGGAATCGAGATGGAGATCGTCGACGTCCAGACGCTGCTGCCATTCGATCTTTCCGGCCGCTGCGTCGACTCGCTGCGCAAGACCAACCGCATCGTCTTCATGGACGAAGACGTGCCCGGCGGCGCCACCGCCTACATGATGCAGCAGGTGCTCGAGGTCCAGGGCGGCTACGCCTGGCTGGACTCGGAGCCGCGCACCCTGGCCGGCGCCGAGCACCGCACCGCTTACGGCTCAGACGGCGACTACTGGTCCAAGCCCAATCGCGAGCAGGTCTTCGAGGCCGTCTACGAGCTGATGCACGAAGCCGATCCGGCCAGGTACCCGCTGTTCTACCGATAGACCTGCAGTCGCCGTCGGAAGCGGCCGGATCAGGGGTGTAACGCCTGGTGCAGCTGCTCGCGCAAGACTGCCAGGGCAGCCAACTCGGGGCTCGTCGCCGTGAAAGCCTCGACGCCCGTCTGAAGGGTGATCGGCACGCATGCGGGTTCTTGCGGGGGCCGGGGCTTGGGCTTCGGCTTCGGCGCTGCCGTGTCCGGCTCGCAGACGTGCAGCTCATGGGCGTCCCCATTGGTCTGGGGCAGGACATCGATCATGAGATCGTGCACCTTAAAGGTCATCTTTCCCTCCTCAGTGGTCAACCAGGGTCAGAGGTGCGGCCACCCTTAGTGTCGGTCTGTTTCACGACACCTGCCGCGTTTAGAAGATGACGCCAGTATATCTCAGTTTGGTGAAAATCAAGAGCAACCAGCGGCTAGCGTGCTTTTATCTATCTATATAAATGCAAGTATATAACTAAGGTTGTGGGTTGTGCGCCGGTAGAGCCATCAGGGCAAGGTTCCCAACCAGATGTCGCCTTGTTGCATCGAACGCACGATGTAGAGCGCGCGGCCATCGTGGGTAGGGCACGCTTGCTTGAGCTCCGAATAGGCCGGAGGCACGTACAGTGCGCGAGAGACGTGGCTCTCGGCATCCACGCTCATGACCTTGCCGTCGGCGACATAGAGCACGTTGCGGCTGTTGGGCAACCAGAAAGCGGATCGCGCGGCACCCTTGGTCAGGCGCTCGTAGCGTCGCGCCGCAAAAGTGTACACGAAGACTCCCGGCTCGACGTCGGCCGCGGCGAGCAGCCGCTCACCGTCGCGCGACCAGGCGAGCGCAAAGAGCGGCTGTGCAAAGCGAGGCAGTGGCGAAGGGCGGCGTTCGCCCAGCGGCCGCGTGAGGTCGATCAAGCAGAGATCCAGATTGCCGCCGGCGTTGCACGCCAGCTGTTTGCGGTCGGGGGACCAGACCAGATTGTAAACTGGTGATGCGTTGCTGATCAGCTTGGGATCGCTACCGTCAGGCCGGATGGTCCAGCCTTGGTAGATGCCGCCGCGGTCGGAATAATAAGCGATGAGCGAGCCGTCAGGCGACCAGCGAGGCACGCGGTTCTTCGCACCGCCGCTGGTGAGCTGACGTAGGCCCGTGCCGTCGGGATGGATCACGTACAGGTCTTCTTGTGGCGCGGAGGTGGAGAAGGCGATCCACTTGCCATCCGGTGAGGCGTCGATTGCATCGACGGCCTGTGCTCCTGCGGTCACCGCGGTTGGACCGCCGGATACGTTGCCGGTGCGCGGGTCGAGAGTGATGGATTCGATGTTCGACGTGCCGTAGTCCGTGGCGTAGACAAAGCGGCGGCCGTCGAGCGAGAAGCTGAGGAAGGCGCTCCATTGCGCCGGGGTGGTCAGCGGCTCGAGATCGCCGAGAAGCTTGCCGGAGTTTTCGTCGATCGGCACCCGCCAGAAGTTCATCGGGCCGCCTCGATTGCTCGCAAAATAGAGATACTTGCCGTCCGGCGACCAGACGGGGTTCCAATTCAGGTAATCGTCGTCGGTCACGCGGGCGGCTGGGCCGCCGATGACCGCCAACGTCCAGATAGTGCGCCGGCTACCTTTTTCCACTCCCCAGAAGGCGATGCGCTTGGCGTGCGGTGACCAGCTTGGCTGCACTCCGTCACCCCGGTAGACCAGCTTCTTCTGGTCGTTTTCGAGGCGCACGCTCCAGATCTGGCTGTTCACGTTGTCGCGCTTCCGTGGATCGGTGACACCCTCGGTCGCGAAGACGATCTCCTGGCTGTCCGGGGACCATGCAGGGTTGTAGCCGCTTTCGGTCAGGCGGCGCGGCGACTCGCCGGTTGCGCCCATGACGAAAATGCCGCCGCCCTCTCGGCTAGAGCGAAAGACGATGTGCTCGCCGTCGGGTGAGAACGCCGGCTGCGTATCGTCCGACGCCGGGTCGTTGCTCAGGTCACGGTAATTGCTACCGCCGACCCGCTGCAGGTAGATGTGCGATCTACCTTCCGCCGGCTTGGTAAAGACGAAGGAGACCCCGTCTGGAGAAATGCTGGGGAAGCTCTTGGTTCCGGCTAGGAGGGTCAGGGGTTTGAAGACCGGGTTCGCATGGACCGGCGCTTTCCAACTGGTGCGCAGCAGCAGGTAGGCGCCGAGGCCAGCGGCGAGCACTACCGCCACCAGGAGAGAAGTGCTCAACCAGCGGCGGCGCGGCGCGGGCCGGGGCAAGGCCGGCACCGATGTGGTGCCGGTTACGGCGCCGGTCATGCCGGTGCGGGTGCTGGTGCCGGTCACCGGGCCATAGAGGGCGCGGAGGTCGGTCAGGGCCTCGGCGGCGGTGAGGTAGCGCTGGTCGGGGTCCTTGGCCAGCATGCGCCCGATGATGCGGACGAGCTCCGGCGGCGCCTCGGGGCGCAGCTGCGCGACCGGCTCGGGCTCCTGGTTGAACAGCGCGTAGAGGACCGCCTGGTCGTGCTCGCCGCGGAAGGGGCGGCGGCCGGTCACCATCTCGTAGAGGACCGCGCCGAGCGACCAGACGTCGGTGCGGGGGTCGACCTCTTCGCCCCGCGCTTGCTCCGGCGACATGTAGCCGGGGGTGCCGAGGGAGGAGCCGATGCGGGTGAGACCGGCGGCCCCGGCCAGCTTGGCGATGCCGAAGTCGAGGATCTTGACGATCTCGTCGGTGGTGATCATCAAGTTGGCCGGCTTGATGTCGCGATGCACGATGCCGTTGCGGTGGGCCTTGACCAGGCCGCGGGCAATCTGCTGAGCGGCCTCGAGCGCCTCGTCGATGGGCAGCGGCCCGTGCCGCAGGCGCTGCTTCAAGGTCTCGCCGTCGTAGCAGGCCATTGCCAGGTAGAGCTGGCCCTCGTCGGTTTCACCCACTTCGTGGATGGTGCAGATGTTGGGGTGGTCGAGCGCCGAGGCGGCGCGCGCTTCCTGCAAGAAGCGGCTCTTGGCGTCAGGGTCGCGGCTGAGCTCGGGCGGCAGGAACTTGAGCGCCACCACGCGCTCGAGGCTCAGGTCCTGGGCCTTGTAGACGACGCCCATGCCACCGCCCCCCAGCGGGCCCAGGATGCGGTAGTGGGCGATGACCCGCCCGATCATGCCGGTGCCCGGCCGGCGCTCGAAGGCAGCCGAGCTTGCCGAACCAGCGGCATCGGCGGCGCCTGCCGCGCCCGCGGAGTCGCCGTCGCCCAAGGGGGGCGCAGCGCCGGCGCCGCCCCCCTCATGCGACGGCGCCGTCCCTGCCTCAGCGCTCGGTGCGTTGGCCGCGCCGATGCCCGCCGGCTCGCCGGCGCCGGCAACACCCGAAAAGTCGCGTTCCGCACTCGCCGCCGAGGGCGAGTCCAGGCGATGCTCTCGTCCCGGTAGCGGCGCCTCGACCAGCGTCTGCTCGTATGGCCCGACCGGTGCCGGGTTCGCCACCAGCTCGGCGATCGCCAGCAGATCGGCATGCAGCTCGTCGGCCCGCTGATAGCGTTCGGCGGGGCGCTTGGCGAGGGCTCGGGCGACGACTCGCTCGAGCGCCTGCGGCACCCCTGGCCGCAGCGTCGAGATCGGGCGCGGCTGCCGTTTCACGATGGCATTGATCAGCTCGCGCTCGTCGCCGTTGACCCACGGCAGCCGGCCGGTGAGCATCTCGTAGAGCACCACTCCCAACGACCAGAGATCAGTGCGGTGGTCGGTCTCGGCGGAGAGGAACTGCTCCGGCGAGATGTAGGCGGTCGTGCCCATGACGTCGCCGGTGCGAGTCAGGCGGGTTTCGTCGGCGAGGCGGGCGATGCCGAAGTCGACGATCTTCACTCGTCCGTCCTCGGCCACCATGACGTTGGCCGGCTTGACGTCGCGGTGGACGACGCCCTTGTCGTGGGCGGCGGCAAGCCCGGAGGCGACCTGGGCCGCGATGGCGAGCGCCTGCGGGAGCGGCAGCGGGCCGCGCTCGATCTTGCGTTTGAGCGACTCGCCCTCGCAAAAGGCCATGGCGATGAACAGACGGCCGTCGTCGGTCTCGTCGGTCTCGAAGACGGTGCAGATGTTGGGGTGCTCGAGGCGGGAGGCGGTGCGGGCCTCGCGGGCGAAGCGGCGCTTGAAGTCCTCGCTGTTGCTGCGGTGCGGGGAGAGGAATTTGACCGCCGCGTAGCGCTCCAGCCGCAGGTCCCAGCCCTTGTACACCACCCCCATGCCGCCGCCGCCCAGGCGTTCGAGGATCCGGTAATGAGAGATCGAGCTGCCGATCAGCGGCGTCGGAGGAGCGAACGGCGGCAGAGGGATCTTCGGGTCCTGGGGATTCTCGGCCATGTACGGCTGCGCAAGCAGGAGTTTCGATCTGCCGACATCCTGCGGAAAGGCTATTTGGCGCCGGAGTGTATCAGAACGGCTCGCCCCCACAGCTCGACGGCTGGCATGATAGGCTCGCCCACCGCCCCGCCGGAGCGTGGTGGGTGGAGGGGTGGAGAGAGGGGCTCGCCGACGCCATGCGGAGCAGAGTGCTCATCACCGGTGCCAGCGGCGCGCTGGGCGGCAGTGTCGTGCGCCGTTTCCTCGCCGGCGACGAACGCGTGCTGGCGGTGGTTGGCAGCAACGCCGGCGACCTCGCCGGGCTGGCCCCCGCAGACCGGCTGGCGGTGCGGCAGGTGGACATGGGCTCGACCGCCGAGGTGGAGCGGCTGTTCAGGGAAGAGCTGGCGGCGGAGACCTCGCCGGTCGTGGCGCACCTGGTGGGTGGCTTTCGCTATGGGCGGCTGCGCGACCTCGGCGACGAGGACTGGAGCTTCCTGATGCGGGTCAACCTCGAGACCACGTTCCGCGTAGTCCGCGAGTGCGCCCGCCGCTTCGAGCGCTCGGGAGGCGGCGCCCTGGTGGTGGTGTCGTCGCCGGCGGCGCTGCTCGGCGAGGCAGGGGTGGCGGCTTACGCGGCGGCCAAGGCGGGGACGCTGCGCCTGGTCGAGGCGCTGGCGCGCGAGGTCGCGCCGTTCGGCGGCCGCGCCAACGCCGTCCTGCCCGGCACCATGGACACGCCGGCCAACCGCCGGGCGATGCCCGACGTGGATCCCGCGCAGTGGGTGAGCACCGAGGCGGTGGCGGAGGTGATCTACTACCTCTGCACTCCCGCCGCCGCGGCGGTCAATGGCGCGGCGGTCCGCGTGCCGGGACCGACGCTTTGAGTCCCCGCTTTGAGTCCCGCTTTGAGTCCAATATCGACGACCAGCGGTGCGATCGCCCCGCAAGGGCAGCCTTGTCTCGCGCTGCCGGGTGAGGAGGATGGGATGAAGATCGCCGTCTGCATCAAGCAGGTCCCCAACAGCGAGGCACGGCTGCGGCTCAGCCGCGACGGCAAATGGCTGGACGAGGAGGACCTGCCGTTCATCGTCAACGAGAGCGACGAGTATGCCCTCGAGGAGGGGCTGCGCCTGGCCGAGCGCACCGGCGGCGAGGTGGTGGTCTTCAGCCTCGGGCCGGAGCGCGTACGCGATGCGCTGCGCAAGGCGCTGGCCCTCGGCGCCGCGCGCGCCGTGCACCTCGCCGATCCGGCCTTCGCGGGCGGCGACGCGCTGGCCACCGGCCGCGCCCTGGCGGCGGCGCTGGCGCGCGAGGCCTTCGACCTGGTGCTGACCGGGTCCCAGTCCGACGACGCCGGCTTTGGCGCCACCGGCTCGGTCATCGCCGGCCACCTCGGCTGGCCTCACGTCTGGCTGGTGATGGGAGTCGAGCTCGAGCCGCCGGAGGGCAAGCCGGCAAGCGCCAAGGTGACGCGCGAGATGGAGAGCGGCGTCAACGAGGTTTCGCGCGTGTCGCTGCCCGCGGTGCTCGAGATTCAGGCCGGGATCAATCATCCGCGCTACGCCTCGCTCAAGGGGATCATGCAGGCCAAGAAGAAGGAGATCGCCGTGGTGTCGCCCGGCGACCTCGGGCTCGATCCGGCGGTGCTCGGCGCTGCCGGCTCGCGGCTCGAGGTGCTATCGGTAGCGTTTCCGGAGGCGGGCAAGGGCGCCCAGATGATCGCGGGCGACGCCAAGACGGCGGCCGCGGCGCTGGTGGACAAGCTGCGGCAGGAAGCGAGGGTCCTGTGATGGCGGAGCAGGACGGGCAGCCCGGGCGAAGCCGGCGGCTCTGGGTCGTGCCGCAGCTGCGCGAAGGTCGCGTCACCCGAGTGTCGTGGGAGACGCTGGCGGCCGCCCGGAGCCTGGCGGCCTCGCTCAGGGGGTCCGCGGGGTCGGCGGCGTCCATCCGCATCGAGGCGGTGCTGCTCGGCTCAGGGCTCGAGGCTGCCGCGCGGGAGCTGGCGCAGCGCGATCTCGCCGCCGTCCTCGTCGCCGATCATCCGGCGCTGACCGCCTACACGCCGGGCGCCTGGATCGGAGTGCTGGCGCCGGCGATCGCTGCGGAGCGCCCCGATTACGTGCTCTTCCCCCATACCTACCAGACCGTCGACTTCGTGCCGCGACTGGCGCAGCGGGCCGGGACCGGCCTGCTGCCGGAGGTGACAGGCTTCTCGGCGCCGGCCGCGGCCGCCGGCTCGGACGGCGAGCCGGCCGGAGACGGCCTGGTCTGGACCCGTCCGGTGCTGGGGGGCAAGCTCCAGGCGAGAGTGCGGGTGCGCGGCGCCGGGACCGTCCTGGTTTCGGTGCAGTCGGGCTCCTTCCCGGCCAACTCCACGGCTCCGACAGCGCCAACAGCGCCGGCCGCGGCGGGCGTCCCCGCCCCCGGAGCCACCGCCGCCCCCGCCGCTGACGTCGAGATCAAGGCGCTGCCGGTCGACCCCTCGACGGCGCGGCCGGACCGCGAGGTCCTGGGCTACCAGGAGGCAACCGCCCAGCAGGTCGACCTCACCAAGGCCGGCATCATCGTCGCCGTGGGACGCGGAGTGGGCGGCGCCGACAAGTTGGGTCCGATCGAGGAGCTGGCGCGCGCCCTGGGGGCCGAGATCGGCGCCAGCCGGCCGGTGATCGACAGCGGCTGGCTGCCGCGCGAGCGCCAGATCGGCTCGAGCGGCCAGACGGTGTCGCCGCGCCTCTACATCGCGGCCGGCATCTCCGGCGCCATCCAACACCTGGTCGGGATGAAAGGCTCCGCGGTTATCGTGGCGATCAACAAGGATCCGAGCGCGCCGATCTTCTCCGTCGCCCGCTACGGGCTGGTCGGCGATCTGCACGAGCTGGTGCCGGCCCTCACCGCGGCGATCAAGGCCGCGCAGGGTTAGACGAGACTTTCTCCGACGCTGACAATCCAAGAACTTGAACTGGCGCGGGCCGATGGGACGCGGTTCGCGGCGGCGGCTGGGCATAGTATTGTCGTGCGGCCCGTGGCGTCTCAACCGCACTCCATCTTGCCGTGAGAGCAACCTCCATCGACGACCTCGTGCAGTTGCCCGAGGCGCTCGCCCTCCAGAAACACTTCGACGCCAAGAACTTCAGCCGGCTGCGCTGGTTGCTGTTACTAGTCGCGGCGATGGCGCTCGTCGGCCTGGCGGTGGCCGCGGCGGCGCGAGTCTCGACGTTGCGCGTGGCTTTCTACGTGGTGAACCTGGCCGCCGTCCTGGGGTTCATCGCCATCTACCGCGAGCAGTTCTTCGAACGGTATTTCCGGCAGATCGTGGTGGGCTACTTCTTCGTGCAGATGAGCCTGCCCGAGCTGTGGACCGTGCACTCGGGTCTGGACTGGTCGCTGCAGATGGGAGCCCTGTTCCCGCTGGTTTTGATGGCGTTCCGGTTGCGGCTGCTCGAGCACCTGGTGCTCTACGGCGCCTTCTGGGTGGCCGAGGCGCTGCACTGGGGCCCCGGCGGCCTGGAGGCGACCGGCGGCGCCGCGGCCGCCACAGTGACCGGCGGCGGCGGCGCCGTGGCCGGCACGCAGCAGCTCGAGATCGGCATCGCGGCGGTGACGGCGGCCTGCCTGGTCTGCGCCGGGGTGCTGACCCAGGTGGACAAGCGGCGGTTTGTCGCCGTGTGGCGGCGCGAGCATGCCCGCTCGCGCGAACGCCTGCGCATGCGCGAGGAGATCGAGTACGCGCGCAAGATCCAGCTGAGCATGCTGCCGCAGGCACCGCCCGACATCGCCTGGCTCGACCTGTCGGCCGCTTCGCTGCCCGCCACCGAGGTGGGCGGCGACTACTACGACACGTTCCGCCTCACCCCGACGCGGCTGGTGCTGGTGGTCGCCGACGTGTCGGGGCACGGGCTGGCCTCGGGGTTGCTGCTCTCAGGCGTGCGCAGCTGCCTCTACCTGCTCGAGGACGACCTCGCCTCTCCCGAGGCGCTCGGACGCCTGGACCGCATGGTGCGGCGCACCACCGACCGGCGCACCTATGTGACGCTGCAGCTGGCGGTGGTCGATCACGAAGCCGGGACGCTGGCGGTGACCAGCGCCGGCCATCCGCCGCTGCTGCATTACCGGGCCGCTACCGGCACGGTCGCGGCGGTCGGCAGCGGCGCGCCGCCGCTCGGCACCTTCGCCGATCCGCGCTACAGCCGCGACCAGGCCGAGATCGCGGCCGGCGACCTGCTGGTGGTCTACACCGATGGCATCATCGAGATGCCCAACGACCACGAACAGCAGTACGGAGAAGAGCGCCTGATGCGCGCCATCGCCAGGGCGGCGCCCGGCCGCACCGCCCGCGAGGTGCGCGACAGCGTTCTGTCGGATCTCGCCAACTGGAAGGGGAGCGTCGAGCAGGCCGACGACATCACCCTGGTGGTGGCGCGCCTTCGGGGGAACCCCCCCGGCCGGGCCGCGTGAGGCGCCTCCGGCCTTCGGTTGGGCGAGGGGCTTGGATGCGGGTGCGGAGGACTGCGGTGGCTCGCCCAAACGGCGGCCGGAGGCGCCTCACGCGGCCCTACCCTCCACCCCCTCCGGCTACGGTGCTCTTCGGGCGCCGTCTACTCAGGCGGACTGGCTCCTCGCGGGTCGCCGATGCCTTCCGGCGCCGCCACCGCCACCGGCGGCCCCTCGCGTAGAATGCGCGCGGCCATGGACGAGGCTGGCGATCGCATCGCAGCTGCAGCCGTCGCGGACTCGCGCCAGCCGCGCCTGGGCCGTCGCGGCGGCGCCGCCAGCGTCGGGGCCGGCATCCTGCTCAGCCGCCTCGCCGGCCTGGCGCGCGAACAGACAGTCGCCTTCTTCTTTGGGGTTGGCCCGCACGCCGACGCGCTGACCGCGGCGCTGCGCGTTCCCAACGCGCTGCAGAACCTGCTCGGCGAGGGGGCGCTGTCGGCGGCCTTCATCCCGATCTACAGCCGGCTGCTGGAGGCCGGCCGCCGCGAAGAGGCGGGGAGGTTCGCCGGCGCCATCTTCGGGCTGCTGCTCGCCGCCGCCGCCGGCCTGGCGCTGGCCGGCATCGTGCTCGCCAAGCCGCTGGTGGCGCTGCTGGCACCGGGGTTCCTCGCCGACGCCGGTGCGATAAGGGCGGGGCAGACGGCGGTGGACCGGTTCGCGCTGTCGGTCGGCGCGGTGCGGGTGCTCTTCCCGATGACCGGCTGCCTGGTGCTGTCGGTCTGGGCGCTTGGCGTGCTCAACAGCCACCGGCGCTTCTTCCTGCCCTATTTCGCGCCGGTGCTTTGGAACTCGGCGATGATCACGGCGCTGCTGCTCGCCGCGCACGCCGCGGGCGTCTGGCCGGCCGCCCCTGCCGGCGCAGCAGGCGGCGGCGCGGTCGCGGTCCATCTGCTCGCGGCCCCGGCGCTGCGCGACCGGCTGCTCGCGGCCTTCTGTTGGGGAGCGTTGGCTGGCGGTCTGCTGCAGTTCCTGGTGCAGCTGCCGCTGGTGGCGCGGGTGATCCGCGGCTTTCAGTTCACCTTCTCGACCCGGGTGCCGGGGGTGCGCGAGGCGCTGGCCTCCTGGGGACCGGTGGTGGCGGGGCGCGGCGTGGTGCAGATCGCCGGCTACCTAGACCTCTTCCTGGCCACCCTGCTCGCCACCGGCGCCGCCGGCGCGGGCCGCTATGCCCAGATGCTCTACATCCTGCCGATCAGCCTGTTCGGGATGTCCGTCGCCGCCGCCGAGCTCCCCGAGCTGTCGCGACTGCGCGGCGAGGCGGCGGCGCCGGAGCTGCTGGCGCGCGTGCGCCGGGCGCTTGGCGCGGTGGCGTTCCTGAACGTGCCAACCGTCGTCGGCTATCTGGCCTTCGGCTACCTGGTGGTCGGCGCCGTCTATCGCCGCGGCAGCTTTGGCGGCGCCGACAACGGCTTGGTCTACCTCGCGCTCTGCGGCTATAGCACCGGCATCCTCGCCACCACCTCGTCACGGCTGCTGCAGAACACGTTCTATGCGCTGGGCGATACCCGCACGCCGGCCAAGATCGCCGCCCAGCGGGTCGGCGCCGCGGCGCTGGTCGCGCTGCCGTTGATGTTCTGGCTCGACCGCTTCCCCGTGCCACCGGCGTTCGGAGCGCAGCCGCCAGGGCAGCGCCTGTTCCTGGGCGTGCTCGGCCTGTCGCTCGCCTCCGGCGCCGGCGCCTGGCTCGAGCTCGCGCGGCTGCAGGCAGCGCTGCGCCGGCGCCTGCCGGAGTTCCGCCTGCCCTGGCGCGACGACCTCCGCATCCTGCTGCTGGCGTTGGCCGCGGCGGCACCCGCCGCGGTCCTCTGGCGGCTGCTGCCGCCATCGCTTTCCGGCCTGGTCAAAGCGGTGCCGGTGCTGCTGACCTACGGCGTCCTCTACCTCGTGGCCGGCGCTCTCGCCGGCCGTCCCGAGCTCGTCGAGGTCGCCGGCCGCTTCGGGCTCGGGCGGCGCGTCAAGCGCGGATCTCAGCCCCCGCCGCCGCCGACGTAATGCTCCCGGACCTTCGGGTTCTGGCGTGCTAGTCTTACTTCCATCTTACCGGGAGACTTGACCATGCGCACCCGACTCTCCACCAAGGGACAGCTGATCATTCCGAAGGCTATCCGTGAACGGCATGATTGGTCGCCCGGTGTCGAACTGGTGCTCGAGGATCGCGGTGACTCGCTGGTCATACGCCTCGCCAAGCCCGGACCCGAGACCACCTGGAAGGACCTCGTAGGCTGCACCGGTTATCGGGGACCGGCGCGCAGTCTCGAGGAGATGGAGGCGGCGATCGCCCGCGGTGCACGCCGCCAAGACGGCCGGAAATGATCGCGCTGGATACCAACGTCGTGGTGAGAGCTCTCACGGCGGACGATCCTGCACAGCTGGCAGATGCCCACCGGGTGATGCAGTCCGGCGCTCTCTTCGTGAGCAAGACGGTCCTGATGGAGACGGAATGGGTGCTGCGCTATTCCTATGAGATCGGCCGCGCCGAGATCGGCGGTGCCCTGCGCAAGCTCATCCGCTACCGCCGCATGGAGGTCGAGGACCTGCCCGCCGTGATCGAAGCGCTCTCCTGGCACGCCGAAGGGATGGACTTTGCCGATGCCCTCCACCTCTCGTCGAGCAAGAGGGCAGACCGGCTCGCCACCTTCGACCGTGAGCTGGCAGCCGCGGCCGAGGCACTGGGCTGCGTTCCTCGCGTGAAGCTCCTGCGGCCCTGACCGGCCCGCCGGGGGGGAACCCTAGAAGTTAATTCCCGCCGTCGTCGCCGTCTTCGTCGTCGTCGAAGGGAGGTGTGAGACCGGTGTAGTCGCCGATCACCTTCGCATCGTACGGCCCGTACAGCCCCTGGCTGGTGTTCTGCGTGCCATAGCCCGGCGCGTTGAGACTGCCGTAGCTGGTGACGAGATTGCCGGCCTGATCGACCAGGATCACGCGATGATTGAACTGGTCGCTGATGATGGTGTTGCCGTTCGCGAGGCGAATGGCGCGCGTCGGCAGCGGGGAAGTGTTGCTGCCGTGCTCGGCGTTGGTCACGTACTGCCACACCACCTTGTCGCTGCGATCGACCTCGACCGCCCGGCTGTTGTTGGAATCGGTGAGCAACGTGTCGCCGTTCGGCAGGCGGCTCGCGAAAGCCACGCCGCTGACGGTGCCGCCGGCGGTGAAGGTTGCCACGATCGAATGGTTGCGCTTGACCTCGATGGCGCGGTTGTTGTTCTCGTCGGCGATCAGGATGTGGCCGTTGTCGAGCAGCTGGGCGCTGTTGGGGTTGCTGAGCTGATTCGGCCCTGCGCCGGTCATGCCGGTGGTGCCGTACTGCCAGACGATCTGCTTGGCTGCATCCACCTCGATCACGCGCTCGTTAGCCTGGTCGGTGATCAGCACGTTGCCGTTGGGCAGCCGGGTGGCCTGCACCGGGGTGTTGAGCTCGTTGCGCCCAGACCCGGCGACCCCGAATTTTCCATACTGCCAGCGGATCCGTCCCTTTTGATCGACCAGGATGACCCGGTTGTCGAGACAGCCATTGGGATCGGCACAGTTGGGCACCGTCTTGGGCGGGATCCCGGTGCCTGCCATGAGCGTGAGCCTGCCGACGCGTTGGGCGTCATTGCAACCGATGATCGACGCCGGCGAGAAGTCGTTCGGCCCCTTACCGAACTGATAGACGATGTTGCCCTGCGGGTCGATCTCGATGACCCGGTTGTTGAACTGGTCGGCGATCAGAATGTTGCCGCTGCCGTTGAAGCGGCTCGCTGCCGCGTCCGCGGCGCCGGCGGCGATGGAGGAGGCGGCGAGACTCGCGAGGATCGCGACGCCGAGAATCGACCTGAGGAGGATGACTCGAGAGCTCGTCGGAAGGCTGCGCATGATGGTTGTCTCCTGAGCTGGAACGGTTGGGCGGGGCGGGACGGTCGCAGTGCAACGCCGCCCGCGACCCGATGCCGGTGAAGCGATGGCACCAGGTGAAGCGCCGTTGCAAACCCAGCTTCAACATGCAAAATTCGTTCCGAAAAGCAGGCATCGCCGGAGGCGAGTTGCACCGCCCGGGCCCAGCTGTGATGGCCGGGCTGACCTGGTTTGTTTAGGAGGCCTGTCAGAGTAAACGGCGTCCGAAGAGCCCTGCGGCCGCAGAGGTGGAGGCAGGTCCGCCCCTCAGAGGCCGGCCGGGGGGTTCCCCGAAGGCGCCGGCAGACATTCGTTTCGCTTTCATCGCTCGCCCCTCTTGTCGAAGGTGGCGCGCTCACCCGGTCCGCCACCGCCCTCGGGCGCCGCGCTGGGGTCCGCGCCATCCGCCGTCTGGCCCTGCCGCAGCGCCAGCTGCAACACCTGCGCCACGTGCACCGCGCTGCGGCCGGTGCCTTGCGCGATCTGCTCGCGACAGCTGAAGCCGTCGGCAATGATCAGCGTGTCGGCCGCCGCCTGGCGCACCGCCGGCAGGAGTGCCCGCTCCGCGCAGCGGACCGATACCTGGTAGCGCTCGCCGCGCTCGAAGCCGAAGGCGCCGGCCATGCCGCAGCAGCCGGCGTCGAGCACCTGGGAGTCGAGGCCGAGGCCCTCCGGCGGATGCTGGCCACGGAGGGCGCCGCCGTCGCCGATTCCGGACAGGCCCTCCTCGATCGCCGTCATCGCGCGTGCGTGGCAGTGCGCCTGCACCAGCGCCTGGCGGCGCCGCCCTGCCAGGCGCGGCGGCCGCCAGCCGGGGGCGTGGTGCTCGAGGTATTCGCCGAGATGGTAGGACTGGCGCGCTAGGCGCCGCGCGTCCTCGTCGTGTGGCAGCTGCTGCAGCAGCTCATCACGGAAGACCGCCAGGCACGACGGCTCGAGGGCGACCAGCGGCGTGCCGGCGCGGATCTCCTCGCGCAGCGCCGCGAGCACCTGGCGCAGCTGCCGGCGCGCGAGGCGCAGCATGCCGTAGTCATAGAGCGGCCGCCCGCAGCAGAGCGGCTGCTCGGGCACCACCACGCGTTTGCCCGCCGCCTCCAGCACCTCGACCGCCGCCTGCGCCGTCTCCGGCTGGAAGAAGTTGTTGAAGGTATCCGCCCAGAGCACGACCCGCGGCCCGCCCGGGTTCCGCTCGCCGGAACCAGCGCGCTCTCGCCACCAGGCCCGGAAGGTTGTCGTGGCGAACCGTGGGACGTGGCGCTCGGGCGCCATCCCCGCCGCCGCCTTGACCAGGCTGGAGAGCCCGGGCGTCCGCGCGGCGAAATTGACCAGCGGCGCGATCGGCGAGGCCAGGCGCGCCCACCAATGGATCAGGCCGAAGGCGTACGCCGAGCGCGGCCGCAGCCGGCCGGCATAGTAGTGGTGCAGGAACTCCGCCTTGTAGGCAGCCATGTCGACGTTGACCGGGCAGTCCGACTTGCAGCCCTTGCACGACAGGCAGAGATCGAGCGCCTCCTTGACGCTCTCGTCCCGCCAGCCCCGGTGGCCGATCACGTCGCGCTCGAGCATCTCGAACAGCAGGTGGGCGCGGCCGCGGGTCGAGTGCCGCTCCTCGAGCGTCGCCATGTAACTGGGGCACATGACACCGCCGTCGGCCGCCAGGCGGCGGCACTTGCCCACTCCGACGCAGCGCAGGGAGGCGCGCGAGAGGCTGCCGCGATCGGCTTCGAGGCTCAGATGGGTGGCCGGCTCCCAGGGGCGATAGTCGATCCCCAGGCGCAGGTTCTGGTCCGGACCGTAGGCGCGCACCACCTTGCCGGGATTCATCTTCCAATCGGGATCCCAGAGCGCCTTGAACTCCTCGAACGCCTGGACCAGCTCGGGGCCGAACATCTTCGGCAACAGGGCCGCCCGCGACTGGCCGTCGCCATGCTCGCCCGAGAGCGACCCGCCGTAGCGGATCACCAAGTCCGCCGCTTCGTCGATGAAGGCCAGGTAGCGGTCGATGCCGGCACGGCTCACGAAGTCGAAGTCGATGCGCATGTGGACGCAGCCCTGGCCGAAGTGGCCATAGAGCGCGCAGTCGTAGCCGTGCCGCTCGAGCAGCCGACGGAAGTCGCGCAGGTAGGCGCCCAGGCGGGCCGGCGGCACCGCCGCGTCCTCCCACCCCTCCCAGGTGTCGGCCATCCCCGGCACGAAGGCGGTGGCGCCGAGCGCGGCCTCGCGCACCTCCCAGATCCTCTTCGCCTCCTCTTTGCTGTCCATCAGCTTGACTGCCGGCGCGTCGGGACGCCGCCGCAGGGCATCGGCCATGCGCCGCGCCCGGGCGTCGGACTCATCCTGGCTGTCGCCGCCGAACTCGACCAGCAGCCAGCCGCCGCCGGGCGGCAGCCGGGCGACGCTCGCGGGATGCAGCCCCTTGGCGCGCATGAAGCCGACCAGCCGGTCGTCGAATCCCTCGAGGCCGATCGGCCCCCATTCCAGGATCTCGGGGACGTGGTCGGCCGCGCCATAGACGTCGTCATAGCCGAGCACCGCCAGGGTGCGGCAGGGTGGGCTCGCCACCAGCCGCACCGTCGCCTCGAGCACGGTGACGCAGGTGCACTCCGTGCCCACCAGCGCGCGCGCCACGTGGAAACCCTTCTCCGGCAGCAGCTGATCGAGGTTGTAGCCCGAGACGCGGCGCGGGATGTCGGGATAGCGCTCGCGGATGAGAGCGGCGAAACGGTCGCGCAGCGACGCGAGGCCGGCGTAGATCTGGCCGCGGCGGCCCCCTCCCGCGACGATGCGCGCGAGCTCGTCGTCGGAGGTGGCGCCGACGCGCAGTCGCAGGCCGTCGTAGGTCAGCACCTCGAGCTCATCGACGTTGTCGACGGTCTTGCCGGCCATCAGGGCGTGCACGCCGCAGGAGTTGTTGCCGATCATGCCGCCCAGGGTGCAACGGTCGTGGCTCGCGGGATCGGGGCCATAAGTGAGGTGATGGCGCTCGGCGGCCCGGCGCAGGGTGTCGAGCACGATGCCAGGCTCGACGCGCGCCAGCCGCCGCTCGGGGTCGAGCTCCACCAGCCGGTGCATGTATTTCGAGAAGTCGAGCACCACCGCGACGTTGCAGCACTGGCCGGCCAGGCTGGTGCCGCCGCCGCGCGCCAGCACCGGGGCGCCGTGGCGGCGGCAGGCGGCGATGGTCGCGACGACATCGGCGGCATCGCGCGGCAGCACCACGCCGATCGGCACCTGCCGGTAGTTCGAACCGTCGGTGGCGTAGAGCGCCCGGCTGCCGGCGTCGAAGCGCACCTCGCCGCGGAGACTCGTTGCGAGCTCGGCGGCGAGCGCCGCGGCACCGGCAAAGGGCGGCGGCTTGACCCGCCTGCCGGAGTCCGGCGAGCGTAGATGCGCGCCCGCGCTGCCGGGGTCCGGCGCTGCGGCGGCGGCAAGGGGGTCGATGCGGAGCGGCGGCGTGGCCATGCCGGCGATCATAGTCTCCGCGCCCCCAGCGCCGCAGGGTCGGCGCGGCCGGATCTCTCTTATACTGCCTCAATGCGCTCGGTAGCGGACGATCTGAAACAAGCCGACCGCGAGGCCATAGCGCGGCTCTCCGTCGAGAAGCGGATCGAGCTCGCGCTGGCGCTTGGCGATGGCGACCTCGACGCCTTGCAGCAAGCCAAGGGAATCGACCGCGCCGCTGCGATACGTGTTTTCGAGCGCCAGCGCCAGGCCGGCAGGACCCCCTCGGCGTGCATGCGAGCGGTGATCGGCTGAGCCTGCGGTCGGTGACAGCTGGCAGCAGCTAGAATGCTGAGGTCGTTCACGGATCACGCGAGGAGGGGGGTCATGGGCAGAGGGACGAAGAGCGCGCTGGCCGCGCTGCCGGCGGTGGCGGCTGGCTGGATGGCGCTGGCGGTGGTTGGCGGCGCCGGCGGCGCCGGCGGGCAACGCGCGGCGGTGGCGCGGCAGCAGCGGGACTTCTCGAAGGTCGAAATCAAGGTCACGCCGGCCGCGGGCAAGGTGTACATGCTCGAGGGTGCGGGTGGCAACATCGGCGCGTCGGTGGGGGAGGACGGCATCCTGCTCGTCGACGATCAGTTCGAGCCGCTGGCGCCCAAGATCCGCGCCGCGGTCGAGGGCATCGGCGGCGGCGGCAAGCTCAAGTTCGTGATCAACACCCACTGGCACGGCGACCATACCGGCGGCAACAAGGTGTTCGGCCTCGAAGCGCCGATCCTCGCCCAGACCAACGTCCGGCGGCGCCTGTCGACCGAGCAGTCGGCGCGCGGCGAGAAGGTGCCGCCATCGCCGAAGCAGGCGCTGCCGGTGATCACCTTCGACCAGGCGCTGTCGGTGCACTGGAACGGCGAGGAGATCAAGGTCGTCCACTTCCCGCACGGCCACACCGACGGCGACAGCGTGGTGTTCTTCACCGGCTCCCACGTCGTGCACATGGGGGACGACTTCTTCGCCGGCCAGTTCCCGTTCGTCGATCTCGGAACCGGCGGCAGCGTGCAAGGGCTGATCGACGACGTGGCGAAGGCGCTGACCCAGGTGCCGGCGGATGCCAAAGTGATTCCCGGGCACGGTCCACTGTCGACGCGGGCGGACCTCGAGCGCTTCCACGCGATGCTGGTGGCCTCGACCGACGTCGTGCGCCGCCGGATGCAGGCTGGCGAGAGCCTCGAGAAGATCCAGGCCGAGGGGCTGCCGCCGGAGTTCGCGCCCTGGGGCGAGGGCTTCATCGACACCAAGACCTGGATCTTGACCATCCACGACAGTCTGGCCAAAGACGCCGCGGCAAGTGCGCCGGCCGGTCACGGGCGCCGGTGAACCGAGAGGGGGTTAGCCTCCCGCGGGTCCTCGGCATGGGGCCCCCGGGTCATGCGGGTGGTGGGCCATGGCCTTGGTTGCGCCAGCGAATGCATGTACACTGACGCATTGACGATGACGCGCTGACCAGACGCGGTGGCCAGTCCGGGAGGTACGATGGCACACCAAGTTGTGAGCTACGACGACGGTGAGCGGCCGATCCGGCGCTGGCCGAGCATGAGGCCTCTGCGGTCGGGGTTCACGATCGTCGAGATGCTGGTCGTGCTCGCCATCGCTTCGGTGCTGATGTTGATCGGCGCGCCGGCCCTGTTGAACATCCTCGCCCACTACAAGGTCCACTCCTCGGCGCAGCAGCTCGTGATGCTCGGGCGCCACGCGCGATTCGAGTCCATCAAGCTCAACCAGCCGGTAACCCTGTACGTGGACACCAACCGCATGGCGGTCTACGTCGTCTCGGGCACGCTCCCCGGCCCGACGCCCTACACCTTCCCTCACGGACAGACGGACATCCCGCCCACCCAGCTCGTGGCGTCATGGTCGATCCCTCGCGGCGTCGCCGTAGCGATGGTGCCGGCGGCAGCGTGCACGCCGGGTTCCTACTGCCAGTCGTTCCAGTACTCCTCCGACGGCTCGGGCACCGGCGTACCCGTGGTCTTTTCCACGCCCAACCAGCTGAGCTCGAAGGTGACCATGGCAACGCCCTCGACCGGCAGGCTGGTGATCCAGCAGTTCTAGTACCTCGTGGCGCAAGTTCGCGTCATCATTCGGCGGCCCTCCGCGCCCCTGGCGGCGTTGCGACCTGCCGGGAGTGCCGCAATGGCTGGTGGCTGCGGCCGCCTCCTCGACATAGTTTCGACTATGCCTGCGTCGGCGCGCCTGGCCAGGAGCCCAGATGGCTCGGCGACTGGGACACTGGATTTACGACGCAGTACCACTAGAATGCAGGGCATCGGCGAAGGAACAGGATCAGAAGGCAAGTGGCCGAGCCCATTCTCGCTCCAGACGCCCCCCGGGGGGGACGGCAGCTCCGTGCGGCGCCAGCCGCGGCCGCCGCGCCGCCGGCTTCGCCGGAGTGGAGCGCCCTGCGGCTCTTCGGCTTCCGTTTCGCCCTGGTCTACCTGCTGGTCTACAACCTGCCGGCCGCGGCGAGCTGGCTCCCCGCGACCAGTGGGCTCATCGCCCGCTACCTGGACATGTGGCAGGTTGCCGTGCCCTGGGTGGGGCGGCACCTGCTCCAGCTGCACCATCCGATCGACTCGGTGCCGAACGGCAGCGGCGACCGGACCTTCGATTACGTCCAGGTCCTCTGCATCGCGGCGCTGGCGATGCTGGCAGCGCTGGCATGGACCGCGCTGGACCGGCGCCGGCGGCAGCCGCGCGCGCTCTCCGCAGGGCTGCGGATCTACCTGCGCTACACGCTCGCCTTGATCCTGCTTTCCCAGGGGATCGGCAAACTGACCGGAGCACGGTTCCCCTTCCCGGCGATCGATCGGTTGCAGGAACCGCTCGGGGATTCCTCGCCGCTGGCCCTGTTCTCGACCTTCATGGGCTACTCGCCGCTCTACACTGGTTTCGTCGGCGCCGGCGAGGCGCTCGGCGGCTTGCTGCTGCTGTTCAGGCGCACGACCACGCTCGGCGCGCTGCTGGCGCTAGCCGTGGCGGGCCATGCCGCGGCGCTCGACTTCTCCTACGACGTGCCGGAGAAGCTCCTCTCCCTGCACCTGCTGGCGATGGCCGCGTGGCTTCTCGCCCCCGACGCGCGCCGGCTCGTCGACGGCCTGCTGCTCGA
>Ga0209118_1000298_pt1 | contig 29516 bp, 22 predicted proteins | sample BlaSpr_A8_Ref_M1_FD_187988 | JGI IMG/M metagenome (GOLD analysis project Ga0209118, IMG submission 187988) | Forest soil microbial communities from Thunder Bay, Ontario, Canada - Black Spruce, Ontario site 2_A8_Ref_M1 (SPAdes) (version 2) | ecosystem: Environmental > Terrestrial > Soil > Boreal... | reverse complement strand
ATCCGCGACCTGCTGAATGGAGCCTGCCGTGCTCCCGCATTCTCCAACAACAGAGATATCTGACTTTCTGCGCAGCAGACGAGACAGCGACTCCCGAAGCAACCGGTTTTCCGCCAGGAGGAAGATTGTGCTTGCTACTTTCATAGTCAGCTTTCGTGCTGAATCCTCGAGCTGTTCGAAGTCACTTCCGCATGTATTTCAAGTTCACAATCCTAAGTAGAGGGTCTGGGTCCAGCGGGGAGCCCTAGGACTGCGTTTCAAAATGGCACAGACTTAGATTGGTGCCTTTTATCCTCTTTATTTAGCGCTGTCAACCCGAAACTTAACTCAGCTGTTCCGATGACATTTGCTCGGTACCAAGAAAGTACCAACACCGGTCTAACCGCCTGAGTACCCTTCTCGGTACTAGGTTGGACAACCGTCTGAGAACCGATTTGGGCCTTACCTTTACTCCTTGATTCAGAAATACTTGCGCCTCGCGGGAGCGTGGCCATGGAAAAGACGATCCGGGTCCTGGTGGCGAACCGTCCGCGCCTGATGCGCGAACTTATTCTGGAGACATTTGCGGACCACCCCGACATCAAAGTTGTCGGGGAAGTTTTAAATGACGTCGAGATCCCGGAGCAGATTGAGAAAACTCTGCCGGATTTTGTGGTGATTGCGCTCGACGAGCCAGGAAAGCGACCCGCGATTTGCGACATCGTGTTGCGCCAGCACCCTGAGGTGCGCATCATTGCCGTGGCGCCGAATCAAAACTATTCCGCCTACTACTGGGCGTCGCTCGCTATTCATTCCAGCAAGGTCGAAGCGTCTGAAGAGGGCATCCTGAGCGCTCTTCGCGGCAAACGGGATTACGCCGGAGGTCCCTCATGACTCTGGCGGGCCAGGCAAGGAGAGGGATCATGTTTCTTACGTTGCACTTTCGTCGAGGAATTTTCGCTGGTGTTCTCATCTGTCTGCTTGGTGTGCCCGCTTTTGCCCAGCAAAGTGAGAAGCGCGCAATCTCTCAGGAGCAACCGTCGTACCGCCCGGCGGGGCCCTCCGAGCTTGAGAAAGACAATTTGGCGCACGTCTCCGCATCGGCAGCGCAGATCCAGGAGGCCCTGCGCAAGGATCCCGGATTGATGGTGGAACTTAAGCGCTGGGTTGCCAAGGAAGCAACCGAGTATGGTCAAGTCGTGGAGGATTCGGACCTGACGGATCAGGCGGTTTTCGATCGCCTGGAGCACGATGTTCAGCTCCGCTCCGTCGCCACGAGACTTCTGCAGCGCTACGGTTATTTGATGCCGAGTCCGAATCCGAATTCCGAACTGGGAAAGGAACAAGACCTAATCCTAAAGGAGCGGGCCCGGCGGCTTGTACAAATCGAGGCTCAGGAAGATGCGGCCTCTCTGGAAAATAGAAGAGGGAATGGAGATGTAGAACGCACGGCTTCGTGTGATCCGCGAAGAGACCAGGACTGCGCTTTGCAGCCGACGCGAGTGCCGCGCCAGAGAACTCTCGCGCCGAGCGAAACGGTACAACCACCTGCAAATTCTCCAGCGCAACCCGATCTATTGCGACAGCCTCGCAGCTCACAAACGATTCAGACAGCGGGCATTTCGCAGGGAGCGGGACTGGCCGATGGTCTGACGCTCCGGCAGACAAGCGTCGATGTAGCTTCGGGTGCGCTGAAGCGCACGCCTGAAGACACATTTGATGGGCTGTCGCTGAGTGCCGTCCAATCGGCACAGCCAAACAGCGCTCTTACGATTCCCTCAAGCATGGCGGAGGACACGGGTGGACTGGCCTCCCCTGCGCCGAGAGCTGAGCCCGTGGGTAGGCCTCGGTCACGCAAGGAAGGCAGCCTGCTGAATGAAGAGGGGTTTTCGCCGGTCGCCATGGTTCATAGGGCCAATCCTTACGCCGACATTCCTTCTCTCTATGACATGTACGTGCAGGCAGCCGCGTGGCAGCGGCCAGCGCAGCGCTTCGGCTTGGAAGTATTTCAAAACGGGACACGTGAACCGGATGCGATTCCGATGGACCTGCCCGTCGGTCCCGATTATGTGGTAGGTCCTGGCGACGGCCTGGCCATCGATCTCTGGGGCGGCGTTTCGCAACGGCTTCTGCGAATCGTCGACCGGGAAGGACGTGTTTCACTACCCGAAGCGGGGCCATTGTTCGTAAGTGGGCGCACACTTGGCCAGGTGCAGCAGGCTGTCCAACTCGCACTCCGTACAGAATTCCGTGATGTCTCAGTGGATGTTTCGCTTTCGCGATTGCGAACTGTTCGGGTCTACGTGGTCGGGGATGTCGGGGAACCCGGCGCCTATGACATTAGCTCGCTCTCGACCCCTCTGAATGCTCTGTTCGCGGCGGGAGGTGTCACTCCGCGGGGTTCGCTGCGCGCGCTAAAGCACTATCGTGGCAAGGAGCTTGTCGAGGAAGTGGACGCTTACGACTTGCTTCTGCACGGCGTGCAATCCGATCCGAAGCGCCTGGAAAACGGAGACACGCTGATGGTGCCCCCGATCGGATCCCAGGCAACCGTGGACGGAATGGTGAGACGCCCAGCAATTTATGAATTGCGCGGCGAACGATCCCTTGCCGACGTGCTCGATTTGGCCGGCGGGATTCTTCCGACAGCAGCGCTTGGCCACATCGAGGTGCAACGTGTCGAAGCGCACCAGAAGCGCACGATGTTCACCCTTAACGTTTCGCCGACCGCGGACGCGGAGTCTATCACCAAGCAGCTCGGTGCCTATGAAATCCGCGACGGAGATGAGGTGCACATCTTTCCGATTGCGCCCTACAACGAAGACGCCATTTATCTGCAGGGGCATGTGCTTCGCCCGGGGCGTTATTCCTACAGGAAAGACATGAAATTGACCGACCTAATCGCTTCTTACAGCGAACTTTTGCCGGAGCCTGCGCCCCACTATGCCGAGATCGTGCGACTGAACCCGCCGGATAACCACCCGAGCGTGGAAAGCTTCGATCTATCTAATGCTCTTGCGAATCCCGCGTCGGCTCCCAAGCTGCAGCCTCTCGACACGGTGCGCATTTTTAGTCGCTACGACTTCGAACCGGCGCCGACGATTTGGGTGGGAGGCGAAGTGAGGTCGCCCGGCAGGTATAGCACCTCCGGCCAGGCGCATGTGCGCGATGCGGTCTATCTCGCCGGGGGCCTCACTCCGGACGCCTCGATGGATTCCGCACAGCTTTTCCGGACCCAGCCTGACGGCACCTTGAAGATTCTGAGTGTAAGTCTTCGGGATGCGCTCGGCGGAAATCCAGCGGACAACCTCTTACTTCAGCCGCGGGACCGGATGCTTATCCAACGGAGTCCAGCGACTGTTGATCCGCCTACCGTATATATCCGGGGCGAGGTCGCCAGGCCGGGCCGCTACCCGCTTACCTCAGACATGCGCGCCTCGGATCTTGTCCGTTCGGCTAATGGTTTTCTGCGGAGTGCAGACCCGGAAGCCGGGGACCTGGTTGAGTACGTGGCCTCTGACAAGAACCCAACAGACAAGATCCCAGCAGGACACCTGACGGTCAACCTCGCAGCCGGGCTGGCTGGCGCGGCGGTCGATCCGCTGCTACACGATGGGGATGTTCTCACCGTGCCGCAGCTTGGTGGTTGGAAAGACAGAGGAGCTGCCGTGACGATTCGCGGCGAGGTGCGCAAGCCGGGCGAATACGGAATTCAACCCGGAGAACGATTGAGTTCCTTGCTGAAACGCAGTGGCGGGTTCCTTCCCACGGCGTATCCGCGGGCGGCCCTGTTCGAGCGCATCGAAGTGCGCGAACTGCAGCAGAAGAGCCGCCAAGAATTGATTCAGCGACTGGAACAGGAGGGCGCAGTCGTGAAGACCGCAGCAAACACAAATGGCACGGATGAGCTGGCATCGCAGCAGGCTGCCCTGCAGCAACGGGATCGCGTGATCGATGCGCTAAACAAGGCGCCGATTTCAGGGCGGCTAGTGATTCATCTGCGTTCGGATCTCAAAGGTTTCGCGGGCTCGCCTGACGACATCGAGCTGCGAGCGGGCGACACGCTTATGATCCCCAAGCAGCCAGGGGCTGTAGTGGTTGTCGGACAGGTCTATAACTCCAACGCGATTACTTATGCGCCCGGAAAGAATGCCGGCTGGTACCTATCTCGTGCCGGAGGCGCGACGCAGCTTGCGAATAAGAAGGCGATTTTCATTGTTCGCTCCGATGGATCGGTCACTAGCGGCAACCAGGGTGGTGTGTGGTCGGGAGGTACGCTCTCTTCGGCCATGGGTCCGGGTGACATGATTGTTGTTCCGGAGAAAGCGGTCATCGGAAGCAATACTTGGAAAAACATAGTCGCGATTGCACAAATCGCACAGGCGGGAGCACTGGCGGCGGCAATTGCTATTCCGTGAGCAGACATGACGATACGTCGACAAGCTGGAAATCTCGGAAAAGCGCCGCTTTTTGCGCGTGGTCTGATTACGCATTGTAGTGAGCTGTTGCACGAAGCGAGACGAAGGGGAACGTGATGCAGGTTGGTACAAAGCGGCAGCAGGAACTGGCACCAAGGCCAGATGCTGCTGAAACTTCGGCGTGGGAAGCCCCGATCAAGGAGCCACGAGGCGCGCCTGTCCACAGACTACAGTTGTTGTGGCAAAGACGGCGGTTTCTGAGCCGGGCTGCGACTGCGGGCTTGCTACTGGGCACTCTGTTGGCTTTCTTGCTCCCGAAGAGATTTGAGTCAACGGTGCAGCTGATGCCCCCGGATAGTCAATCGAATTCCGGGATGGCACTGCTCGCGGGACTTGCATCGCGAACCGGGAATAGCCTGGGCTCGTTCGCCGGTAATCTGGTCGGCATGAAGAGTACCGGTGCACTGTTCATTGGAGTACTGCGCAGCCGCTCGGTCGAGGACCGATTGGTCGACCGGTTCGAATTGAGGCGTGTGTACGGAGCGCGTTTGGAAGAGGGCGCTCGCCTCACTCTCTCGGAAAACACTTCTATTTCAGAGGACCGCAAGAGCGGAATTATTACGATCACGGTCACGGACCATGATCCCGCGCGCGCCGCTACTCTCGCACAGGCTTATGTGGACGAGCTCGACCGGCTGGTGGCGCAGCTTTCCACATCCTCAGCGCGAAGGGAGAGAGAATTTCTCGGGGATCGTCTCAAGACCGTGCAGGCGGATCTGGAAACCGCTGAGAAAGAATTCGGCCAATTTGCCAGCAATAACACCGCGATTGACATCAAAGAGCAGGGCAAAGCCATGGTCGACGCTGCGGCGACACTCGAGGGGCAACTCATTGCAGCGAAATCGGAGCTTGAGGGGTTGAAGCAGATCTACACGGATAACAACGTGCGCGTCCGCGCCACACGGGCGCGAGTCACTGAATTGCAGAACCAGTTCGAGAAAATCGGGGGCAAAGGAGAAAGAGCTTCATCGTCGGGCACCGGAGAATCGGGCGATTCTTTTTATCCTTCGATCCGCAAATTGCCGCTGCTTGGCGTCACTTATGCGGACCTATATCGCCGCACAAAGGTGGAAGAAGCGGTGTACGAGGCGCTCACGCAGCAGTACGAATTAGCCAAAGTCCAGGAAGTTCGAGAAACGCCCAGCGTGAAGGTTCTCGACCCTCCAGTTATTCCGGAGAAAAAGTCGTTTCCCCCGCGCCTCCAGATTATGTTTCTTTGCACGTTTTTGGCGTTCGCGGGAGCTACCGCGCTGACCCTGGGCAAAGCCCACTGGGAGGAAATCGACGCGCAGGACCCACGCAAAGTCCTCGCGAACGATGTCTTGCAAACTGCAAATGCGCACATGCCGTGGGCGCCGCCCAACGGCTCGCGCTTGCAAGCTATGACGCACCGGATTTGGGTACGGCGGGTTCGGCGAAACAATTCTGCTAATGGGGCAGAAAACTCGCAGAATCTGCTGTAAGTTGTTGAAGCAGAGCTAGTTAGACAAGAATAAGCCCTGGGGGTGACGGGGCGAAGCTGTATCCGGTCTCTGAGAAAGGACACCTTAACCTTAATATGGTAGCGGCTGTCAGCTTCCAGTGGATGAATCCTGAAGGACTTAACCTGCCGCCGGCTTCCTCGGAGCAGCGTTGGTATGCTGCCTACACCTGTGCAAACCATGAGAAGTGCGTGGCCGCCGAACTGGAAACGCGGGCTGTAGAGCATTTCCTCCCCCTGTACAGTTCTGTTCGGCGCTGGAGAGACCGCCGGGTACGGCTCGATTTGCCCCTGTTTCCAGGTTATGTCTTCTTGCGTCTGGCGCTTCGCGACAAGCTTCGCGTGCTTCAAATTCCCAGCGTCGTTCGGCTTGTCGGCTTCAACGGTCAACCTGCGACGCTTTCGGATGACGAGATAGAAGTTCTCCGGAGAGGATTGACAGCACGATTGCAAGCTGAGCCGCATCCTTACCTGACCGTGGGCCGCCAGGTCCGCGTCACCAGTGGCCCCCTAGCCGGCTTGGAGGGAATTGTCGTGCGGAAGAAGAACCGCTTCCGCTTTGTTATCTCACTCCAACTGATCATGCGCTCGGTTTCCGTGGAGATGAACGACGCGGACCTTATGCCTGTCCACTAGGGATTTGAAATTATTCGAAGTTTCTCGAAATGACTCAGCAAACGCCAAGCAACGCGGCGCACCTGACAAAGGGTCATCTGCTGGCGCGCAATGTAATTTGGAACCTGATCGGCAATGGTGCGCCGATGATCGTTGCGGTCTTTTCCATTCCAATTCTGATTCGAGAGTTGGGGAAGGAGCGCTTCGGGGTTCTGGCATTGGCTTGGGCGCTGATTGGGTATGCTGGCCTATTCGATCTGGGACTGGGCCGGGCGCTGACGCAGCTCGTAGCTAAAAAACTGGGCGCTGGCGAGGATTGCGAAGTCCCCACGCTGGTGTGGACTTCACTGGTGCTGATGCTGCTTTTGGGCTTGGTGGGCACATTAGTTGTGGTCTTGCTCTCGCCGTGGCTGGTGCATCGCGCGCTCAATGTGCCCGTGGCGCTCCAGGCCGAAACGCTGCGTTCTTTCTACCTGCTCGGACTTTCCATCCCCGCGGTCATCAGCACTGCTGGCCTGCGCGGATTATTGGAAGCGCATCAGAAGTTCGGGCTGATCAACGCATTGCGAATTCCGATGAGTGTTTATTCGTTTGCTAGTCCGCTCCTGGTGCTGCCCTTCTCAAAAAATTTGCTCCCCTTGGTGGGTGTGCTTGTGGCTGGGCGGGTGGCCAGCTGGGCCGTTCACCTGATCGCTTGCCTTCGAGTCGTGCCGGAGCTGCGCCAAGGGATCGCCTGGCATGGCCCCGCTGCGGGCCCATTGCTGCGGTTCGGCGGCTGGATGACCATCAGCAACATCGTGAGTCCGCTCATGGTTACCCTCGACCGCTTCTTGATTGGCGCGTTGGTATCCATGACGGCGGTTGCTTACTATGCCACGCCGTATGAAGTTGCTACGAAGATCTGGTTCATCCCTGGCGTCCTCCTGCCAGTGATGTTCCCCGCCTTTTCCGCCAGTTTTGAGCAAGACCGAAACCGTACGGCGACGCTCTATGGCCGCAGCGTCAAATACGTCTTTTTGATCCTGTTTCCGGTGGTTCTGCTGACTGTGGGCCTGGCCCGGAGCGGCCTCACGCTGTGGCTGGGAGCCGATTTCGCGCAGCACAGTTTCCGGGTGTTGCAATGGCTGGCGGCGGGCGTGTTCATTAACAGTCTTGCGCAAGTGCCTTTCGCCCTCGTGCAGGCTATCGGAAGGCCGGACCTCACGGCCAAGCTGCATTTGATCGAGCTCCCCGCGTACTTGTTCATATTGTGGTGGCTCATCGGCGCGCGAGGCGTCGAAGGAGCGGCGATCGCGTGGACGGCTCGCGCGGGGGTTGACGCCCTCGTCCTGTTTGGGATGACCCAACGGTTTTTCCGCGGCTCCATTGGGGGCGCGAGAGTCGCTGCGCCCGGAAGAGCTGGAGTGGCCCCTCGTCCCGTAGAAACGTCCGGTATGCAAACGGCGCACTCCGCAAGAGCATCCGGAGTGCAGAAAGCGCGCTTGGCTGGGGATTGAGGATGCGGGTATGTTTCACGAAGCAGAAGGTTTGATCGATGAACAAGTTGGGCGCAGTATGCCGGCATGGTCACCCTTGCTGGCAGCCTGTGTTTCCTAAGGACCTGCAATGGCTGCCGGATTGGAGACTGTAACGACAACATTGGGACACACTGCAATATTGCCGCTGGTGTCCGTGACCTGCACATTCAAAGTGTGCCGTCCATTGTTATATTTGGTGGTATCCAGCGAATAGGAAAAACCGACATTCAGTGGCGAGGAAGGAAAAACTGCTTGGACGTCCGGGCGAGGCGATCCGTAGCTGGCTATGCCGTCATTCATGCCATCTACCAAAATTTCCACTTTAACGACCTCTTGGTCGTCGAAAGTCCATCCGCTAACAGGAGTGACGCCACTGATTGTGGTCCCGGGCCGAGGCTGGTCCGTAGCTTCAAACGGTGTGAAAATGTCGGGCGCGGTCACGCTCTGGTGCAGATTGTAAACGATCTGGCGCGCGGTGGCGTAGTCTCCTGCTATTAGGTATATGTCGGCTTCAAATAGTAAATTGGGTCCGAGAGTCAAGTTCCCCATAAGAGCAAAATAGTTGGTCGCACTGTCGGTTGGGCCCCCAGGCCCAGAGTTGGGTGCCGCAAAACCGATGAGGTACGGCTCCTGCGAAGGCACATAGACGGTCAGACCGATATTTTGCGAATTTACAAGCGCCCCCCAGCGCTCGGGAACGTAAAGACGGGGGCTGAATGACGGCAGGCCAGGGAACTGTGTCACTGTCAGCGCCGCGTTCGTCCAAGGAGCAGCGCCCCCATAATAGACGAAGCGATTGTAGTCTTGGTTGGTGTACACCGCTGGGAACTCCTGAGCGGTGTTGGCGTGCAGATCGTTGCCGAGATGCGTGACCTTGTAATGTACTTTGAAAGTATGCGGCTGGCCCGTGACCCCAGTGACTGTCTGCTCGACGAGCACGTCTCCGGCAACCGGGTGGCCTGGACCACCACCATATTTTTCAGGAGACCATTGCAGCGGCTGCGCTTTGGTGTACAGCGAGTTCGAAGTCAGAGCATATTCAAAGGTCGGAGTGCCCTGATCATAATGATCTCCCCCGAGCGTCGGATTCCAACTCGGAACGTCGACATCGCGGAAGTCGAGTTGCGCTTCGCGCCCGGTGTCATGCCGGTTCACGAAGTTGGTTCCATTCAGACTGACCTCCACGATGCTCCCGCCCCACATGGTCTCGAGGCCAATGCGCGAGATATCCGTGGGCGGGCCTGATTCCAGGTAGAGCACTGATCCGATCTGAAACGTGCGCACAATGGCTTCCGTGGTCAGCATGAATTGGGCCTGGTGCGACAATGTGCCGCTGGTTGCGAGTACGGTGATCGATGACGTTCCCACCGTCGCCGAAGCGGGCACGGAAAACGTTACGGACTGACCCACGCCTGTGACAACGGAGAACGATGAGGATGGGGAGGTCGTGACACCTTGTGGGATTCCTTGCAATGCAATGTCGACCGTGCCGGTGAACCCATTCTGCGCATCGACGGCGATAGTTACTGGCAAGGTTGTTGCGCCCACTTCGGTGGAAACGGAAGAATGGGAAACGGAGAGGCCAAAGTCCATTGTCGGAGGCGGCGCACTTCCTCCACAGCCGATCGTTGTGCAAGCAATGGCGAGGAGCGAAAGGAGCAGACTGCCCGCCATCGCATCGTCAAATGCCGGGGCCAAGTATGATTTTTGATTCTGTCGGTGAAGGCCGCCCATGCAACTCCCCCGAGGGAGAGGTGCACGCTGGTCCCCACCTGCACGGCCGGCGATTCTTCTAGGTGATTGATAAGAATCGAGTTCAGCTTCAAGTTTGCGGTGAACGAAAGGGCGGGAAGGTCCGCACTGTTCCAAGTCTTCGAAAAGGGTTCATTTTGAAACGATGGATTGCACGCGTTTTCGAGCTCCATAAGGCATCGAACGCCTACCGACGCGGAAGTTTTCGAAAATGAAAAAAATGCGCTTATCGATTGCGATGTGCACGTACAATGGGGCGCGTTTTCTTCCTCAGCAACTGGAAAGCATTGCCGCTCAGACAAGACTTCCAGATGAACTGGTCGTTTGCGATGACAGGTCCGCGGACGATAGCGCGGAAATCATACGAAAGTTCGCAAAGAATGCGCCGTTTCCAGTCCGGCTGGAACTCAACGAAAGAAATCTGGGGTCGACAAAGAATTTTGAGAAGGCCATTGGTTTGTGCCAAGGAGATCGCATCGCCCTGGCGGACCAGGATGATGTTTGGAGACCGCAAAAGCTTGCCGCACTCGAGATCGTTCTCGAGAGCCATCCCGAGGCTGGATATGCGTTTTCGGATGCAGAATTGATTGACGCCGTCGGCAGGCCCACAGGCCGGGGTCTGTGGGCCTCTTTAAGAATAAACGCCACGGTTATTAATCAGTTTCGCGGAACTAATCAGTTCCCGATTTTGCTGACACGCACTGTAGTGACCGGTGCCACGATGGTTTTCCGCGCAAGCCTAAAGAAGATCCTCTTCCCCATCTCGGGTCATTTGGTGCACGATTACTGGATTTCAGCGGTCGCTTCCAGCATTGGGGCCTACGGTATACCCATACCTGAGAAGCTGATTCAATATCGGCAGCACAATGGACAACAGATTGGTCCCCGGTCAAAATCTCTTATTGACAAGGTCAAACAGGCTCGCCGGTTGGAAATGCGCCAATACGATCGTTTTGCGCGGGGATACGAGGATTTAAGAGGACGCCTTTCGCTCGCAGCGATAGACGGATGGACTTATCCCTCGAGTTATATGGTTTTAGTAGAGGAAGTGATCACGCACCTTTCTCGACGGGTCGCAGCACGTTCGACACGTGGAACCGCAAAATTCAGCAGAATCTTATCTGAAGTGATCACTGGAAGGTACGGACGCTTTTCAGGTTCATGGCGCGGCGTGATTAAGGATCTGTACTTTTAGGCAAACCTCTAGCCTCTATGGAAGAGTTGATTTCTCGTAAACTATCCGGAAGAGTCTTGGTGAGTGTTGACCGCTACTCTAAGGCGGACTGGGGAACGCCATGCTAGATAAACCGTTCAAACTTCGAGGCCTCAGACCCTTTCTGGTTCTGATCTATATCGCTGCATCTATTCTTCTGGGGTCCGTGGTTTGGAACTCCTCGCAGATTAAGCAAAGTGGGATCTATGCGATGGCCGCTGTTCCCACCTCGCCTCGAACCTACCAAGAGGGTTCACGGCTCTATCTCGACAACGGGACCGTGAAAGTGGGGCTCGAAAGTTCTTGGGGCGGGGCAATCGTCGAGTTTGCTTGGCACGGCGTGAACTTTGTGAACGCCTACGACACCGGACGCGAGGTACAGGCAGCCTTCTATGATGGCGACGCTTATCCACCTTGTGGGGATTGCCGGGACGGCTTTGGCTGGGATCCGGTCCAAGCAGGGGACGCTCATAAGCATGGGAGCCCGGTACTTGCTCAGAAGCTCGGAAGCGACTTCCTGTACACCAAGACACGACCTCACCACTGGTATCCCGATAACAAAGGGGGGGGTAAGGACCAACCTGTCCCCGGCGATGTGGACATCGAGCAATGGGTGACCGCGATGGCCGAGTACCCTTCAGGTATGAAACTGCACTATAAGATCACCTACTTGGGAAGGGACCAGCATGCTAATCATGTTCAAGAGTTTCCTGCGGTTTATGTGAACTGGGACTTTGGTAAGTTTGTCCATTACGATGGTAGTGCGCCCTGGACGAGCGGTGAGGTCACGTCCCTCACCATGCCCGGCCGTCCGAAGCGCAGTCCTATGCTCTACACCCCCGAACACTGGGGCGCGTTTGTGAACGACCAAGGGATCGGCCTGACCGTCTTTACGCCCGGTCAGTACCCTTACGTTTCCGGTTGGAAGCGACCTCCCGACGCAACCAAAGACTCGGGTACGCATTATTTCCTGTTTGAAGCCCCTTTTTCGTTCGGTTCTGGCAGCGTATTGGAAGGAGACATCTACCTCTTTGGTGGAGACTATAAGGAGGCGCGTCGGGCAATCTATTCGCTGGAGAAATCTCTCACGCCCCGCGATGTCTTCCCGCCTCTTGGCGTTGTAGATCAGCCTAAGCCACACAGCAAATCGAATGGTTCTCTGGAGATCAGCGGATGGGCGATCGACAATCCTGAGGTTTCCCAGGTGAAGGTTTACTTGGACAATCGTTTTGTGGGGGCAGCGACATACGGGGGCTCGAGACCGGATATCTCCGCTATCTACCCTCACGCCCCTATAGGAACTGGTTTCCGGTATAAGCTGGACACAACGCAGTTCCCTAACGGAGCGCATCTTCTGGGCATAAACGCCGAAGACAAGGCTGGAATCGTTGCAGTATTTCCCAGGATCCCAATTGAAATCGAAAATGCCAACCCAAGCACCAAATCAAATTGATCCTTTCTATTACGTTCCCCGGTCGTAAGAGAGAGAGCAGGGTTACGCATGTCCGTCTTGGTCTTAGTGACGCTTGCCGCGCTCGCAGTGTTGAATTACCGCGTCTGCCGTGACTTTCGGTATCCTCCGGTTCTAATGAGCCTCATTTGGCTCATTGCTATGACCGTCTACTACCTAAGCCCGCTTGAGATCGATAGTATAGGGCTACTAACCGCTTTAATTTTCTTGTCGGCGCTCATCGCGTTCAGTGGTGGGGCCTATTTTGCCCTCGACTTGTTCGGGAGAGGTGACAGACCGGGATTCCCGCATTTGGCGTCTCTGGCATCTCCCTCAGCACATCCTCAACTGAAAATTATCTTTTTGGTACTATCTGTCGCGCTGTTACCGCTGATCGTTCAAAAGGCCCTCCAACTAGCTGCCCAATCAAGTTCTGACGTTTTCTTCAGCGCCCTTCGGGGGGAGCTACTAGCAGGAGATTCAAAGGGTTACGGACGTCTCAGTTATGCACCTCTTCTTAGTTACTTCACTACGTTCGTGTACGCGATCGAGTCTCGGAGCAGTAGAGGAGAGAGGTTACAATACTGCCTTTCGCTGGCTGCGTCATTTGCTTACGCAGTTTTGAGCACTGGGCGGACCTATCTCTTTCTCATCCTGGCAGTGCTGGCTGGTGTGTTCCTAATGCAAGGAAGGTTTAGATTCAGGACGTTCATCGTGAGCGCGCTGGTGTTCCTTCTTTCCTTTGCATTCCTCGGGATCGCAATGTCCAAAGGAGGTAGTCCCGACGCGTCGTGGACCGACAATGTTTCCTCGATTGGAGAATCGCTTTTGATCTACGCGGAAGGTCCCATTCCCGCGTTCGACAAGGTCGTTCGCAAGGATGCGCCTCTCGAGTATGGTGAGAATACCTTCATCGGTCCGCTCAACCTCCTTCGTAGGCTGGCGGGTAAGAGTTATCTCTCGGCGATCCAGGAGGAAGTTAATGTGCCTTTTCCCATAAACGTGTATACAGGAGTTCACCCGGTTTATAAGGATTTCGGTATTGTGGGAGTCATACTCGCGTTTGCCATAATTGGCGCGGCTTGGACTTACTCCTATAGCAAAAGTCTAGCCGGGGATCGGCTACACATCTTTTACTATGCCTTGGCGTTGTTTCCGCTGCTCTTTATGACATTTTCGGATCAGTGTTTTGCTCCAATGATGACTTGGATTATGTTTGGTTCGGCAGCTTACTTTTATTTCCGAACTGGGAAGGGCTGCCAACAGCCTCTGTCGATTTGATGAAAAGAAATTCTGATCAGCTATGGGATGCTTTGACGATGTTTACAGAAAATCGTTGCAAAGGACAGGAGGTTTCCTCCAAGGCACCCCCTCGATAAAGTGCTCGGGATCGAATGAAGGATTTGTTCCTTTTGGGATGGCAAGACAGAGTGTGGCTGAGGGCCTCTTTCTTACCTTTAGAATCCCAAACTTGACAGCTCTTCCACAGTGGAGGTCGTTATGCTCGAGGAAAAGGTTATTCCCAAATTAGGCATCCATGAGATTAACGAGTGGCGCTCTGCTTGGGATACTGCGAAACCGTTTCATTTTGTGGTCATAGACGATTTCCTTGAAGAAGATTTTGCTGAAGCTCTCTTGCAGGAGTATCCTCCAGCCGATCCAACATGGACAAACATCACCTATACGCACCAGAAGAAGAAATTTGCTCTCACCAAGGGTTTTTCACCTAGCATAAACGAATTTTTTGTAATGTTGGCTTCGAAAGACTTTCTAGACTTAATCTCGCAGGTGACAGGAATCGATGGTCTTTTGGCTGATCCAGAATTGCTGGGAAGCGGCTGTCATCAGACCGTGAACGGTGGATTTCTGGATGTTCATCTAGATTTTAACGTGCACTTCATAACGCGAAATCACAGGCGGTTAAATGCAATTCTCTACCTTAACAAGAACTGGAAAGAGGAGTATGCCGGCTTCCTTGAGTTATGGGATATGCACAGTAAGACGAGAATTGCCAACATCGCGCCCTTGTTCAACCGCCTGGTGATTTTTGAAACCAACGAGATCTCATACCACGGTCATCCTGTGCCGCTGAATATCCCGGAGGGAATGAGCCGCAAGTCCTTGGCTGTTTATTACTACACTGCCGATCAAAAAGAAGAATATATAGCGCCAGAGCATAACGCGGTCTATGTCCAAACTACTGGCATAACAGGATATGTGAAGACAGTTATTTCTAGTCTCGTTGCGGCCAAGGAAAGAATCGCCCACAATGGAATGAGACACCTTGCAAGTCAACTGAAAGCCAAACTCGTCAGAAGGGTGAACGGCCTTCCTCCGCAGAATGGATGACTTTCATCGATCGTCACCCGTTTGGGGATTCATATTGAAATGTAAGAAGTTTCCGCCAAGGTACCCTCTTGACAAAGAACTTGCGCTCGATTAACAAACGCCGCGGACTAGTTTTGCGCAGCATCATCTTATAGACAAGACAGGGGAGGTCGACTCGAATGGGCAGAGTGTTTCTTCAACTATGCCTGTCAGTCTGTATTCTTGGTCTTGCTTGCGGGACGCGAGCGCAAGCTCCGCGCCCGGAACGGGTTATCGCATCTCAATCCGCCCCTGCAGGAGCGGGGAACTCCGCCGTGTCCGGCTCGACTACTCCCGTCGCCAACGTGACGGTACCGCGGCTCATGAAGTTCAGCGGGATGCTGAAAGACGGCAAAGGCGAGCCGAAGACCGGAGTTGCGGGAGTGACCTTTGTGATCTACGCGGACCAGGATGGCGGGGCCCCGCTGTGGATGGAGACGCAGAACGTGACATTTGGAACAGGGGGGGACGGACCAGGCCGCTACACGGCGCTGCTGGGCGCGAACAGCAACGAAGGCGTGCCGCTGGATTTGTTCAGCACCCCGACAGGGTCCCCGAGAGGTCCGGGGCAGGCGGGCCAGGCCCCGAATGGACCGGGGCAAGCGCGCTGGCTGGGGATTGAAGGCGCGGATCTGCAGGAAACTCCGCGAGTGCTGCTGGTGAGCGTGCCGTACGCCTTGAAGGCTGCCGACGCGGAAACGCTTGGTGGGATGCCAGCCTCAGCGTTTGCGCTGGCCAATCCGCAGAAGGGCAGCACGAGTGGGGCGAGCCAATCCGGCACCGGCACAGAGGCGACGACGTCTGCCGGCGCCAGTTCCCCGACTTCTCAGCCGAAGGTCACCACCGCAACCAGGGTCGCCACTGGAACTGCCTCGGCAAGCACCGCCAACCTCCTGGCGAAATACGACGCGTCGAACAATCTCGTGCCGTCCGCGATTTTTGAATCGGGGGGCAACGTAGGCATCGGCACGACCAACCCATTGGCGCCTCTGCACGTGAATGGGAACACGCTGTTGGTGCAGAGCGGAACGACGGCCCAGACGCAAGTTAGCGGGGCAGCTACGAGCGGAAGATTCGGGCAGGACGGCCTGGGCACTTTTATGGCGAGCGACACGAGTGGTTCATCTCTGCGATTCCTGACAAACAACGGCACCCTGAATGAGTGGATGCGAATCGGGAGCACGGGCAGCGTGAACATCGGCAGCGCGCAGGCAGCGAAGTTTGGAGAGGCCGTGTTTGCGCGGGACAACCTGGACACGGTGCACTCCGTCATCGGGCAGGCCGGAACGCAGTATCATTTCCGGCTGTCGCGAGCAGCTCCTGACCTCTATGGATTCAGAGACTTTCTTATAACACCTTACATATATGGGATGGCGATCGAGTACCCAGGCACTCTCGAAGTTTGGAGCGGGAATTTCTCCGTCCACATGAACCCGCGCTGCCCTGTATCGTCTTTGTGTGGCCCTGGTGCAAATCTTTGGGTCGGTGATGAAATCGATTCCGGCGGACTCTACGTAACAGCTTTGGACAACGGAGGTGGCACCAGCAGCAACGTGACCCTCGCGGCGGATCGCTTCGCTGCTCATGCCAGTCACGGTTCCATGAATTTTGTGGTTCGAAACACGACGGACGCATTCAAATTTGAAGTCGGGCCTTTTGGGTCCGAAGTAATGAAAGGCAAAATTTCCGGGACGGCTTCCGGCTCTAGCCTGGATTTATTTTCGGGAACCGTGCAAGCGACGATCCGAGCGCAGAGCGGCTCTACAGGCGGTGTCGGGCTGGGGTCGACTTCGAATAATGCATTGAGTCTGTTTACGAACAACGGGACTGCGCAGGTCACGTTGTTTCCGAGCGGAAATCTCTCCATAGGCAACAGTTCGGACGCGGCGCCGCTGGCGGTAGGGACAGCGGGGCAGTTCCAGGTTTCCTCGGCCGGAGCCGCCACGATCGGCGGAGGAACGGCCATCACACGGCACATTTCCGTGTCCACCTCGCTGGCCTTCCCGCAATTCTCACTGGGCTCCTGCAATGCACTTTCCGTTACGGCCACTGGCGCGGCGGACGGAGATTCCGTGGCGCTGGGGATTCCGAACGCGCTCGCTGCGGTTAACGGGCTTACCTGGTTCGGATGGGTGAGCGCTCCCGGGATAGTGAGCGTTCGCGGATGCAACGTGACCAATCAGACCGTGGCTGCGCCTCCGGCGACTAATGTCCGAGTGGACGTGTGGCAACACTAAATTAAGGTTGGCTCAGATAGAGGATCGGACAGAAGTCGAAGCGTCCGAATGCAGTTCCTCGCGTGTTAACAGCTCATGCGAATCTTGTTTCTTCCCCGATTCGGTGGTCAGGGTGCCAGTAGCCGCTATCGCATCTGGCAGTATGTGCCCCTGTTTGAGCGCGCGGGTCACGAGGTGGAAGTCCAGCCGCTGCTGGATGATGGCTATCTGGGAGAGTGGTACAAGTCAAGACGCAAGGGATGGCGGTGGCTGGCCACAGGTTATTCGCGACGCTTGCTCGGTGCTCTTCAATTACGCCGCTTTGACGCGGTCATTTGCGAACAAGAAATATGGCCATTTCTGCCCGCTTTTATCGAACTTTTCTTCCAGCGCCGCAACCTCCGATATTTTGTAGACTATGATGACGCCGCCTACACGAAGTATTCCCGCTGGCCACTGCTGCGCCAAAAAATTCCCCGCATCATGGCCGCCGCCGAGGCTGTTGTAGTGGGCAACAATCATTTGGCTGATTACGCGCGGCAATTTGCGCAGCGCGTTTGTGTGATACCGAGCGTCGTCGATTTATCGCGCTATCCGAGTCAGAGACAAGTTGCCGCTTCGGAGACGATTCGGGTGGCATGGATCGGCACGCCTGATACTTCCAGATTTTTGAAGCCGCTGATTTCCATGATGGAGAGACTGCAGTACGCACACCCAAGGTTGAGCTTCCGGTTTATTGGCGCAGGGGATGGCTTCCTGCCCAATGGATTGCGCGCCGAGAGTGTTGCGTGGTCAGAACAAACGGAAACCGGACTGCTGTCGGAGTGCCACATCGGAATCATGCCACTGCCAGACGGTGAATTCATGCGCGGCAAATGCGGTCTGAAATTGATCCAGTACATGGCGTGTGGTCTACCGGTTGTGGCTTCCCCGGTGGGCGTCAACACAGAAATCGTGGAGGAAGGCAAGAATGGATTCCTCGCTGCCAGTGAAGAGGAATGGTCCGAGAAGCTCGACAAGCTGGTCCGCCATCCAGAACTTCGGTTGAGTCTCGGCGAGGCGGGCCGAGCGAAAGTTGCTGCGGGCTATACGCTTGAACATGGCTTCGCCAAATGGCAGGAAATCCTGGAAGGTGGCCCAACATGGAAGAGATTTCCAACAACCGCTCGATGGCCCGTGTCTACGCACAAAGCGCCCACTCCGAACGTTTGAACATCCATTTGCTTGAGGCCCTGGCCCACGGCGAATAATTCGTCATGAAGAACAGTTGCGCTTTCCTGTAGGAAGTTGCCTCTATTGCTAAGGCGGCAAACTCTGCTTTCAATGCTTTTTAGCCGGCACGGCTAATTACCGTGACTACCTCGTCGACAACAAAACAGAACGACCTGAACCACTCACGTCCATGAAAATCCTCTTCCTCACCACGGAAGACTCCTCGTTTTGGTCTCATCGTTTGGCGCTTGCTCGCGCTGCCAAGAAAGAGGGTGCGGATGTCCTCATCATGATCCGATCAGGCGAATATCGTTCGCGACTGGAGAAAGAAGGCTTTCGGATCATTCCCTGGCGCATCAGCAGGCCCAACTTAAATCCATTCAAGGAGCTCGATAGTTTCTTTCAGGTCCTGAAGGCCTATCGCCTCGAACAACCGGACTTGGTTCATCATGTCGCGCTCAAACCGATTGTTTACGGCGGTATTGCTGCTCGCTTGTGTGGTGCAATACCATCCGTCAACACTGTCACGGGTTTGGGTCCCATCTTTACGAACGCAGGCCCTCTGATGGTCTTTCTCCGGCGCTTGCTAACGAATGTTCTTAGGTGTGTCTTTAGAGCGGCAAATTGCAAAGTCATCGTTCAAAACGATGACGACCGAGACCAACTCGTGAAGCAGGGAATCGCGGCCCCGGAGAAAACGGTCGTGATACCCGGTTTTGGCGTTGACACGGGAGAGTTCGTGCCACGCGCGGAAGCGGACGGCGTGCCCTTGGTTGTCCTGCCTGCAAGGATGTTATGGGAAAAGGGTGTGCGCGAGTTTGTCGCAGCTGCAGAAGAACTCCGAAATCGCGGTGCTTCAGCTCGCATGGTCCTAGTTGGAGCGCCCGATCCGAACAATCCAGGCTGCATCCCCGAGGAACAGCTCAAAGTCTGGGTAGACACCGGGAGCTTGGAATGGTGGGGGCACCAAGACAACATGCCGTCCGTACTTTGCCAATCTCACGTGGTTTGCTTGCCTTCCTATCGCGAAGGCCTTCCCAAGGTGTTGCTTGAAGCCGCAGCTTGCGGGAGAGCGATTGTAACGACTAGCGCGCCTGGCTGCTCCTCGGTGGTTAGGCACGGTGAAAACGGTCTTCTTGTCCCGATTAAAAACTCGCAAGCCTTAGCTGATGCAATCCTCAGCCTGTTGGAAAACAAAGAACTTAGAACACAAATGGGTGCGGCCGGTCGCGCACGTGCCGTGAAAGAATTCTCACACGAGCGAGTCGCCCATCAAACGCTTTTAGTATATCAGGAGCTGTTAAACGGCAAATGGCATTCAGGTCAGGCTCTTTCTAAAAGGAAGACCCAACTACTAACAGAATTATGAACATTAAGCGTTCGGCCTAGTTCATCAATTCTCCTTGAGATATGCAAAAGTTTTTCTAGTCTCAATTCAACCAGTTCGGAAGTCTGAGATGTGCTCGTGTTCGTAATTTACCTGCTAGCTTTCATCATTTGTCTTTCGTTATCGGTTATGTCCACGTGGTGCGTCCGTAGGCTCGCTCAGGCCCACGGCTGGGTGGATCCACCACAATTGGACCGCCACGTTCACACGATCCCCGTGCCGAGACTCGGCGGGGTCGCCATCTACGCGTCCTTCATGATTGTGATCGGCATCGCCCTGATGACTCGAGGATGGTTGGGGCTTGCCAGCGTGCTGCCATCAAAAACAATCTTAAGCTTGCTCGGGCCTGCGCTCATCATTTTTCTTCTAGGCCTCTATGACGATATGTACGGTGTCGGCCCATACGGAAAATTCGGAGTTCAGGCCTTGGCGGCGGTACTACTTTATATGGGGGGTTTTGGTATACGTCATTTGGACCTGGTCTTGTCTGGGCACACTTTAGGTTCTTTCGTTGGCTTGCCCCTGACCATACTCTGGGTCCTGCTGATCACTAACGCGTTCAACCTAATCGATGGGCTGGATGGATTGGCGGCCGGTTCGGCACTGTTTTCTACAATTGTTGTTTTTATTGCTTCGCTCGTCGTACCAAATCCATTGGTGACATTCCTTACGATTGTACTGGCCGCGGCCATTCTTGGTTTCCTGCGGTTCAATTTCCATCCTGCAACTATTTTTTTGGGGGACTCGGGCAGCTTATTCATTGGTTTTATGCTGAGTGCGTTGGCACTTGAGGGATCTCAGAAGGCCCCCACGATGGTGGCAGTGGCTATCCCTGTGGTTTCGCTTGGCCTTCCGATTCTCGATGTTGCGCTCGCAGTGATACGCCGGTTCCTCGCTGGCAAGCCTTTATTCAGTGGCGACAGTCATCACATCCACCACAAGTTGCTCAAGCGCGGCTTATCTCAGAGTGACGTAGCTCTCGTTCTCTACGCAGTGACCGCTGGATTTGGATTTTTAAGTCTCGTCCTACTTCAAGGCAGAACGACCATCGCCCTGGTTCTTGCAGTTATAGGGATCGGGATATTTCTCGGCGTGCAGCAACTGCGCTACCAGGAGTTCGCTGAACTGCTATCCGCCCTGCAGCGCGTGACCCGCCGCCGTCAGATACTGGCCAACCACATCGCCATTCGGCATGCCACGGAATTGTTGAGCGCGTGCGACGATTTTCCCTCCATCTGCAAAGTTCTCCAGGGTACTCTCCAGCCGATCGGGTTCGATGCTATTCGCCTCCAGAAAGTGGGCAAGAACGGCTTTTCAGCTTCCTCGCTTTATCCATTGCGCTACAAGTCCGATGGGAATTTCTTCTTTTCTTGGTCCGAACGTGAGATGGGCGAACCATCGTGGGAACTGCGACTGAAACTAGTTACTAGCTCGACGCTTAGATGGGGCTACTTTTCAATAATCCGCATGTGCAGCAGCGATGCCTTACCGTTGGATGTAAATGTACTCACGGAATATTTCCAAACGTCCCTTTCGGATGCCGTAGACCGCGCGAGCGCTCGATTGGAAGCGCTGGGACAATTGGAAGGAGAAGCACAGAATACGAGAACTCATAGGCTCGCAGCAGGCACCATGGCGGATTAAGGTCTCTAGAGGCGACCATGATGCATCCTCCGGTGGCAAGTAACGCAAAGCGTAATCAAGTTGGATATTACGTCCCCACCGAGCTGCCCCCTGGGTTTCATGTGATGGACCTGCAAGTCTTTCATGGAACCGCACTCTTGGCAGCGCCAACCATCCCGCTCCAACACTTGCTTTCGAAGGAGGATGTAATCTTCGGGATCTAATTTGAGCCGTGGTCGTTTGCGGCGTGGGCATATCAGGTTCTCTGAAGTCTGCATGATTAATTCTAGGATTGCGTATTTCCCAGGTTAGCGCCCGCCAAGAAATCCGCGCAGATCATCTCCAGACAATAACCCCTTGACCTGTCTGACCCGAGCATTAACGCGGCAGTTTCGAGCGCCTGTTCGATCACAGGCAGCTGGCTCTTGTACACCTTGAAGTAAAGGATCTCGTGTGGCTCGCTCTCCTGCCCGGTCAAGTGCCGTTCGACCTCTCGTTGGAATTCTTCCCTTGGCATCGCGCCCGCCTTGTGCACCCAGGGTGCACAATCGAACCCCTGTCCCTCCCTCCGGGCCACCTTCACCAACTCCCTCGCCTTAGTCCACCCCATCAACCTGAGTTCCGGCTTCGAGATCCGCGGCAGGTGCTCGTGAATTGCCATCAGGTAGTAGGCTTTCCGGCGAGAGTCGGGAAAGCGTTTCTCCAGAAATTCATCGAAGGACTTCAGTTTCTCTAACCTCCAGTACTGCTTCGACCTGACCTCGCACAGATATTCCCCAAGTTCGACAAACCGCACGTCCTTCTCCTGCTCTTTGGTCTTCTCCCAGCTCAAGATCTCATCGATCTTTCCGAGAACGAACACCGCCCGTCGTCGGTTGAGTTCCGGTGCCACGGCAGGCCGACCGTTAATCCACAAGCTCGTCAAGCCAATCAAGATCGCTCGCTCCTACCTTGCGCACGAGATTCGTGTCGATTAACGGCTGGTTGTTCAGACAAAGCCCCAGATGCGGGCAGCTCAGGCAGCCGTTTTGGGGAAAGCGGATACCGCTGTGCGGAACAAACTGAGCCGCTTCGATCTGGCCGATCGTTGTCTCCACGAGACGCCCGAACTCTTGTCGTTGCTCGTCCGAGATCGAGGCTCTCAAATATTGAATTTCGGGGGCATGCTTCCGGACGAAGACGACCAGTGCTACTTCCGGAATCCCACTGATCCAGGAATAACAGATGAGTTGCGGGTCAAGTGAAAGCAATCCCTCGGGCTCCGCCGAATAACGGCTCGTTGTTGTCTTCCAGTCGATCAGGCAGTGCTGGCCATCGACCTCCCCGAGAGCATCAAGATAGGCAACGAATTCGCTTCCTCCCGGCAGTGTCCGAAGCATCTTGATTTGTAGATTCTGTTTCGGACTGCGAATCTGAACGCGATTATCCCGCGCAAATGTTTCGAGCAAATGGACCCCTTGGTGGAAGAGGCGGTCCCAGGACTCCCCTTTGCGGTATTCAAAATGAGCATCGCGGCACGATTCCCACTCTTTGAAAAGCACAGCAGCGCTGTCCTCTTCACAAAAGTAGGCACCCAGAGCTTTTTCAAAGCAGCGGCCAAAGACCATTGCGGCGCGCGTCTCTTTCTCCCGCCAGCCATCCAAATAACGGTAGCGGTAGCTGCGAGGGCAGCGAAGATACTGGCTAACTTGCGTGTAGCTATAGACCATCACTGCCTCCCTGCCCATCGCTGTGGGCCAATGATGTGCAATCGAGTGCCTCCCAGTCTGCCTCGGGGGCGAAGGCATCGAGGTTTTGGTAAGAGCGTCCGTTCAGAGTGATATAAGAGGTCCGGATGACCCCGCGAAGATTGGAGAGTGCTTTTTCATCGACCTGGTCATCCTTAAGGAGCTGCGTGTCGTAGCCAAAATCTCGGAGAAACAAGTTGAGTTTCCAGAGGGCTCTTTCGGTGCAGTACAACCGTCCGGAGAAGAGCCGAGTTTCGAAAGGTTTGGGTTCCAAAACCACAAATTGGATCTCTACGAATGGTTTCTGCGGATGCCATCGGTAGTGCGCCCTATCCACGCGAACGAGAAATAATCCATCGAGCTTGTTTTCGATTCCACGTTGATTCAAATGAAGACCAGGGATATGTCGCTTCATGGTTTTACCTCCACGGGCTGAGCATAGGAGTTGAGTTTGCAGACGAGGCCATCCCTGTTTTCCTTCGCGGAGGTGGCTAGGTGAGAGATAAAAGATTCAACTAAATCGCGACTGGCGTCTTTGAGGGTCGGCGTGCCGCAGAAGTCCGCGGCGTACGCCTTGACCAGCGTGGGATCGAGGTTGAATTGGCGAATTAGGAGGCACAGGCGATCCCGCAGTCGGGGCTGACCATTGTTAGAGCCATTTGGGGGGTGAGAGTTTTCTTGTTGCCGACGAGCTTGACGGAGATTCGGCGGTCCGGAAAGCCATCCCAACTCTTCAACGGAACAAAGCCCGATGCCGTAGGCCTTCCGCAGCGCGCGGTTGACAGCGCGGGTTTCGGCCACGCGCATTTCGGCGCCGCGAACCAGCGGAGAAACGTTGTTGGGATTGGCATCCCCGTAGCCGACGAAACCTTTTGAGCCAATCGTTTTATACACTGTAGCCTTGAAAATCCAACGGTTTGATGCAGGGTCAGAAAGATCTTTCTGCAAGGCGGTTCTGATTCCGGAGCAGTGTCTGCGCTGGGCGATTCGCAGCAAGCCGGCGTGTGTTACGTACCATCGACCGTCCATGAATTGGAGATCCCCTGCGGCGACAGAGAGGGCGTGCGCTTCAGTCAACTTCGCGAGGCCGTCGAGGGCAATTCTGGGAAGAGCGCCCCAGGCAGCTCGGGCGTGTTTTGCGTTAGAGAGAACAGGGTTGTTCCGTCGCTTCCCCCGGTTTGGCGCCGGGGACGGAATCTTTCTAACGAAACGAGAACTTCGCTTGTCAAGACTAATGCGTTCAGTTTGCCCTTGGACGTCATGGTTTGCGTTGCCCATAAAACCTCCGTGAGACGTAGTAATACTAAGTATTACTACGACGGTCTGGTTTGTCAAGGAGAAAGTAAGTCGAAGAGTTTGTTGAAGGTAGGAAGTCTTACGTTGTAGTATTTCGCAGGAAGATGAAAGACACCACCATTTCACTGAAGATAGAACGGGCGTTTAAGGCTAAGCTCCTCGCGCTAGCTAAGCAGGAGAACAGAAGTCTCTCCAACTTCATCGAGAAGCTTCTTAAAGCGGAGGTTGCGAAGTACGAGTCAAAGTACGGACGCATCAGAGCCGATTAACTGTCCGATCACACGATTAGGCCAGACGGTACCAAGTACCTCCATCGCTCACGCTCTCGCCAGAAAAAAGAACCCTCTGAATAGTGTTCTGCAGATTCTACTAGCCGGGAATACCAGCGCGAAACTAGGAGCCGCAAGTCAGTGTTGGTCAGCGGAGTAGACATCCCGTAATCCAATCGCTCATTTCCACAGGACCGCCAGGCCCAGGATTTTATACTTCGCGGATAACCAATTAAAATTAGATTAGGAGGCATACCCGGAGTCGTGAAGATCCAGGAGGCAATCGATGAGTCGATCATTCTTGAACTCGTCATCCATACCTCCTGCGAACCTAGACATTTGGAGAATTGTGAGGATCCATGAAAACAGGTGGAAAGAGCGAAAATCTCGAAAACCCCGAAGGAAAGATGAGCGAGGCCCCAGGTAACGGATCGAGTGGAGAGGAGTCACAGAACAATGCCATGTCATCTTCGCTTACTCGCGAAGCCACAGGTCCGCGGACACAAGAAGGCAAAGAGAAGAGTAAGCACAATGCCACGACGCACGGAATATTTTCCAAAGTGGTTGTAATAAACGGCGAATCGCGAGCTGAATTTGAAGACTTGCTAATTGGGCTACGCAACTGTCTTCAGCCAGAAGGAGCGCTTGAAGAGATTCTGGTCGAGAAGCTCACCGCCCTCCTCTGGCGCGAGCGTCGGCTGATCATTGCTGATGGTCAAGCAAACATCGGAAACGAAACAGGCGTTCTTGGATGGAAGGAGGATCCGCATAGGGACCATTTGCTTAGATATGAAACGACTCTGGATCGCGCCATCGATCGTGCCCTAGCGCAGTTTGAGCGGCTTCAGCGGATGCGCCTTGGTCAACCCGTACCGCCACGAATCGACGTGAATATTTCTTCTTCGTAAAGACCGACTGGGCCTTTGATCAACCGCAGGGTCACTCGCAATCTATTGAAAACAACGGGTGGCCCTAGCGGCACTCGAATCGCCGAGCCCTAACTCGAAAAGCGAAAATTACAAAACGAACTCGGTCAAGCCATTCAAACTAAAAGTGTTAGTTACACGACATAAGCATTCTTCGTCGTAGCTGGCCGAGCCGTCGATCAGCCGCAGGCCACTCGCAATCTATTGAAAACAAATAGCGGCCCTGTTGGAACTTGGGCCTCCGGCCCATAACGCGAAAAGCGGAAATTACAAAACGAACCCGGTCAAGTCATTTAAACTAAAAGTGTTAGTCACAATACGTGTGGTTCATTTGGCTTCTGCCATGCTCCTCCTGAGGCATTCATGGAATGGGCTATCAATGGAGTCTTATCGGATGAATCTGGAGGAACTCCGTCGTAGCATCCCGGAGAGTCCACAATTGGACCGGCTTCTCTGATAAGAAACGAACCTGGAACGCGTCTTCGATCTGTGCGGCCCGGCCAGCACACCGAGACCGGGTGACGTGTGCGATTGCGGGTTATGGGATTGCCGGGCACGTAACGGTTGTCAGAGTTATCGCCCCCGTAGTATTAGCAATTCCGAGGAGCTTACAAATAGTGCCATCCGGGCTTTTCAAGATGATCCCATTCCCCGCCGTGGCGGAATGAAAGTTTCCCAAAACCAGCACGTCGCCGCTGCCATCGACGCGGAACTCGTTCGTGTGCGCGCCGCTAGTTCCGATCCGGCCGATGATAAGGTCCCCGCCGAGGCCGCTGTTTGCCTGATTGTCAAATAGCCCGGCCACGCCGCCAGAGCTGATGACTATCGCATGAATGCCGCGGGTAAAGCCAGACGTGCCGCTCTCAAGCGCGCTGACAGCCTCGCCCTTGCCTGAGCCAGCGCTCAACGCGAACAAACCAGTACCGTCGACAGAAGCAAAGTTCAAGGCTCCAACGCCAATCGCGCTGGAGTTCGAAGTCATTCCACCCACGCCCGCGGCGTTGCCGCTGGTGGCAGTGGCAATGCCTCCCAAAGCAACGGGGGGAACAGTCGCAGGGGTAAAGTCAAAAATTGTAGCTGTCGAGCCGCTTTGCGTTGCGCCGAGAATGGCGGTGTTAGCGGCTGTCGTGCTCCCGGTGAAATTGCCCGTGCCGTTCACATCTAGCTTGAACGCCGGGGTGGTCGTGCCGATGCCGACGTTGCCGGCGCTGGTGATGCGCATCCACTCGTTCAGCGCCCCGTTGTTGGTCAGAAATTTGATGATCTTCCCGTTGGTGTCCGAAGCGAAGAAGAACCCCGTGGCGTCCTGGCCCAGCCGGCCGCTCGACAATCCCGTCACCGTCACCTGATGCGTGCCCGTGCCGCTCAGTCGCAGTCCGGCATTGTTGCCCAATACGTCCAGAGCCACCGCCGGCGCCGCAGTGCCAATGCCCACCTTGCCCCCCGTCTCGGTAATCGCGGAATTCTGAATGGCGCAAGCGGAGGTGAACTTGGCGACAGAGTTGGTGGTAGCGGTCCCGTCACTGGTGACGCTGGTGCAGGCGACGGCAGGCTGCGGTGTGGACGCTGCCTTCTTAGGAGTCGTTTGCGCTTTCGAACTGGGCAGCGCGGTGGAAGCAGCAGCGGCGGTTCCTGAAGAGTTGTTCGCGCCTGCGAGCGTTTCGGTGGTGAGGAAAGCCGAAGCCGGTTTGCCACCCAGCGTTTCCGCATCCTTCGCTTTCAAGGCATAGGGCACGCTCACCAGCAATATTCGCGGTTGTTCCGCTTGCCGCTCCACCTGCACTTCCAGCCAGCGGGCTTCCCCCGAAGCGAACAATTCCGCAGGCACGCCATGCGTGCTATTGGCTCCCAGCAAGACGGTGTAGTTGCCGTGGGCATCGGGGGTCACGTTCTGTGTCTCGATCCACAGGGCGGCACCGCCGGTCTGTTGCGCATGAAGAGCAAAGGTCACGCCGACGGGCCCCGCCATGGGGCGGTCCTGGGCATCCAGCAGCGTGCCGCTGAATTTGATGAGCCGAGGAACTTCCGTCGCGGCCGATGCTGCGGCGGGCGCTATACTTTGGTTTGGGGAAGCCGACGTTTGCGCCCAGGCGGCCGCTGTAAGGACAAGAAACGTGCACATCACAAGCAACGCAACTCGAAAATTTGTTGATTTCATCTGACTCCTCCACGGCGAACGAGGCGGCTCGGTCGCGCATTGAAATTCAGTATGTGAGAGTTTGCAAGATCGCCCGGGCACTCCTCCGGACGTGCTCTGGGTGCAGCAGGAGAAAATCTGGGCCGGATTCTAGCACAAAGCCAAACGAGAAATGCAAGTGTAGGCGCAAGAGAAAGCAACCAGCGTCCTGGGGACACTAGGCCGGACTTCTCGCAAAGAGGGCCAGCGGTTTCAGAAGACAGGTGACATCCTGAGGCGAACCGACTTGCCCTGAGCGAAGCGAAGGATGAAGTTCGCCGAAGGATCTCAACGTACATTATGATCCGCTTGCAGCATCCGCTGAGTTACGCTAGCAGAGGATCTCGAGCGCTCGATGGTTTCCAAACACTCCTACAGCTCCAGGACCAATAAAGTCCGATCAGAGGGGGGTTGGACGCCAAAGGTATAGGATGCGTATACGGTACCCCCGGAGACCGGACAGGTCTGCCAATTCACCGTGTAGGTATGGCTCCCTGCCGATGGCGTGGTGATAGCCTCGAGCGTTACGGGAAATGTAGCAAGCCCAAACACGAAGCTTTGAGTTAGAACGGTGCTGCCGTCTAAAACAATCTGGAACGATCCACAGGCGTCGTTGCCGTTGTTGCTACTGACAAGCGCGCCCCCGATGTTTGCCAGCACGAGCACAGGGAGTCCACCGGTTGTGGCGGTAATGGTCATGTTCGGGACCTGAACAAAGGAGGTTGATGTCGTAGAGACTAGGTCATTCGCCGAGACCCTGGCACGGACATTCTGGCTGGCGATTTTTCCTGCTACATCCAACGTTTGGGTAGGTGCGATCGTTCCAATACCGACTTGGTTGCCAAAGACAGAGACCACGTCGGTTGTGCCCGTCCCGAAGATCAGGCGATTCGTGCCGCCAGAAGCGTAGATGCGAGCGTCGCCTGCTCCCCCTCCCCCTGTTGCGACACCCATTTTCAGGCGGTAGGTTGGGTCGCCAATCTTAAAATCGCCCTCTGTGCTCGAGAGGTCCCATTGTCCTCCCAAGATGTGAACGCGACTCTGCGGAGCGTTCGTCCCGATTCCCACGCCGCCGGAGGCGTTGATCAAGAACTGGTTACTCGCCGTCGAAGCCGTCGAGGTACAGTTGGAATCTGACCACACGAACGCTCCGAAGTGAGCGGCATTTGCCCCGCAGCCTGCGGCGAAGCTTAGGAACCCGCTCGCGGTGTTGATGGCTCCCCCCGCGACAATCGAGCGCGTGCCGCTGGCAACGTTGCTGTTGCCGCCCGCGACGACGGCATAGAGCCCGCCGGCGATGTTGCTGTTGCCACCCGCAACGACCGCTCCGTCGCCACTGGCCGTGTTAAGGAAGCCTCCGGTGACGGTTGCGCTGAAACCGCTCGCCCCATTTGTCTCGCCCCCGGCCACGGTTGAGCCTTCCCCGGTTGCAGCATTGCTCTTGCCCCCGCCAATTGTGGCGAACGGTTGGTCGGAGGTCGTCCCCGCGTTGTCGCCAGCTTGGTTGTTAAAGCCTCCTCCCACAGTGCCAAAGTTGTCAGTGACGCGGTTTGCGCCCCCGCTTTGCCCCCCGCCACTGACTGTGCCACCTAGCACGCCCGACGTCACGCTGTTGACGCTGTCGCCCAAAATGATGTTCGGCGTCACGCCCGCCACGTGCAGCTTCCCCAGGGGATTGGTCGTCCCGATGCCGACGTTGCCTGCGCTGGTGATGCGCATCCACTCGTTCAATGTCCCGTTGTTGGTCAGAAATTTGATGATCTTCCCGTTGGTGTCCGAAGCGAAGAAGAACCCTGTGGCGTCCTGGCCCAGCCGTCCGCTCGACGCTCCCGT
>Ga0209118_1000297_pt1 | contig 29529 bp, 28 predicted proteins | sample BlaSpr_A8_Ref_M1_FD_187988 | JGI IMG/M metagenome (GOLD analysis project Ga0209118, IMG submission 187988) | Forest soil microbial communities from Thunder Bay, Ontario, Canada - Black Spruce, Ontario site 2_A8_Ref_M1 (SPAdes) (version 2) | ecosystem: Environmental > Terrestrial > Soil > Boreal... | reverse complement strand
GGTGGACGAAGAACGTCATCGACGGGCAGCCAAATGAAAAGTTGCGCGCGCGCGACCTGATGATGAAGATTTCAGATTCGACGTGGCACTGCGGCGATCCGGGGATGCAGTACGACACGACCATCAACCGGTGGCACACCTCGAAGAACACCGCGCGGATCAATGCGAGCAACCCGTGCTCGGAATACATGTTCCTGGACGATAGCGCGTGCAACCTGGCATCGCTGAACCTGATGAAGTTTGTGAACGCCAGCGGGCAGTTTGATGTGCCGGCATTCAAGCATGCCGTGGACGTGACCATCACGGCGCAGGAAATTCTCGTGGACAACGCGAGCTACCCGACGCCGAAAATCGCCGAGAATTCGCACAACTTCCGGCCGCTCGGGCTGGGCTACGCGAACCTTGGCGCGCTGCTGATGTCCATGGCGCTGCCGTACGACTCCGATGAAGGACGCGACGTGGCCGGCGCGGTCACCGCGCTGATGTGCGGCGAAGCGTACGCCCAATCCGCACGCATTGCGGAGAGAATGGGGCCGTTCCCAGGCTACGAAGTGAACCGCGAGCCGATGATGGACGTGATTCGCATGCACCGCGAGGCGATGCGCGGGATCAAACCGGAGCACGTGCAGACGGAACTGTTCCTGGCGGCGCAGGAGTCTTGGGATACGGCGCTCACGCACGGCGAAAAGTATGGTTTCAAGAATTCGCAGGTGACGGTGCTCGCGCCAACGGGCACGATCGGCTTCATGATGGACTGCGACACCACGGGCATCGAGCCGGACCTGGCACTGGTGAAGTACAAGAAGCTGGTGGGCGGCGGGTTAATCAAGATCGTGAACAACACCGTGCCGCAGGCGTTGATGAAGCTGGAATACACACCGGAACAGACGAGCGAGATGGTTTCCTACATCGACAAAAACGGAAAGATCGAAGGCGCACCGTACCTGAAGGACGAGCATCTGCCGGTCTTTGATTGTTCGCTGACGCCGCAGGGCGGCGGGCGGTCGATCAACTGGTCCGGCCACGTGAAGATGATGGCGGCGGCGCAACCGTTCCTTTCGGGCGCGATTTCGAAGACCATCAACATGCCCGAGGAATCCACGGTCGAAGACATCATGAACGCGTACGTCGAGTCGTGGAAACTCGGATTGAAGGCTGTCGCGATTTACCGCGACAATTCCAAGCGTTCGCAACCGTTGTCCGCAGCGGGGGAGAAGAAGCACGAGCCGAAGACCGTAGCCGCGCCGGTGGTGGAACCGATGCAGCGCGAACTGTTTGGACGCCGGCAACGCGAGAAGATGCCCGTGGAACGCGCGTCGGTGACACACAAGTTCAGCGTGGGCGGACACCAAGGTTACATTACCGTCGGCATGTACGAAGACGGGCGTCCGGGCGAGATCTTCATCAAAATGTCCAAGGAAGGCTCGACGCTTTCCGGCGTGATGGATGGACTGGCGCTGACCGTTTCGCTCGGGTTGCAATACGGTGTGCCGCTGAAAGTGTTTGTGGACAAGCTGCTGAACACGAGGTTCGAGCCCTCCGGCATCACGGCGAACCCGAATATCCGTTTTGTGTCCTCCGTGCTCGATTACCTGGCGCGCTGGCTGGGCGGGCGATTTATTTCGGCGGATTATCTGAAGCTAAACGGAGCACCGGCGGCGGAGACTGCCGCCGCGGTTGCGCCCGCTCCGCCGATGCCGTTGAGAGCGGATGCGCTAAAGCAAACCAACGCGCATGAAGGCGCGCCGACATGCAGCGAGTGCGGCATGCTGATGGTGCCCAACGGCGCTTGCTACAAATGCGAGAACTGCGGCAGTACGAGCGGATGCAGTTGAGGCACAAAGGACAGGTGATAGCACAAACCCGATGAGCTCACTACCCTCCGGCTCAGGAGTAGCAACACGCCTCGCCCCGGAAAAACCCAAGACCCGCGGGTTCCTGCATATCGTGAGACATGGCGCGGGACCAAACGCGATTTACATCGTGACGTATCGCCGGCTGGACGGCGAGGATCCCTCCGCTTCGCTCGGGACAAGCACGCATCCAAGACCGGTGCTGGCGGAAGGTGCGCAGGAGCTGATCGAATTGCTCGAACGCATCGGCGTGGACTTCCGTTTGAAAGAAGTGCGCGGCGCACTAGAAGATATTCTCCGGCTCGGCTCAGCCAATATCCCCGATCTGTGGCTCAGCGACGAGGAGATGCTCGAGAAAGGCCTCGTCGAGGGCTAGGATCAAACCTCAAGGAGCATGTGAAATGTTTGACGTTAAACTAAGAGCAGCCCACAAATCGAAAGATCGAGGAGAGAAATGTGGGCTGATGGAATCCGTTCCGGCAAATTGTTGGCGGTACGTAGGAAATCCACCTCACGCGCAGGCGTGGTTTGACTCTGTGGGAATCATAGTACACGCCTTGACGGGCGGCAGCGGCATCAACACGTATGACACTGTATCCATCAGCGTATTATGGCCAGACGGTGAAACAGAGTACTTGGGTCAATACTCTTCAGAAGAGTTGCGCCTGCCTAATTATATCCCGCGATCACAACACGGTTCTAGCCTAAAGTCACAAAGTTAGAAATTCCAGCTTACCTCTGGTATCAGAGCTGCCATGGTTCTTTCCGAGTTCCCCTTGGCGCTTCCTCAGCGCGGGCGGGGACGCGCGGTGAGCGGGCGGGGGCGCATGCGGAAGCGCGGGCCGAGCGGCGGCGGAACGTTGCGGAGATAATCGCCGCAGCAGGGGCAGTGGCCGTCGTTCGCAGTGGGAGCGGTGATATCGGCGCGCATCCATTGGCCGCGGGCTTCGCATTGCGGATTGATACACTGCACGGTAAAGCCGGGCATGTATTGCATCTTTTCTCCCTCAGTGGCCGCAAAGCCCGAAAGCGCCGAGCCCCCTGGCGGCCAATCCCCTCGCCGCGCTCCCACCGAGAGAACCCCACAGCTTTGAAGACCTTGGTCACAGCACTCGTTCGGGATGCGCGGGAACAACGGACGTGATGGCGGGGATTTTGGCGCGAGAAGGCTGTGGTGTCAAGGGGAAAGACTACAAGATATTGTGGTATGGTTACCGGGGCGGAAAGCGTGACTAGTGATTCGTGACTGGTGACTCGTGGAAGAGGAGTTCGGCCTGGGGCATAGGAGAGCCAGGCGAGGATATTCCGGGATATGAAAGAAACCGGGATTGCGTATTAGATCGCAGGAGGCGGAAATGATGCGGCGGCTGCGATGGAATTCGGAAACGCTGCGAGACGGAGGGGAAGATGCCGAATACTAATAAGTTTGAGTTGGGTAGCGGAGGGTTGCCGGCGATGCCGAACTTGAGCGGTGCCGGGAAGAAGATCTTGCAGCTTTCGATTCTGGTGCTGGCGATCATCCTGTTGCTGGCGAGCATCACTTCAATTCCTACGGGAAACGTGGGCGTACTGACGCTGTTCGGACGGGTGACGGGCGATGTGCTGCCCGAGGGAATTCACTTGATCAATCCACTGAAGTCGGTGGAGAAGCTCTCGGTCCAAACGCAGTCGGTGAAAGAAAGCGCCAACGTGCCGTCGAACGAAGGATTGATCCTGGCGCTGGACACGTCCCTGCTGTTCCGGCTGGACAAATCGATGGCGGCCCAGGTGTATCAGACAGTGGGCGCGGATTATGCGGAGAAGATCGTGGAGCCCACGCTGCGGGCGGCGATTCGCGCGTCCACCTCGGCGCATACGGCGAATGCCCTGTATACGAATGCACGCGAGCTGGTGCAGCAGCAGATTCAGGATGAACTGACGAAGCAACTCGCGCCCCGCGGCGTGATCGTGGAAAACGTACTGCTGCGCGATGTGCAATTGCCGGCGATGCTCAAAGGCTCGATCGAGGCCAAGCAGCAGGCCGAACAGGATGCCTTGCGGATGAGCTTCATCCTGCAGAAGGAAAAGCAGGAAGCCGAGCGGAAGCGCATCGAAGCCCAAGGCATTGCGGACTTCCAGAAGATCGTGGCGACGGGCATAAGCCCGCAGTTGCTCGAATGGAAAGGCATCGAGGCCACGGAGAAGCTGGCGGCGAGCGCGAACGCGAAGGTCGTGATTATCGGAAATCCGAAGAACGGGCTGCCGCTGGTGCTAGAGCCGAAGTGACGGTGACTGGTGACTGTAGAATGTTCACCAGGATGGAGTACCGAGAGGTGCTGCTCGAAGATGCGAGAGCGCGGTTTCGAATCTCAAAGTCCCTGGACTTACTTCAGCCGGAAATCCTCCAAATGATCTCTGTGGAAACTCGAGCGAACTAGTCCGATCCCCTGAACGCGCGGATTGGGGGTGCAAAAGTAACTACGAAGATTTTCGTTGACAATACGAAGGTCTTCGTAATAGCCTCTGGCCATGAGTCATGAACCTCCGCAAAAGCCCACGGCTTGCGAACTTGAGATTCTTCGCGTCCTGTGGGCTCGAGGGCCTTCCACGGTACGCGAAGTCCACGAATCCCTCAGTGAACAGAGGTCTTTGGGCTACACCACGGTTCTGAAACTCCTGCAAATTATGACGGCGAAGGGCACAGTCCGCAGAAACAAAGACCAGCGTGCCCACGTCTATGAAGCTTGCCAGCCGGCCATGGAAACAAAGCGGCAACTCGTGGGCGATGTCCTGCAGCGCGTATTTGAAGGGTCTGCGAGCGAATTAATGATTCATGCGCTGGAGGGCCGGCGGACATCGAAGAAAGAGCTGGAAGAGTTGCGGCGTCTTCTTGACGAGCACGAGAGGAGAGCGCGATGACAAACTTCGCGAATGGGATTTCGCCGGAGCTGCTGCGGGGGCTCGGCTGGACCTTGCTGCATTTTGTGTGGCAGGGGGCGGGGCTGGCGGCGCTTTTTGCCGTGGCGCTGGCGGTCTGCCGAAGTGCAGCGGTCCGGTACGCGCTGGCAGTGACCACGCTGGTTTTGATGATCGCGTCTCCGGTGATCACTTTCGCTTGGTTAGTGCGACAAACGAATCCGGCCGTGCGGTATGGGGCGCAAGGATCTTCTTCCTGGGCGGGCACGCCGGCACAAGGCGCAGCTGCTTCCGCACGATCCGGCGCCCCCGCCCCTGACCCTCGAACGGAACAGCCGAACGCCATGCTGTGGATGGTGGAAGCGTGGTTCTTGGGCGTAGTTCTCTTGAGCTTGAGAACCGCGGGCGGATTGTTTCTGATCGAAAGAATGCGGCGGAAAGAAATCAAGCCCGTGGGGCAAGAGCTGTACGAAAAATGTTTGGCGCTGCAACGGAGAATGGGCCTCGACCGCGTCATCCAGTATTGCGAATGCCATCGATTGGACGCTCCCGCGGTACTGGGATGGTTCCGTCCGGTGGTGCTGCTGCCGGTGAGGGCGCTGACCGGTCTGACCGAGGAGCAAATCGAAACGGTCATCGCGCACGAACTGGCGCACATCCGTCGCCTGGACTGTTTCGTGAACCTATTCCAGATTGCCGCGGAGACGCTGCTCTTCTACCACCCGGCGGTTTGGTGGGTGAGCCAGCGGATTCGAACGGAGCGCGAGCACTGCTGTGACGACGAAGCCATCTCGGTCTGCGGCGACGCGGTGAATTACGCGCGCGCGCTGACGCTGATGGAGGAATGGCGGACGGCTCCGTCGCTGATGATGGCGGCAAATCGCAGTCCGCTCGCGGGGCGTGTCATAAGGCTGCTCGGATTGCGTGGCACTGCCGGCAGAACTCGTGCGGCGGGACTGGCGGTCAGCTTCGTCTGCCTGGCCGGAGCGCTTCTGGCCGGCAACGCGTTTCTGGGCGTCGCGCACGCGGCGCTGGGAGCGGGCGCTTCTCCAAAGCAGGAACCAAGCAGCAGCGTGATTGTTATCAAGCCTGATGGAGAGTTGGCGAAAGAGAAGACACAAGCCGCAAAGCCTACCGGTACGGCTGGTCAGACTACGCCGAAGACGCAAACGAACAAAGACAAGGATCAGCAGACCTCGAGCGAGGATAAGAACCACAAGGAATCCTATCTGGACGCGATGAAGGCTGCGGGGTTCAAGGATTTGACCGTCGACGAGCTTATTTCCATGAAGATTCAGGGCGTCACTCCAGGATATGTGAAAGAGATTCACGACCTGGGCTTGAAGCCCACGCCGGATGAATTGGTCGGGATGCGCGTGCAAGGGATAACGCCGGAATACATTCGCGACATGCGGACGGTTTCGCCAAAGCTCAATGTCGACGAACTGATCGGGATGAAAGTTCAGGGCATCAGTCATCAATACGTGCAGGAGATGCGCGATTTGGGACTGCAGCCTAGCGCTGACGAGCTCGTCGGAATGAAAGTGCAGGGCGTGACGCCGGAATACGTCCGCGAAATGCGGGCGACAGGGCTCAAGCCCGATACCGATGAGCTGATTGGGATGAAAGTGCAAGGAATCGCGCCGGAGTACGTGAAGGCTCTGCAGGCGGCTGGATTCAAGGATCTGAATTGCGATGACCTCATCGGCGCGAAAGTGCAGGGGGTCACACCCGAGTTTATTGAAAAGGCGCGGAAACAAGGATTCCAGAACCTGACTCTCGAGAAGTTGATCGCACTGAAACAAGCGGACATTTTCTAAGGATCACTGGAAGGATAAAGAGGAGCGACGTGCCATGAGTCTGAACCGCATGATCGGTATTGTCCTTATCGTTGCCGGAGCCATATTCGGTGTTGCCAACACCGTGGGCGGTGATACGCAGAACGGTGATTGGACCATCAGGAAGTCCGACGAGCCTGGGAAGGTGGAATTTTCGCTAATGGATTCTCGGGGCGGATACCACTTTCACTCCAGCTCCGATTGGCCCGTGAACGAATTCGTGGGTTTGGATTTCTCGAAAAGCGGGCGGCAGGAAGTCCATTTCACGATCGCGCGGGACGCGGGGAAATTCGAATGCGAAGGATACCTGAAGGATGGCGAGGGCGCAGGGCTCTTTCACTTCATTGCCGATCCGAAATACGCGCCGGAGATGAAGTCGCTTGGTTTCGAGAAAATAGACGGCGACAAACAATGGGCGATGGCGATTCATGATGTCAGCCTGAAATTTGCCAGGGATATCAAAGCCGAAAACCTACAGGGGCTGGACACGGACAAGCTCATCGCTTTCAAGATTCATGGCGTGATGCCCGAGTTCATCGCAGGCATTCGTTCAGCCGGCTTGAATGTCATAGACAGCGACAAACTTATTGCTTTCCGCATTCATGGCGTATCCCCGGAGTTCATTTCGGGCATTCGGTCGGCGGGGCTGAATGTCCTGGACAGTGACAGACTCATCGCCTTTCGCATTCACGGGGTGACTCTGGAAATGGTTCGCAGCCTGAAACAAGCCGGCTACGAGCCTGACCCGGATAAGCTCATCGCTATGAGAATTCACGGCGCGACACCGGAATGGATGGAGCAATTGAAGAAGGAAGGCTACGAGCACCTGGATCTTGACAAGTTGATTGCTTTCCGGATCCACGGAGTGTCGCCGGAGTTCATCGGCCAGCTCCAGAAGCTGGGATATGCCCATCCAGAGGCGGATCAACTGATCGCCATGCGCATTCATGGAGTCACGCCCGACTTCATTACCGGTCTGCAATCGCGTGGCATGAAAAATCTGTCTATCGATCAGCTCGTCAGCCTGCGGATTCACGGAATCGATTAGGCACCCATTCTGTCCGGAAACAGCAGAATGTTCCGGCGCCAGCATCGAGACGAAAAACTCGCCGAGGCTAACTCGATCGGACGAAACCTTGAACGGGATAGGGCGGAACGCCGGAACCGCGTCGATGAAAACTAAGGCTTGCGCGGCGTGGTTGTGGAACTGGCTTGCGACGCTTGTAGTTCCGCGAGCCGTGCCTTCAGGCCGTCGAGTTCTTGCTGTTTGTCGCTGACCTGCTGCTTGAGCGCGTCCAGCTTGGCCTTTCCGGCGGTGTTGTGGACGTAGTCGGGATTCGAGAAGTAGGAATCCTGCTCCAACGACTGTTCGCGCTGAAGAAGATCGAGATCATTCTGAACCTGCTTGATTTGCTCCTTTAGCGCAGTTACTTCCTTCGATTCCTTCGGTGCTTTTTCATCCTTAGAATCTGGAGTGGTAGATGATCCTGCGGGCGTCGGCGCGGCTGGTGCAGTCGCGGCGGGCGCATTAGTTACACCTGCGGGGGATGGAGCCGTGTCTGCCGGAATGGCAGGCTTCACATCGTCTTCGGTGATGACTCTCGCGGGTTTCGCCTGGGCCTTCTTTTGTTCGCGAGAGCGGCGGGCGGCTTCGGCAACCGACTGAGAATCCTGAGATTGGGCGTGGACCATAGCAGGAAGAAAGACCGCGGCCAGAATGGCGGAGAGCGCCAGACGCAAGAAGATAAAGTGCAGCATAATATTGCTCCTCGACGATTGCCGAGCTGGGTGAAATCTCAAGATACTCCCGATTCGCTCGGAAAGGCAATTCCCCCGCCCGGAAGCGATGCCAATGAAGCAACCGGCGATCCGAGCGTCAAACTCTGCCTGCAGAATCAGCAGATTACGCGCGCTCAAACTGAGCGCGAGTTTGCGCTCAATGCCCGGCCGTGACTTCCGGCGGAGGAGCAACATCGCGGAAAGCGAAGTGCGTCTGCAGATTCTTCACCGGTTGGCCATTCGCTTCGGCGTAGGGATAGATGAAATAGTTGAGCGGATCGCCCTTCTGATCGGCAGAGAGCAGGATGTCGCGACCGTAAGTGAAGAAGATGCGGTTCGCATCATGCGCACCAAAGAAATAGTCGTGCTTCGCAGGATTCTTCCAGGCTTCGGAAGCATCCACCGGAACCCAGCCCAGGCCCTCAAGATAAAACTCAGCCCAGCAGTGGTAACCGGGGATGTCGCCTTCAGTCTTGGTTTCGGGCAGCGGGAAGCCGATTTCAAAGCGTGCGGGGATACCGGAAGAGCGCATCATGCCGATAAATAGCGAATGGAAATCGGTACAGTTGCCGCGCTTGGAAGTGCAAGCCCACACGGCATCGCCGCGGCCCCAACCTTCCCCGGATTTGTCGTAGCGCATGGTGGCGACGACGTATTCGTAGATGTGGCGCGCTTTTTGGATGTTCGTGGTGTCGCCCGCGGTGTGTTCTTTTGCGAGTTCCGAGATCGTGCCGTTGAGGGGGACGAGCTTGTCCGGCTCAAGATAGCGCCGCAGCTTGGGGTCAGGCGAGGCAGACGCTGAAGTATCCTTTATGGACGCTCCGTCCAGGAGGGCCTTGTGCTCGCGCCGCGTCGCGGTGAAGCGCATGGTCACATCGTAGCCGGCCGAGGATTGCTGTGCCGTCGGACTGAACAGGGCGAAAGCGTTGCTGTATTCAGGATCGCGCCCCCGCATGTAGGGCACGGCGCTGTCGATATGCAAATTATTGATGTCCTGAAACCCGTCGGGCTGAGGCAAGGGAATCCAGAGATGAGCGGTGCCCGTATCGGGATTCGCCGGAACGTGAACTTGGTAGGTGAACTCAAACGTGCGGACCGGAACTCCACTGGACGCGCCGGCGTGCATACGACCAGCGTAAGCGGAGAGGCCTACGGCAACAGCGATCATGAGAATCGAAGAAAGAAAGAGACGGTAGCGAGCCATCGGGGAGCTCCTGCGCGGACAGAGTGCCCTAAGATGCGGCCGGGCGATTATACTCAATTGAGGCATGGGGCAAAAGCGGGCCCACAGGGTGCCGGGAGAAGAGAGATTGCTGAACCGTCCGATGATTGCGCCGCTCGCCCTGATGGTATTGCTGGGTGCAAGCAGGATTCGTGCGCAGGAGTCGGCCGCAGGAACGCAGATCCCGCCTCATGACGCTCCCGCAATCGTTGCAAAGAATAAGGCGAAAGGACTGGCCCAGGAGCATCGCTTTTGGGACAAGAAGAATGGCTGGCTGTTTGTCGGAGTTGGAGGGTCACGGACGCTTGACTATTTCTCGACATTGAACCTGCGACGGCGCGGCGACCAGGAGGTCCTGCTGACGAACGACATCGTGGACAATCACGCTGCGTTTGCGGCGATTGAGGCGGCAGGAACCGGAGTTTCGATCGGAGCCTCGTATTTATTCCATCGCTATGGCCATCACAAACTGGAACGGTGGACGTCGATCGTCCACATCGGGCTGACGACGACGGGCGCCGTGCGCAACTACTGCCTGAAAACGGCGCATCCGAAGACTTCGCCGTAGCCGCGGCATTTTCAAGGGATGGAAACGTTTCCAGGTTTCCGCTCATTTTACTCAACAGCATGAAATGTTGCGGTTCTGAACACGGTGCGGCATACTCGCGGCGCGTGCGGGCCTTGGTCCCAGGCGTACGGACAGCATCGTTCGGAAAGACGCGAGGAGATCTTATGAGACGGTGCGTCTCATTTCACCGTATCGTGCTCGTTCTTTGTGCGTTTTTGTCTTTGACCTTGGTTTCGCAGGGATCCGCGAAGCCGGTCGCGAAACCAAACGCGGAGACACCGGCGGCGCAAGCCGCGCCGCTGCAGCCGAATCCTCCACAAAGTCCGCCGAGCGAATCAAAAACTACTGAACAGACAAAGACGGAGCAATACACGCTCTCCCATGAGCGCTATGAAAAGGCGGTCGCCTATTCGCGAGCAGGCTACACGCTTTATTTCGTTTCTTACTTTCTGGGCGGGCTTTTCTTGTTCCTGATCCTTCGGCTGGGCGTGGCGGCAAGATTTCGAGACATTGCCGAAAAGGCCAGCGACAAAAGGTGGGTTCAAGGACTGCTCTTCGTTCCGCTCTTATGGGTCACCATCGATATTCTGGATCTGCCGATGCAGATGTATTGGCACAGACTCTCGCTCCACTACGAACAGTCGATTCAGGGCTGGGGTTCGTGGTTCTGGGATTGGACCAAGGGAGAACTCCTGGGGATCGCATTCGGAATAATCCTCGTCCTGAGTCTATTTGCGGTGATGCGCCGCAACCCGCGGCGCTGGTGGCTGTATTTCTGGCCTCCGGCAGTGCTGGTCCTGCTGGGTTTGATTATCGCCACTCCCCTGGTGATTGATCCGCTGTTCAACAAGTTCGAGCCGCTGAACAAGGAACATCCGGATCTGGTCGTGTCGATCGAAAAACTTACCAAACACGCGGGCGTTCCGATTCCGCCGGAGCGCATGTTCCTGATGGTGGCGAGCCAGAAAACAAATGCGATCAACGCCTACGTGACTGGTTTGGGGGTGTCGAAGCGGGTCGTGATCTGGGATACCACCATTCAAAAGACTACAAACGAAGAAGCGCTGTTCATTGTGGGACATGAACTCGGACACTATGTCCTGGGGCACGTCCGCAATGGCTTTCTGCTGGGGGCGGTGGGGCTTTTGCTGGCGCTCTATTTCCTGTTTCGAGGTTTGCACTGGACGCTGGATCGGTGGGCCGGCGACTGGAAGATCCACGGAGCCGAAGATTGGGCTTCCCTGGCCGTGATGCTCTTGCTGCTTCAAGTGCTGTTCTTCATCTCCTCGCCGGTCATCAGCGGGTTCAGCCGAATGCAGGAACATGCCGCGGACGTGTATGGATTGGAAGTCATTCACCGGCTAGTGCCGAATTCGGAAGAGGTTGCGGCGCACGCGTTTCAAGTGATCGGGGAGCTGGACTTAGCGGATCCGAATCCGCCGGAGTTCGTCAAGTTATGGCTCTATTCGCATCCGCCGCTGGCGGACCGCCTGGTGTTTGCGCATAGTTATGATCCGTGGTCAAAAGGGGAGCCACCGAAGTATGTGAAATAGCTCGTGGCGAAGCCTGTTATCGGACTATTGCGCGCGGCGGGAAGAGCCGTGTTTGCGCGCAAAGGCAGCCACTTTATTCCGGTTTCCACAAACTGCCATCGTGCACCAACGGCGGCGGTGCGTACGTGATGCATCATAGAAGAAAAGGCCGCATCGGGGATTGGCACAGAGCCGGAGGCGCGCTCCCGGGCCCTCGGCGACGATCTCCGCGGCAGAACGGGCAATGGCGGCCAACAACCAGTCGAGGCCGCCTTCTCGCGCGATGAACTCAATTCGCCAGATACCATCCACGCAAACCAGCTCGTCATGTCCCTCGGTAATGCGAAGTATTTCGTTCACCGGCTCGACCCATTCCCCGGCTATCTTCTGTCTACGGAGCATTGCTGTGAACGTCTTGCGCAACGAGGCGCAGAGTCGCTGGGCCTTCACGAGCAAGGCTTCAGCGGCTTGAGGATTGGACTGAGTGAGTGCGAGCAATTGAGCGCCGCGTTCGGGAGAAACGACGCGGGCGGCTTCCAGGAAGAGAATGAGCCCCTCCCAGGAGAGCTCGAAGTTCACAGGAGTAGTATTGGCGAAGTCGATGGAGAGCCGTCCACCGAGCAGCGGAAAGGGGGGCGAAGAACTGGACAAAGGAACGGCCTCCAGGACGGACTGGAAATTATGGGTTATGATCCACGAATAACCAGTTAACGCTAACATAACGGTTATTCTGAGCCAAGGGTTGATTCCTCCCGAAAACTGGTAACCTTTCCCCGGGAGGCGGATCAGACTGCTTTGATAGTAGGAGACAGCGGCTATGAAACATCTTTTTATAGGCTTGGCCCTGATTTGTCTATCCGCTCTGGCGGCGATGAGCCTGCTCCACACCCGAGCACAGACGTCCTCCGCGGCCCCCGCTGCGACTCGTACCGCGGTGGTGGTAGAGCTGTTCACCTCGGAAGGCTGTTCCAGTTGCCCGCCCGCGGACGCCCTGCTGACCAAGCTATTCGAGGGACAGCCAGTCGGTGGAGCAGAGGTGATCGCAATCGAGGAGCACGTTGACTATTGGAATTCTCTTGGCTGGATGGACCCTTTTTCCTCGATTGAGTGGACGATTAGGCAGCAACAGTACGCCGAGTCGTTTGGCAGCGGCAGTGTCTATACGCCGCAAATGGTCGTCGATGGACGATCCGAATTCGCCGGGAGCCGGGAACGGCAGTCGGAGAAAGAGATCGCCGAGGCAGCGCGGCGGGCAAAAACGGATGTGGCCGTGACTCCGGATAAGCCGGGGGCGGACGGGAAGCGGAAATTTACGTTGTGCGTTGGAAAACTCACTGGCGGCACGAGCGGTGACACTGCGGAAGTTTGGCTTGCGGTAACGGAAAGCAAACTGCAATCCGCAGTGACGCGAGGAGAGAACGCCGGGGAGCAGTTGCATCATACGGCCGTGCTGCGGATGCTGCGAAAAATTGGTGTGGCCGATGCAAGCAAGGATCTGTCGTTCGCCGTCAATGCGAGGGTGCGTCTTGACAAGGCGTGGAGGCCGGAGAATTCTCGCGTAGTTGTTTTCGTGCAGGAACGAAAGAGCCGGAAAATCTTAGGTGCCGCAGCCGCGGAGCTCACACGATAGTTCTGCCATCCTCCATTCTTGAAGAATTCAAAGACTACCGCAGGTCTCCTCCTATCAAGTTGGCTTGTGCCCCGGCTGTAGTATTCTTCAGCAGCTAACCCCGGCCCGGTGTAATTTCGTGCCGGACTGAAAAGTGTTCCTCGAGGGCTGAGAAGTTGCTTACAAGCCGTCCGTGAGCCCGTCTTACTGAAGAGAGGGCCGGCATGCGATATTTTAGGGAGATCGATGGAAACTGATCCATCTACTCATTCTTCAACAATTCCACCGGTGACGCCCCCCTCGTCCGACGGATTCCTCAAAAAAGTCTTTCTGAAAGAAGAAGGCCTGCGCGCAGCATGGCGGCTGCTCGTGTATGCCATGTTCGTCGCGGCACTCGAGTTCAGCACAGAAATGTGGATCTGGCAGTTTGTCAGTCCTGAGCATGGCGTATTCTCGTTCAGAAATCAGTTTCTTCATGAGGTGGCAGGCTTTGCCGCAGTTTTCGGCGCGGCACTTATCATGTCAAAGCTCGAGAAGAGGCCTGTTGGTGTTTATGGGCTGCCGGTTCAGGGTGCGTTCGGAAGCTTGTTCTGGCAAGGCTGCTTGTTCGGGTTCTGCGAAATCAGCGCCCTGGTGGCCCTCATCGCCATTTTCGGTGGATATTCGTTCGGTGAGCTTGCCATCCATGGCGGAGAGTTGCTGCGCTGGGGATTTTCGTGGGCGGTATTCTTCGTTTTCGTAGCCCTCTTCGAAGAGTTCTTATTCCGAGGTTACACGCAATTTACTTTAACGGATGGAATTGGTTTCTGGCCGGCTGCCTTGGTAACGTCCATTCTGTTTGGTGCGGTGCACCTCCAGAATCGGGGCGAAAACAAAATTGGAGTCGCGGGCGTCATTTTGGTGGGTTTGTTTTGGTGTTTCACACTGCGGCGAACAGGGAGTTTGTGGTTCGCCGTAGGAATGCACGCCAGCTTTGATTTTGGTGAGACGTTTCTTTATTCAGTTCCGGATAGCGGCATGCTGTTTCCGGGGCATCTTTCGAATGCAACGCTGCACGGGCCAGCCTGGCTCACCGGCGGGACCCCGGGTCCGGAAGCCAGCGTGATCGACTTCATGATTCTCGCTGTCTTCTTCTACCTCTTCCACCGGTTGCATCCAGCACCGGCCGCGAAAGAACAAGAACGCTAGCTGCGAATCCGAATCAGTGAACGAGCTCGGAGGCGAAGACGAGGCGCACACCTTGCGCCTGCGCTTGCGGCAGAACCTCGCGCAGCGCCTGAAGCGTCGCGGGGTGGGGATGCCCGATCGCGATGGCCTCGCCTTTTTCCCGAGCGCCGCGCAGCGCCAACTCGAGTTGTTTGCGCACGGCGGCGACTTGGACGACATCGTCAAGGAAAGGAACATTTCGAAAGGCGGAGAGAACTCCTGCGCTTTGCGCCGAATCGTAGGCCACCGTGGCGGCCGTCGTGCGGCTATCGATGTAGAAAAGGTGGCGGTCGCGGAGCACGGGCATGAGTTCGGACATTAGCGCGGGATCGGACGTGGCCTGCGAACCCTCATGATTATTGACCCCCGCCACATCGGGGACGTTCTGCAAGAACTGATCGACTAAAGTAGATACTTCTCCTGCAGGCATTCCGGGGTGCAATTCCCGCGCTTCGGGCTTTTCATTTGCGATGGATTGCATGGGCAGATGAAGCATGACCTGGTAGCCGCGGCGATGCGCTTCTTTGGCGATGTCCACGGAATGCTCGTGATTCGGTAATACGGAAACGGTCAGGGGATAAGCCAGAGCGAAGATAGCCTCGGCAGCAGCGGGGTCGCCGCCCAGATCATCGAGGATGATGGCAAGGCGGGGTCCAGGAGTCTTGCTGGCCGGAGCGCTGGTGATAGGTCCGGTTGATTTCGGAACTCCAAAAAGAATTTCGATTTCGTGAGTAACGACACCAGATCGGCGGAGAGTAAGACGGAGAGCATCCCTCGTCTGGACTGGATCGTCCTGAGTTAGACGATTGTGTGTTGCCACCGCGCCGATACTCTGAAGAATTCGTGCAATGTTGCCACGTCCCGCCTCGATCGAAAGTTTATTCTCGATCAGAATGGAAATGGAATCCGGTCTTTGCAGAGTGGGGATACGGGAGGCTCCAGACCCGAGAAGAACCCGGGTTCCTGGAGGAGCGACCGAGGAGACGGCAGAATCCAATTCTTCGCTGATCGCGCGGATCTGCGCGCCCGTCGGCGGGGTACCTGGATTTCTCTTGCAACTTTGTAAGAAGGGGATGGTTACAACGAGCAAGGCGAACGGGCCAAACCAGGCCAACTGGTTTGCTCTAAACTTGATAGGGAGAAGATATTTTCCTAGCGAGATTCGCCGCCGGCGCACGGAAAACTAAGCGGCCTTTTTCACAGGGGACTTCAGCAGGTCGAGCGCTCTATGAAAGATCGGATCTTCCGGAGACAGCGGGCGCGGGCCGAGGCCGGGTTCCTTCTGCGTCTCGGGTGCGGGTGCCGCTTCTTCCTCACTGGAATCCAAATCATCTTCCGGAATCGCGCGGACGACTTCGGTGGGCGTGACGCCTTCTTCCAGGATCGATTTGCCGCCCGGATTGTAGTAATTCGCGACCGTGAGGATCAGGGCCGCTCCATCGTCCATGGTGATAAGTTTCTGCTCCGAAGCCAGACCGAAGGTGCGCTCTCCGACGACGTCGCCGCGATGATTCGCAGCGATAGCGGAGGCAAGAACTTCGGCGGCGCCGGACGTGGTGGCATCGATAAGCACAGAGACCGGATTCTTCCAGATCACCTGCTTGGGCTCGGCCGAGAAAACTTGTGTTGAAACCGTCTGACCGCGAAGCGTGCTCAGCGTGCCGGAAGGGACGAAGAGGCGTGCTATGGCAATGGCCTCCGAGACGGGTCCGCGGCCACATTCGCGCACATCCAGAATGACTTTGTGAACGCTTTGCTTCTCCGCTTCAATGAGGCGATTGCGAACTTCATCGGCGCGGCCGGGATCAAGCGACGGCAGGCGCAAAACAAGAATGTCAGGATCCGCTTTCTGGACGATGATTTTGGGTGTCGCCATTTTCTCGCGCACGATATCGACTTCTTCGGGAGTGGTCTTGCCGCGGCGGATGACGGCCACCTTGATACCTCTGCCTGGCTGGCCATTGAGAAGATTCACGGCTTGCCCAACGGACATATCGCGGGTCGTGAAACCGCCGATGGATTCGAATATGTCGCCGCTTCGAATCCCTGCCTTGGTCCCCGGGCTGTCGGGAAGCACCGAAAGAGCGATGATGTAGCCGTAGCGTTTGCTGAGGGTCAGGCCCGTTTCGCCCGTACCGGAGTTCGCGAGCTTCTTTTTGTACTCCTCGTATTCGCGTGGGGTGAGGTAGTTGGACTGAGAGTCGAGCGATTCGAGCAGACCGTGGAGGGAGCCCGCGGTCACCGTGCGCATGTTCGCGTCGTCGACGTAATCCTGCTGAATCTTCTGCAGAACTTCGCCGTAAACGGTGAGCGACTTGTAAGCCTTGTCATCCGGACTGTGTCCCAGAACGTGTCCCAGGCCCGCGTAACAAAATATGGCCACCGAGGCCAAGAGAATCCCGATTCGAGCTGCTCGATTCATGCCCCACCTATCCTAAGAAAGCTACAACCAAAATTATAACACTGTAAAGCGGTGGGACGCGGTAGGAATGAAAAAGGAAGCTTCAACGGAAATGCATCACAGCAACAACGGAAAGAGACACGATCAACTGGCAGAATGTTGCGGAATTGCCACAGGGCCAGGTTATGATGCGTTCGAATTGTTTGTAATCTATTGATAATAAAGAACAAGTACGACAAAGACTGGTGCGCAAAGTGCTAGAATTATGATCGGGACATGTTCCAAACAACCATCTCTAGAGAGGCAACTGCCGAGGGTGTGGGTTTGCACACCGGCGTGTACGGCCACGTCCGGCTGGTGCCCGCTCCGGCGGAAACAGGCATCGTATTTCGCCGCGTCGACCTGGACAACTTCCCCATCGAGGCGCAGGGTCACAACGTCGCGCGGGTGAGTTATGCGACGAGCCTTATGAAGCAGGGCGTATTGCTGTCCACCACGGAGCATCTGCTGGCTGCCATCTATTCCTGCGGCATAGACAACATTTTCATCGACATTGATTCGATTGAGATCCCCATTTTGGATGGCTCGGCGGAGCCCTTCATGCAGATGCTCGAGCGCTCCGGCGTTCGGAAGCTGCGGCGAAAACGGCGGTACTTGAAGGTATTGAAGCCGCTGGAAGTGGTCGAAGGAGACCGCCGGATAGGAATTTATCCCGCGGATGAATTTCGCGTACGCTGCTACGTGGATTTTCCGCATCCGCTGGTGGGGCAGCAGGAAGTTGAGATGGTGGTGAGTTCAGAGACCTTCCGGCACCTGCTGGCGCGCGCGCGAACTTTCTGTTTTGAGCGTGACATACAGCCGCTCAAAGCCATGGGCCTGATTCGCGGCGGATCGCTGGATAACGCCATTGTGTTGACGAATGATGGCGTCATGAACGGGCCGTTGCGGTTCCCCGACGAGTTCGGCCGCCATAAGGCACTGGATTTAATTGGCGACCTGGCGCTTGCCGGATTACCTCTGCTTGCGCGCGTCGAAGCCCACAAGGCTGGTCACGCGCTGCATACCCAGCTCGTCAGCCGCCTGTTGGACGATCCTTCGCTCTGGACCATCACCACGGCCGAGGCAGCTCTCCCTGAGCATGAAGCGTATCTGACGGCCCTCTCCCCTGCTCCTGCCGCTGATTAGCGATTCGCCGCGCCCCAACTTTCCCTACATTGCGAAATGCCCGCTGCTCCCTCAGAATGGGCTGAAAACCATGCCAAACAATGATCTAGCCATTGTCATACTTGCCGCAGGAAAAGGCACGCGGCTGAAATCAAGTTTTGCGAAGGTGTTGCACCGTGCCGGCGGCCGCTCGCTCGTTGAGCACGTAGTGCGCTCGTGCGAACCGCTGAAGGCGCGGGAGACGATCGTTGTTGTCGGGTACCAGGCGGAGCAGGTGGCTGCGTTGGTCGAGCCGTTGGGGGCCGTCACCGTTCTGCAGCAGCCGCAACACGGTACCGGACATGCGATGCAGGTAGCCAAGCGTGCGCTGGGCAGGGCGAAATTCGCAATTGTGCTGGCCGGAGACGCGCCGCTGGTGCGCACGGAGACATTAAAGGCGCTGGTGGCCGCGCATCACAAGGGGAACGCGGCCGCAACAATTTTGACGGCGGTGCTGGCGGATCCCACCGGTTATGGCCGGATCCTGCGGAAGTCGGAGACTACGGTTTCCGCGATCGTTGAGGAATCGCATCTAACCGACGAGCAGCACGAAATCAACGAAATAAATTCCGCGATCTATTGCTTTACTCTGGAAAAGCTCTGGCCGGCGCTGGCACAGGTGAAGCCGAACAGCAAGAATCGCGAGTTGTATTTGACGGATGCGATCGCCGTATTAACGTCGAAGGGCGAGACGGTCCTGGCGAATATTGCGGCGGATTCGCGAGAAGTGCTCGGATGCAATACGCGTGCGGATTTGGCGGAAGTCGACCGCGTATTCCGCGAGCGGAAGCGCAACGAATTGATGGACGCTGGGGTCACGATCCTGTTGCCGGAGACCGTTCTGATCGATCCCGACGTGACGGCCGGCGAAGACAACGTGATCGAGCCCGGCGTGCAATTGCTGCGCAAGACCAAAGTCGGCGCGCGCTGCACCATTCGAACGGGAAGCGTCCTGACCGACGCAATACTCGGCGATGACGTGACGGTTGAGCCGCATTGCGTAGTGGCGGAGAGCCGCCTCGATGACCGCGTGATCATCGGGCCGTTTGCGCGATTGCGGCCGGGCAATCACTTGAAAACCGGTGCGCGCATCGGCAATTTCGTCGAACTCAAGAAAAGCACCATCGGCGAAGGCACGAAAGCCATGCACCTCTCCTATCTGGGCGACGCGAAGATCGGCACAAAGAGCAACATCGGGGCGGGCACGATTACCTGCAACTACGACGGCTTCCACAAATATCCCACCACCATCGGGAACAAGGTTTTCATCGGCAGCGATTCAGCGCTGGTAGCGCCGGTGCGCGTGGGTGACGGTGCGTACATCGCCGCGGGCTCGACGATCACCGACAATGTTCCGGCTGGCGGGCTCGGCATCGCCCGCGGCCGCCAGGTTAACAAGCCCGGCTGGGCCGCGAAGAGACGCCGTGAATTGGCAGCCACAGAGAAACCAAAGAAGACGGCGAAGAAATCGAAGCGACGCAAAGGAACCAAGAAACGAAAGTAGGGTTTCCCTTCCAGGAGCGCAGCCATGAGGAGAAAGGTATTGGCATGGACTTTATTTCTTGGGTCGCTGCTTCTTCTCAGTCTCGCCGCCACCCCCTATTCTCGAGCCGCTGATGCCGCACTGATCTCCGCGCGCCTCACGCTCGTCATTGTTCTTTCCATTCTCGTCGTGCGCGAGCGATGGAGGAAGCGGCACGAACTACCGGGAAAAGGGGCTCCCAGCCATCCAGATGTGGGCGACCGGTTTCTGCAACGCTGCCTCCGCTGGTCTCACGGTGAAGAAAAGAAACCGGTCTCTTCCGGCAGGTCTGTGTAGAGGCCGCTTTTGAGGCGGACGTTTTTCTCTTCTCTGCGATTTCTCCGCGCTCTCTGCGCCTCTGCGTTGTCTTGTTCTTGTTTTTCCTCTTCAGCCAGAAATCGCCGCCCTGTGCTAAAATAGAAGTTCCCCAATCGTCACTGGGAGTCACAACGCAATGAAATTTGGAGTCGTCGTTTTTCCGGGGTCCAATTGCGACCACGACGCGTTTTACGCCATCGGCAATGTCCTGCAGAAGCCGGTCGAATTCATCTGGCACCAATCCCAAGACCTTGCGAATTGCGACGCCATTATTCTGCCCGGCGGATTTTCCTACGGCGATTATCTGCGCACCGGCGCCATCGCGCGGTTTTCACCGGTGATGAAGTCCGTGGAGAAATTCGCGAAGGGCGGCGGCCTGGTGCTGGGCATTTGCAACGGATTTCAAACGCTGCTCGAGTCCGGCCTTCTGCCGGGCGCGATGATGCGCAACAGCGGTCTGCGCTTCATCTGCCGCCACGTCTACATCCGCGTCGAGCAGACCGATACGCCTTTCACCAATGCAGCCCAGAAGGGCCAGATTCTCAAAATTCCCATCGCGCACTCCGACGGCAACTACACGTGTGATAACACGACCTACGCCGAACTCGAAAAAAACCGCCAGGTGGTCTTCCGCTACACGACTCCCGACGGTTCCAATGATGATGCCGGCAATCCCAACGGTTCGATGCACAACATTGCGGGAATTTGCAATCGCGAGCGCAACGTCGCCGGTCTAATGCCGCATCCTGAGCGCGCCGTCGAATCCACTCTCGGCTCCGCCGACGGTCTCGTCATTTTACGTTCCACAGCCGAAGCGCTCGTCGGCGCCGCAAAGGCTTCGGCATGAAGGCATTCAACGCCGCATCTCCTCGTAGCGCCGACATCTTGCCGGCGAATTTCATCTTTGTAGGGGCGCAGTATGCTGTGCCCGCGCGAGCTTAGGCAGGAGAAATGGCGACAGCAATTACTGAAATTAAGGTAACGCCCGAAATCGCGGCAGAGCACGGGCTGACATCGGAGGAATATGGCCGCATAAAGCAGATCCTCGGGCGCGAACCGAACATCACCGAGCTAGGCATTTTCAGCGTGATGTGGAGCGAGCACTGCTCCTACAAATCAAGCAAAGTCCACTTGAAGCGCCTGCCCACGCGCGGCAAGCTCGTCGTGCAGGGTCCTGGCGAAAACGCCGGCGTCGTCGACATTGGCGACGGCCTCGTCGCCGCCTTCAAAATCGAATCGCACAACCACCCGAGTTACGTCGAGCCGTTCCAGGGCGCAACGACCGGCGTGGGCGGCATTTTGCGAGACATTTTCACCATGGGTGCGCGCCCCATTGCTGTATTGGATTCATTGCGATTCGGTGAGATCACTGCAAGCAAGCACACCAGTGAAGAGGAAGCCGCAAAGAATCGCCGCATCCTCGACGGCGTGATTCGTGGAATCGGAAGCTACGGCAACTGCTTTGGTGTGCCCACCGTCGGCGGCGAGGTCGCCTTCGAGCCGTGCTATTCGCAGAATCCGCTCGTCAATGCGCTCGCGTTGGGCATCGCGAAAAAAGAGGATCTGTTTTCTGCCAAAGCGAAAGGCACCGGCAATCCTGTAATTTACGTCGGCGCAAAGACCGGTCGCGACGGCATTCACGGCGCATCACTGCTGGCCTCGGCCGAGTTCACCGAAGAATCGAAACAGAAACGCCCGAATGTCCAGGTGGGCGACCCGTTCATGGAAAAGTTGCTGCTCGAAGCCTGCCTCGAAGCCATGCAGACCGGCGCCGTCGTTGCGATTCAGGACATGGGCGCCGCCGGCCTCACCTGCTCGACCATGGAAATGGCTTCGCGCGGCGGCACCGGAATCGAAATCGATCTCACCAAGGTTCCCCAGCGCGAAACCGGCATGACGCCGTATGAAATCATGCTTAGCGAATCGCAAGAGCGCATGCTGCTCGTCGCCGAAAACGGCCGCGAACTCGAAGTCCTCTCCGTTTTCAAGAAATGGGGCCTCGACGCGGTCGTCGTCGGCAACGTCACCGAAGGCGGGATCGCCCGCATTAATAACAACGGCAGAGTAGCCGCGGAAATTCCCGCGCATCCGCTCGCCGAAGAAGGGCCCGTCTACAGTCGCCCCCTTGCCGCGCCCGCACCGCACATCGAATCCGAAAAAGATTGGTTCCCATTCGCTCCCAAAGGTACGAATCTCACGGCGAATTTCGTCAAGCTGCTAGCGTCGCCCGCGATTGCCTCCAAGCGCTGGATCACCGAGCAGTACGACACTTCGGTGCGCACGAACACTCTCGCTGGCCCCGGCGCGAGCGATGCCGCCGTCGTTCGCATAAAGGATCCAAAAACAGGAGTCGTGAAACGCGCGCTAGCGCTCTCGACAGACGGCAATGGCCGCTGGTGCCAGCTCAATCCCCGCGTCGGCGCGATGCACGCCGTCGCCGAAGCCGCCCGCAACGTCGCGGCCAGCGGCGCGCGTCCTATCGCCGCCACCAATTGCCTCAACTTCGGTAGTCCGGAAAAACCCGAAGTAATGTGGCAGTTTTCCCAGGTCATCGACGGCCTCGCCGAAGCCTGCATCGCCCTCGGCACGCCCATCACCGGCGGCAACGTCAGCTTCTACAACGAAACCCTCGGCAAATCCATTTACCCAACACCTGTCATCGGCGTCCTCGGCATTCTCGACGATGCCTCCCGCGTCCTCAAGATCGCCTTCCGCGAAGAAGGCGACGTCATTCTTTTGCTTGATGGATCAGCTTCGGTTGTGGGGGTGCAGCATGCTGCGCCCCTACAAGGCAACCAGTCTTCCGCACTCGCCCGCGAATTCTCCTCCTCCGAACATTCCAAATCCATCGCTGGCATCGTAGCCGGCGAACCACCCGCCATCGACCTCACCGCCGAAAAACGCCTCATCGATTGCCTAGTCGCTCTCGCCGCCGAAGGCGCCGTCCAATCCGCCCACGACATCTCCGACGGCGGCCTCGCCATCACTCTCGCCGAATCCTGCTTTGCCTCTGTAGTGGCCGGTCTTCAGACCGGTTCTTTTCCTGCCGCAGAAGGCAATGCGCATCTCGGCGCAATGATCAGTCTTCCTGACGATTCTGCCTCCGCCGAAGCCGCCCTCTTCAGCGAACGCGGCGCCCGCGCGGTTGTCTCCGTCACTCCACCAAAACTTGCCGCCGTTCTCGCAACTGCGAGACAATATGGTGTAGGGGCGCGCGAGCTCGGCAAGGTCATCCGCGGCGGTGCCTTCTGCATCCAATATAAGGGGAACGCGGTGATTGATAGTTCCGTTGAAACGCTACGCGACACCTGGGCCCATTCGCTCGAACGCACGCTAACCACAAAATGAGTCAAAAACTCGCCTTCGCCGACGATCATTTCCACGACGAATGTGGTGTCTTCGGCGTCTTCGGACATCCCGAAGCCGCCAACCTCGCCTATCTCGGCCTTTACGCGCTGCAGCATCGCGGCCAGGAATCCGCGGGCATCGTTTCCAGCGACGGTACAGATCTATATCTGCACCGTGCCATGGGCGAAGTCGAAGAAATTTTTCAACCGAGCGTGCTGGCGCAGTTGCCCGGCAGTCTGGCCATCGGCCACACCCGATACTCCACCGCCGGCGACAAAGCCCTCCTCAACGCCCAGCCCATCATGATCGACTGCAACAAGGGCAAGGTCGCCCTGGGCCACAACGGCAACTTGACCAACGCCGCCGAGTGGCGCCGCAAGCTCGAGCATCGCGGCTCGATTTTCCAGACCAACAGCGACACGGAAGTCATCGTGCATCTCATCGCGCGCTCGCAGGCTCGAAATCTTTCCGGCGCGATCGGCGATGCGCTCAATCAAGTCGAAGGCGCGTATTCTCTGCTCGTACTGACGCAAGATGAATTGTACGCGGTGCGCGACCCGCGCGGTTTCCGTCCGCTGGTGTTGGGAAAATTGACTACGCCCGGCGGCTTCCAGGCGTGGCTGGTCGCGTCAGAGACCTGCGCGTTCGACCTCCTCAATGCGCAATACGTGCGTGAAATCGAGCCGGGCGAAATGGTGCGCATCTCGAAAATGGGCATCGAGTCGATCCACTTCGCGCCCGAAAAGCCACTCCAGCAGTGCATTTTCGAGCATGTCTATTTCTCCCGCCCGGACAGCATTATTTTTGGTCGCTCCGTGAACGAGAGCCGCGAAATGCTCGGGCGCCTCCTCGCAAGAGAGCACCCCGTCGACGCGGACATCGTTGTGCCCGTGCCCGATTCCGGCGTTCCCGCGGCTGTGGGTTACGCGCTGGAGTCCAAGATTCCCTTCCGCATGGGATTGATTCGCAACCACTACATCGGACGGACGTTCATTGAGCCGTCGCAAGCGATTCGCAATTTTGGCGTAAAGCTCAAGCTGAATCCGATCCGCGGCTTAATTGAAGGCCAGCGCATCGTGCTTGTCGACGACTCCATCGTGCGCGGCACGACCAGCCGCAAAATCGTGCGCATGGTGCGCGAATGCGGCGCAAAAGAAGTCCACGTGCGCATCAGTTGCCCGCCGACGATTTCCCCGTGCTACTACGGCGTGGATACGCCGACGCGCGAAGAATTGATCGCCTCCTCGAATTCGCCCGAGGAAATCTGCAAATTCCTTGGCGCCGATTCGCTTGGATACGTTTCGATGCCGGCTCTTCGGCTGGCGGTCAGCGACACCGAAGGCAAGTTTTGCACGTCTTGCTATACGGGAGTTTACCCGACGGATCTGGTGCAGCTTGAGGTGCGCGAAGGCTCGCTGAATGGCAAATCCCCCCAAGCGGCGCAGTGCAACGGCAGTGAGACCGGGCCCGCAGAGCGGCCGGTGGTGGTGGAACGTGAAGGCTGACAAAAAGAAAACACAAGAAGAAGCAAACCTGCCGGTAAAAACCAAAATTCAGCGCGAGGTCATCGCGTGGTTCTGGGTGGGGCTGGCGTTTCTCCTGATCAACGGCACGATCGGGCAGGCGCGCGTCATCCCCTCGGGCTCCATGGAAAACACCCTGCTGATTGGCGACCACTTGATCATGAGCCGCGTCGGCTACGATGCGGGTGTGCCCTTCACCAACTGGCACGTGCCGCTGTGGCGGACTCCCAAGCGCCAGCAGGTCATTATCTTCAAACCGCCGTTTGCGCCGGACACGCCGGACTACGTGAAGCGCGTGATCGGATTGCCGGGCGACACCATCGATATTCACGATGGAGCGGTGTGGGTTAACGGGCAAAAGCTCGTTGAGAAATACACCAACGGTCTCAGCGAACCTTACGAGCTGCGCACTCCCTACAAAGTTCCCGCGGATTGTTATTTCGTGATGGGCGACAATCGCGGAAACTCGTACGACAGCCGCTTCTGGGGCTGCGTGCCGCGCAAAGACATCATTGGAACGCCAGTGATGATTTATATGTCGCTGGATGTAGCGCCCGAAGCCTGGGAGCCGGGACAAATTCGCGAGCGGTTCTTCGCCTACGCGAATGCCCTCCTGCATCCCGGAATCGTGCGCTGGAAGCGCATCTTCAGGACGTTTTAAGTATTCTTGGTGAACAGTCGCACTTGACAATAAGCGCCGCGACCCTCCACGGCGCTCGCGTGAATTCCTCAAAGTGAACGGCAGGCGGCTTGGCGCGCCCCGATTAGAAACGGAAGCAACGGGTCTCTCATGAAATATGCCGATGCTGGGGTGAACATCGCCGTAGCGGACGACGCCAAGCAGAGAATCCGTCACCATGCGAGCCGTACCTTCACGCCGGGTGTCCTCGGCGGAATCGGCAGCTTCGGCGCGCTCTTCGCTCTCGATCGCAAAAAGTGGAAAGAGCCCGTGCTCGTTTCCAGCGCGGATGGCGTGGGCACAAAGCTGAAAGTCGCCATGGCCCTGGGCGTGCACTCGACCGTCGGCGGTGACCTGGTGAATCACTGCATCAACGACATTCTTGTGCAGGGCGCGGAGCCGCTCTTTTTCCTCGACTATCTCGCCATGGGAAAGCTCGATCCGCAGGTGGTCGAGCAGCTCGTCGAAGGAATGAGCCGCTCCTGCCGCAAAGCAGGCTGCGCGCTGATCGGTGGAGAGACCGCCGAGATGCCCGGATTTTATCCAGCGGGCGAATACGATCTCGCCGGCTTCATCGTCGGCGTTGTCGAAAGAAAGAAACTCCTCACCGGCAAAAATGTTAAGCCGGGAGACGCCTTAATCGCGCTGCCCTCGGCCGGACTCCACACCAATGGCTATTCCCTCGCGCGAAAACTCGTTTTTGAAGTTGCAAAACTGAAGCCAGACACCTACGTCGCCGACGTGGGCAACAAGATCGGCGCCGAGCTGCTGAAGCCGCATTTGTGCTACGGCCCCGCGTTAAAGAACATCGTCGCGCGCGGCTGGGTTTCCGCCCTCGCGCACATCACCGGTGGCGGCATTCCCGGAAATCTGCCGCGCGTGCTGCCCAGCGGCGTGAAGGCAGAAATTGATCTGGCGTCCTGGCCGGTCCCAGCGATCTTCAAGTATCTGGCGAAACTCGGAAAGATCGATACCGGCGAGCTTCTGCGATCCTTCAATCTGGGCGTTGGGATGATCCTGGTTGTCCCGCCGAAGAATGTGAAGTCCGTCGAAGCGGACCTTAAGAAGCATCGCGAAAAATTCTTCCTCATCGGCCGCATCGAGCGCAGCGAATCCGGCAAAGCCCGCGTTACTTACTCTGGCTCCCTGCAGACGTAATGGAACCCCCGCAAGCGGTGGACAAACCCAACGGCTTGCCGGGTTTGGACGGCACCGGCGAAAGCTGAACTCATGTCGGCGAAATAACTTTCAACATGCGATCAAGGAAAATCAATGGCCGCGAGTTCGGCAATCACAAGAGCCTACGAGGGCTCGCTCGTCGCATAAGTAGGGTGCCGCGCAGGGGCGCGGAGCGGCAGTTCGCGGGAGAGCTTCCGCAACCACCGCATCTCCAGTTTGAACTGCTCGATGACATGGCTCACCATCCAGACTGCCTCATGGTACGGGTGCCCCACTTCTTCCAGAATGCTGCGCAATATTTCTTTCTCGCGCACGAGTTCCTGCTCCAGAAACTCTTGGCGCCGCCGGATCTGCTTTTGAAAAACTCCCGGCCGCGCCTGCCAGGAAAGCGCAATCCACGTGAGGAACGACGGCCGGTCCCGCTGCCTGGCCCAGTCTTCGCGCTCCAGCGCCCCCGCCAAAGCGGCGCGGCCCTTCGCCGTCGTTTCATAAGTGCTGCGCTCGGGTCCGCCAGCGGGCTCGTCCGTCTCCGAAGCCCGAATCATGCCCGCGCGCGCCAGTTTTTCGAGCGAGTAGTAAACCTGCGGACGCGAAATCCCTGCCCAATCCCGTATTTCACGCCTCTCCAGTTCGAGGTTGGCCTGATAACCATGCGTCGGCCGCTCCGCGAGCAGGCTAAGCAGCACCAGATCCGGCGTAGTCAGTCCCAGTTCCCTCCGCGTCCGCCTACTTCTCCTCGGTCTCTCCGCGTAGGTCGGTGTACTCTGTGCCGCTGCGTTATCTTTTCTCTTCATTTTCCTGCGGCTCTTACCCTCCGCCTAACAGCCATCCCGAATCCTTACCTCTTTACTTCCTTACTTCCTTCCTCTTCTTACTCCAAAACCACCATTGGCATTGTTCCGCAGCCAGCCGCGGATTCCGCGCCTGCGCTACCGCCGCGCAAAAAGCATCCAGCACGCAGATGTCTTGACGCTGGCCTGCCACGCGGACCAGTTTTTCGTATAGCCGGCGCGGATTTTGCCGCGCCAGTTGCGCCACGCTGCGAATCCCCAGCAGCTCAAAATCCCGCAGCATCGCCGGGCCGATGGAGAGGAGGTCCGCAAGCTCGCGCGTGGTCTTCGCCATAAAAAATCTCCTTGACTTCGATCGTGGTGCTTTATATCCTCAACTAGTCTAATTAAGACTACCGCTTAACACAAGGAGAAAAACTGCCATGCGCTTCCTTTCTTTGGCCCTTTCTGCTTCTACGCTGCTGCTCGGTCTGGCTTCTGCCACTGTATTCGGAACGGAGGAGAAAAAGTCCATGAACGTCAAGAGAATCACCCCGGTCCTGCTCGTCAAGGAGATCGAGCCCATCGTGCCCTTCTGGCTCGATCGCCTCGGCTTCACGAAAACCATCGAGGTTCCCGATGGCAACAAGATCGGCTTCGTGACTTTTCAGAAGGGCGCCGCCGAAGTGATGTACCAGACTTACGCCAGCGTGGAAAAAGACGCTCCGCCATCCATGTCCGCGGAAGCCCGCAAAGGTCCCACGTATCTTTATATCGAGGTGGACAATTTCGACGCCGTTCTCGCGGCCATGAAAGACGTGAAAATCGTCATGCCCGTCCGCACCGCCTTCTATGGCATGAAAGAATTTGGCGTGCAGGATCCCGGTGGCCATTTCATCACTTTCGCCCAGCCAGTCGCCGCGCCCCAGCACTAGCGCGCATCCTGTAACCGGGCCGCCATTCAATCGCTGCTGATAAGGCGCTTTATCTGCACGTGAAAAACCCGCAACTCTCTCCCCGTCTTCGGGTTTAACAACTACAGGGGGCGCTTCAGACTAACCTGAGGTGCCAGTAGGCCTTCAGATCCAGTTAGGTTTAGGACGGGTTTTCCGGATCTGACGAAAGGTCTAAAAATGCGCTATCTAAGGTATCTCGCTTTGCTTGGCATTTTCATGCTTACCGCAGGCTACTCCCAGGCTCAAGTTTCCGTTGGCATTGGAGTCGGCCCGGGCTACGGCTACGTCGGCGTGGGTCCCGTTTGCTCTTACGGATACTATGGCTACTACCCCTACGCTTGCGCACCGTATGGCTTCTACGGTCCTGAGTATTTTGCCGGCGGTGTATTTATCGGCGCCGGCCCGTGGTACCACAGCTACAACGGCCGTGGTGGATACGGCTACTACGGCCGCGGGCGTGACTACGCTCGGGGCTATGACAACGGCCGCTATTATGGTCGTGGCAACGGCTACGCCGGTTTTGGGAATGGCTACAACGGTCGCGGCAACGGCTACTCCGGGCGCAGCGACGGCAACTATGGGCGCGGCAATGGATACTCCGGCCACAACAATGGTTACACCGGTCGTGGCAACGGCTTCTCCGGTCGTGGTGGATACGGCAATGGCGGCGGTGAGGGACGCGGTTCAGGCGGCGGTGGCAACCGTGGTGGTCATGGGGGTGAAGGCTCCCACGGCAACCGAGGTGGTGATTCCCGCGGCGGCGGACATCGGTAATTCGCCCCGACTTATTCAACAGAGAACAGGAACGGCTGCCAGCAGATGCTGTCAGCCGTTTTCTATTGTGAGGCAGCTTCTCGTTGCAGTTGGTGACAATCCAACCATCCTGCGGCCACCGCGCGTTTAATCTCGCTTCTCACTGGTTCCTGATTGCCCATCACTGATCACTGTTTACTCGATGAAGGCAGTGGCGGCGGGCGGCGCTCGATTTCCGTGGGAACGGCGATCGAACGAGCCCCATTTTTGCCCACGGTGCGCACGGCAAAAAAGTGATTGTCAGTGGACACGCCTTTCAGAATTGTTTCCCCGGCCGAAGCCGCAAAGTCATAAACCTGCCAGCGAGGATCGGTG
>Ga0209118_1000296_pt1 | contig 29637 bp, 25 predicted proteins | sample BlaSpr_A8_Ref_M1_FD_187988 | JGI IMG/M metagenome (GOLD analysis project Ga0209118, IMG submission 187988) | Forest soil microbial communities from Thunder Bay, Ontario, Canada - Black Spruce, Ontario site 2_A8_Ref_M1 (SPAdes) (version 2) | ecosystem: Environmental > Terrestrial > Soil > Boreal... | reverse complement strand
CGAGCTGCGAGAGCAGCCGGCCGGTGCGGCGGGTGTCCTCGCAGGCCACCAGGTCGGCGGCGGCGAAGGCGTCGCGAGCGCGCGGCGACAGGTCGCCGAGGTTGCCGATCGGCGTCGCGATGACCAGCAGGCGCCCAGGACCGCCCATCAGTCCCGGGGGATCTCCTGGTCGAGGTTGATGGCGCTTCCCGACAGGCGGGCGATCAGCATCAACCGGCGCTTGTAGCGGTTCGCCTGCTCGAGCCGGACGATGCGCTCCACCGCCTCCTCCGCGTAGCCGCGCTCCACCACCTCCGCCGGACGCAGGCCGAGGTCGAACAGCAGGTAGAGCACCTCGTCGGCCACCTCGTAGGTCATGCCGAGCTCGTCTTCGTCGGTCTGCCCCGGCCAGAGATCGGCCGACGGCTGCTTGGCCACGACCTGCTGCGGCAGCGCGAGATGAGTGGCGAGCCGCCAGACCTGTTGCTTGTAGAGATCGCCGAGCGGGTTGAGCGAGCTGGCGTTGTCGCCGAAGACGGTGGAGTAGCCGAGCAGGATCTCGGTCTTGTTGGAGGTGCCGAGCACCAGGCAGCCGAGCTTCTTGGCCTGGTCGAAGAGGATGGTCATGCGCTCGCGCGCCAGCTTGTTGCCGCGCCGCCGCCGGTCGTCTTCGCCGGACCCCGGGATCTCGAGCGCGAAGTAGGGATCGACCATCGGCGAGATGTCGATCACCCGCTGATCGATGCCCAGCTGCTCGGCCACCAGGCGGGCGTCGCTCGCGGACTCCGGGTTGGAGGTGCGATAGGGAAGCACGAAGGCGTGCACCCGCGACGGTCCGAGCGCCCGAGTGGCGAGGGCGGCGGCGAGCGCCGAGTCGACCCCGCCGGACAGCCCGACCACCACCCCTTCGGTGCCGGTGGTGGCGACCGCGTCGCGGATGAAGTCGGTCAGCACCGCGACCGCCAGCGGCGCGTGGAGGGCGAGCCGGCCTGCCACCTGCTCGCGGCGGATCACCGGCCGGTCTCCGGCCAGGAGATGTCGCCGCGGTCGTCGGCGAGCAGCGGCAGCTTCCAGCGCAGGCGATCGGCGTCGCGCAGATCGAGCTCGGCGATCAACAGGTGCTCCTCGAGATACGGGGCGCGCTCCGCCAGCTCGCCGCCGGGGCGGACGATGTGGCTGCCGCCGGTGTAGAACGAGCCTTCCTCCCAGCCGACCCGGTTGCAGTAGACCACCCAGCAGGTGCTGAGCAGCGCGGCCGAGCGGGTGAGCAGCTCCCAGCTCTCGGCGCTCTCGGGCACTTCGCCGCCGCCGATGCGGCCCGGCGCGGCCGACGGCACGACCAGCAGCTTGGCGCCGCCGAGCGCCAGCCGCCGGCCGAGCTCCGGATGCCACATGTCCTCGCAGATCAGCACTCCCGCCCGCCCCCAGGGCAGCGCCGCCAGCTCCAGGCGGCGGCCGGCGGAGAGAAAGCGCTGCTCCTGGAAGATGCCGTAGGTCGGCAGATAGAGCTTGCGATGGATGAAGACGGGGTGGCCGTGGCGCAGCAGCGCGGCGCTGTTGTAGAGCACCCCGTGGCGGTCTTCCTCGACGAAACCGACCAGGACGGCCATCGGACCCGCCGCGGCCGCCAGCCGGTCGAAAGCTGCGGCGCCGGCGGCCAGCGCCACGCGCGGCGTGAGATGCAACAGGCGGTAGCCGGTCAGCGACAGCTCGGGAAACACCAGCAGGTCGACTTCCTGCTTTCGGGCGCGCTCGATCCAAACGAGATGGCGCTCGACGTTCGCCTCGACGTCGCCCAGCAGGCAATCGCACTGGGCGAGGCCCACGGTGAGGCGGGAAGGGATTTCCATGATACCGACGGATGCTAGCATGGCGTCTCGTGACCCTCCGCCGCCCCTGCCGCCATTACCGCCGCCGCGCGGCCGCCGCCTCGGCCGCAGTGCTCTGGGCAGCGTCAGCGTCGTGGCTGGCGCTCGGCGGGGCCGGTGCCGCCCCGGCTGCCTCGGCCGCGGGCAGGTCCGCGGCGCCCGCCCCCTCGCCCTCGCCGGCCTCCGCGAACGTGCTCAAGGACCGCGTCCTGGCGGTGGTCGACGACGATCCGATCCTGGCCTCCGACCTCGACCGCGCGGTGGTCATCGGACAGCTGGTGCCGAAGGCCGGCGAGTCGCAGCGCGTCTTTCGCCGGCACGTCCTCGACGACCTCATCGCGCTGCGCCTGCGTTTTCACGAGATCGACCGCTTCGGCCTCGAGCAGGTCCCGGTGGACCAGATCGAGCGCCACGTCGCCGAGGTGCGCGCCCGCTTCAAGGACGACGCCACCTTCCGCCAGGAGCTGAAGAAGGTTGGCCTCGACGAGGCAGCGCTGCGCCAGCTGATGGCCCGCCAGCTCGAGGTGCTGGCGTACGTCGACGAGCGCCTGGGGCCGCAGGTGTTCGTCGGGCTGGACGACATCGCGAACTACTACCGCACCGTCCTCACGCCGAAGCTGCAGCAGGAGCACCTGCCCGTGCCGCGGATCGAGGACGTGCGCGACAAGATCCGCGAGGTGCTGCGCCAGCAACGCCTGACCGACGAGATCGAGCGCTGGACCGAGGAGCTGCGCCGCAAGGCGGTCATCGCCGTCTATTTCGACCAGCCGGCCGGCGGTCCGCTGCCGCCGGTGGTCAAGCGCATCGAGCTCGGCAAGAAACCGGACATCCCGCCGCTCCCGGCCAACGCGCCACACCCCCGCAAGCCGCCGCCGTCGGCCGCGGCTCCGCCCGTCGCCAGTCGCGGCACTATTTGCTGGTCGGCCGCGGCTCCGCCCGTCGCCAGTCGCGGCACTATTTGCTGGTCGTAACCTCCCGGACGCTGCTCGCGTAGTGGTGGCATGAGCTTGCGCCGTGCCTGGCTGATCGCGTCGGCCGACCTCGCGGAGGTGGCGCGCCGGCCGCTGTTCTGGCTGTGGGCGGCGCTGATGGGCGGCAACGCCTGGCTGATGTCGCGCGGGATCTGGATCTACCGCTCAGTCGATACCTCGCTGGGAAGCCCGCGGGCGTGGGCCAACTCCGAGTTCCAGATCGGGTTCGTGCTGCCGCTGCTCAGCTTCCTGCTCATCGCCTTCTTCGTCGCCGTCGCGGCCGGGATGCCGCTGATCCGCGACCGCGAGCGCCGGGTGGACGCGATCCTGGCGGCGACGCCGCTCACCACGGGCGAGTACGTGTGGGGGAAGTTCCTGGCCGCTCTCGGGGCTTGCCTGGTGGTCATGGCGGTCTTCCTGGGTATCCTGGTGGTCTTCGTGCAGGGGCTGCCAGACGCCGCCAACCCGGACATCTATGGTCCGTGGAGTGCGCTGGCCTACCTGCGGCCGATGCTGCTCCTGCTGCTGCCCGGTCTGGTCTTCGTCGCCGGTGCCGCCTTCCTGATCGGCGAGACGACCGGCAAGCCGATCGTGGTGTTCCTGCTGCCGGTCGTGCTGCTGCCCTTCCTGCAGAATTTCGTCTGGCGGTGGTTCCCGCCCGACCTCGGCCCGGTGGCGGGCGCGCTGCTGCGCTACCTCGATCCCTCGGGCTTCCGCTGGCTCAAGGAGACCTGGCTGCGGGTGGACCGCGGCATCGAGTTCTACAACACCCGGCCGATTCCCTACGACGCCGCTTTCGTGGCCAGCCGGATCGCCGTGGTGCTCTGCGGTCTGCTGCTGGTCGACCTCGCCCGGCGGCACTATGGCGGGCGGGGCGAGCGCCCGGAGCGTGCCGGCGGGCGGCTCGCGCCGCGCGCGGCCAGCGCGGCAAGTGCGGCTGGTGCGGCGGCGGCGGACAACGGCGGGCTCTCCGCGCTGGCGATGCGGAGCCGCCCTCCCGGCTTTGTTGCCGGCGCCTTGGCGGTGACCCGCTTCGAGCTGGCCGAGCTCATCAGCCAGCCGGGGCTCTACATCTTCGTGCCCGCGCTCCTGCTACTGCTGCGGATCGACTTCGACGCCGGCGAGGCGCCGGGGCCATTCGGCGCGCCGCTGCTGCTGACTTCGGGGACCGCCGCGGTGGTGGCCCTGTTCGTGCTCACGCCCTTGCTCTGCCTGCTGCTGATGTTCTACACCGTCGAGTCGATCCAGCGCGATCGCAGCACGCGTCTCGCTCCCATCGTCTACGCGACCCCGGTCTCGACGCCGTCGCTCCTGGCCGGCAAGACGCTCGCGAACGGCGCGCTGGTGGCGATCAGCCTCGCCGCCAGCTTCCTGCTGGCCGCCCTGACCATCCTCTCTCAGGGGAAGGTGCACGTGACGCTGTGGCCGTTCGTGCTGGTGTGGGGACTGCTGCTCCTGCCGACGCTGCTGCTCTGGATCGCGTTCGTGACCGCGGTGCTCGCCTGGACCGACAGCCGCTATGTCACCTACGGCATCGCCTTGGCGGCGCTGATGGCGACCCTCGGCTTCTTCTTGCGCGGCGCGATGAACTGGGTGGGCAACTGGCCGCTCATCGATGCCGTGCGCTGGAGTGACCTGGGGACCTTCGAGCTCGACCGCCAGGCGCTCTGGCTCAACCGCCTGGAGGTCTTGAGCGCGTTGCCCCTGCTGGCGGTCCTCGCGGTGCGCCGTTTCCGCCGCCGCGAGGCCGACCCGCTGGCGCGCGGCAGCGGGCACCGGCCGGGCGCGGGCGATCGCCAGGATCGCCGGGAGCGCCAGGATGGCCAGGATCGCCGGCGGGCGCTGCCGCTTGCCGGCCTGGCAGCGCTGCCGCTGGTCTTCGGCCTGGCGCTGTACTTCGCGGTCCAGCAAGGGTTCCAGGGCGGCGCGGTGCAAAAGCGCCACAAGGACTACTGGCGGCAGAACCTGGCGACCTGGATCGACGCGCCGCTGCCTTACGTGACCCATATCGATCTCGATCTGCACCTCGAGCCGGCGCAGCGCTGGTTCCGGGTGAGCGGCTTCTACGACCTGGTCAACCGCAAGGCGGCGCCGATCCCCTGGTTCCCGGTGACCGGCGGCATTGACTGGCAGGACCTCGCCTGGACCTTCGACGGCAAACGCTACAAGCCGGAGGAGCGCGAGACGCGCACCGGCATGTTCGTGTTCCGCCAGCCGATGGCGCCGGGCGCCACGCACCGGCTGGGCTTCAGCTACCAGGCGGTGCTCCTGCCCGGGATCTCCCGCAACGGCGGCGAGCTGCCGCCGACGAGCGAGTTCATCCTGCCCTCGAGCGTCATCGTCAACGGCCGCAACCCCGACTTCGTGCCGGTGCTCGGTTTGAGGCAGGACATCGGCATCGACGACGACAACCGCTACGAGCGGCGGCGCTTCGCTCCCGACTTCTGGAAGGCCGAGCTCGACGCCGAGCTGGACCGCTCCGTCTTCACCAGCCGGATGCGCATCACGGCGCCGGCCGAGTACACCGTCAACGCCACCGGCGCGCTGACCGGCGAGACCCTGCGCGGCGGGCGGCGCACCTGGATCTGGGAGAGCGACTACCCGCTGCGGGTGATCAACGTCGCGGCGGGGCGCTGGGCGGTGCGGCGCGGGCGAGGGACGGCCGTCTACTACTACCCTGGGCATCCCTACAACGTCGACAGCATTCTCGCGGCGCTGGACGGCGCGCGGCGCTACTACGCCGAGTGGTTCGGTCCCTATCCCTGGCGCGAGCTGCGCCTCAACGAGTTCCCCGCCATTGCTGGGTACGGCCAGGGCAACGCCACCAACATCTTCTTCTCGGAAGCGGTCGGCTTCCTGGCGCTCACCAGGCCGGCGTCCGACCTGGCTTTCGCGGTTACCGCCCACGAGGCAGCCCACCAGTGGTGGGGGCACATCCTGGCGGCGGGCGACGGGCCGGGCGGCATCATCCTCGCGGAAGGCGCCGCCAATTTCTCCACCATGCTGCTGCTCGACCAGTTGCGCGGTCCGGCGGCGCGGATCGATTTCGCGACTCGCAGCGAGGGCTTCTATGGCGAGACCCGCCAGCCGAGCGACGAGAAGCCACTGGCCGAGACCTACGGCGCGCGGCCTGCCGACGTCACGGTGATCTACGACAAGGGAGGCTGGGCCTTCTGGATGCTCCTGCAGCAGATGGGACGGGAGGCCTATTTCGCCGGCGCGCGGCACTTCATCGCCCAGTACCACGGCGCGCCGGACCACCCGGTGCTGCAACACTTCGTGGCGGCGATGCGTCCCTTCGCGCCCGATCCCGCGGGGTTCGACCAGGTCGTCGACCAGTGGTTCTTCAAGGTGGTCATGCCGGAGTACCGCATCATCGAAGCGCGCAAGCGCCGGGCCGCCGGGGTGGGCGGTGGGCTGGGCGCGGCAGGAGGCGGGGGCGGAGGCGGGGGGATGAGCGCGGCCGGAGGCGGAGACGGGGGCGTAGCGACGAGCGCGGCAGGGGACGGGGGCAACCGCGGGACGGGCAGCGGAGGAGGGGAGGTCTGGGAGGTCGTCGCCCGCGTGGCCAACACCGGCACTGCCCGCATGCCGGTCGAGGTGGCGGCGGCGAGCCGGCGCGAGCGCTTCGGCGACGACGGCCGCGAGACCGCCGGCTATCGCGACGTCCGCACCACCCTGGTGCTCGGCCCCGGTGAAGAGAGAGAAGTGCGCCTCGTCTGCCCCTTCGACCCTCAGCGCCTGGTGGTCGACCCCGACGCCAAGGTGCTGCAGCTGCAGCGCAAGGCCGCATCGGTCCGGCTGTAGGCCTCCGAGGACGTCCCTCCGGCAGGCCTCAGGGGGCGGCGGATGTCCTCTCGGCCTCCGGTGGATGGGAGGTTGGTGGACTGCGGTGCTCGCTCAAGCGGCGGCCGAGAGGACATCCGCCGCCCGCGGACCTGCCTCGTCCCCTTCTGCTGTGGATCTCTTCGGCCGCCGGGTTCCCCGTGCCCATGTTCGTGGCGGGCGGGGATGCTGCGAGGCAAACTGCGAAGGGGGAAGGGCGGCTGGTTCCCGTTCGTTCGCTATTTTGCCCGGGCTCGTTTCACCAGCGCCACCAGCCGCGCGTCGTCCTTCTTGCCGGCGAGGAGCTTGCTCGCGGCTTCCGCGCTCAGGCGCGCGCCGGCGTCGATCAGGGCCTCGCCGGCATCGTAGTTCCCCACGATCAGCGCCATGCTGAGCGGCGAGATGCCGAGCGAGGTGCGGAAGGTGAGATCGGCGCCGGCGCGGACGAGACGGCGCACCACGGCCGCAGGGCACTGCTGCGCCGCGACCATCAGCGGGCTCAGCTCGCTGGTGCCGGGCGCTACGTTCACCTTGGCGCCATGCGCGAGCAGCACCTCGATCATGGCGAGAACCGTCTGGTTCTCGACGCGGTCCCCCGCGCACGAGCTCGCGGCCAGCTGCAGCACCGGCTGCGGCATGTCGGTCTTGTCGTTGACGTCGACACCCGCAGCGAGCAGCGCTTCGACGAGCTCGACCTTGCCGTTCAGGATCGGACTCACCAGGTTGCTGGGCACCAGCGCCAGATTGTCTTCCTTGATATAGGCAAGCGCCTCTTCGCGGCTCATGTGCGGGACCTTGGGCGCGACGCCGCCGGCGGGCTCGGCGGCGAGCGCGGTCAAGGAGCTGACGCAGAGGGCGGCGGCGGCGAACAGGACCGAGACGATCAGACGCATATGCTCCTCACTTGGCTGTGGCGCGCCGGATCAGCGCGAGCTTCTTGGGGTCGGTTGGTTTCTCGAAAAACAGCTTGTCGATCGCCTCTTTGCTGATGCGCGCGCCGCGTCCGACGAGGAACTCGGCCACGTCCCACTTGCCCTCGGCGAAGGCCAGGTGCAGCGGCCGGAAGCCTTGGGCGTTCGCCACATCAAAAGGCGCGCCGGCGGCGACCAGCTTCGCGACCACCGGCACCGGGCATAGCACCCCGCGCAGCAAAATGGTGTTGCCGCCGCTGTCCCGCCATTGCACGTTGGCGCCGTGCTGGATGAGGGCATCGATGGTCGCGAGCCGCGCATCGACGGTCGCCTTGTCCTCGACGCAGCCCGGACCGGCCGCTTCGCCCAGCGCCGTGAAGCCGCCGGAAAGCGTCGCATTCACGTCGAGCCCGGCGTCGAGCAGCGCGACGACCGTGTCGACTTGGCCGTACAAGGCGGCTTCGCCGAGACTCTCGGCCGACACGGGCTGGTGGTGCTTGCGGAGGAATTCGAGCGCCGCCTTCTCCCTGGCGGGCGCGCCGGGATTGGGTGCGGCAGAGCCTGCGCCAGTCTCCCGCCGCGATTCCTTCCAGTTGGCGAGCAATGAGCCGCGGAAGCCGATCTCGTGCTGCGCGGGACCGGTCTCGGCATTCGCGATCGCGATCGCCTCGTCGAGGACGCTGTCGTCCACGTTCAAGCTGCGCAGCGCCATCAATGCGCTGCAACGGACGCCCGACGGCGCCTTGCTGCGCGCGATGGCGAGCAGGGCCGGGGGTGCGGCCTCGCGCAGGTAGGCCTTCACCGCCGCCGAACTGTGGCCGTCGTGCCGGCCGAGAGAGTCGATCGCGCGGATCAGGTCGTCTTGATCCGATTCAACATGCGTGGCGGCGAGGCGTTGGATCAGCGGCGCCAGGTCGCGGGAAGGCTCCGCCGTGCCGGCCTCGACCGCGGCATTCGCGCGTTCGATCAATGCGGACGTGCTCGGCCCGCTCGGCGTCTTGGCGGCCAGGAGGACGGAAGCGAGGATGAGAAAGGCGAGTAGTGCGAGGCGCTGCATCGACATGACACGACCCCCTCACATGAACCTACCACGACCTGCTGTTCCAACCTGACCGGACAGACCACTTTCCATTGCGATAGAGTCCCGGCGCGGTGCGCAAAGCCACTCCTTCCGAACCGCCCGATGCGCATCCCGCCCGCTGGCGCATGCTCGCCCTGCTGGCCGCCGCCGAGCTGCTCGGGATGTCGCTGTGGTTCGCGGCCAGCGCCGTGGCGCCCCAGCTCTCGGCGCGGTGGGGTCTAAGCGGCTCGCAGGCCGGCTGGCTCACCACCGTGGTCCAACTCGGCTTCGTCGCGGGCACCGCCTGCGCCGCGCTCCTCAACCTCGCCGACATCGTGGCGTCGAGGCTGCTGTTCGCGGTCGCGGCGTCGCTCGGAGCCGTGGCCAACGCCGCGCTCCTCTTGGCGCCCGGCTACGGGACGGCGCTGGGGTGCCGCTTCGCGACCGGCTTCCTCCTCGCAGGGGTCTACCCGCCCGCGATGAAGATGGTCGCCACCTGGTTCCGCGCTCGCCGAGGCCTGGCGATCGGCACCGTGGTCGGCGCCCTGACCGTGGGCAAAGCGACCCCCTACCTGGTGCACGCCTGGCACGGGGCCGGGGTAACCGAAGTCGTCCTCACCGCCTCCTGCGGCGCCCTCGCCGGCGCCCTGCTAGTCCTGGCCGGATACCGCGACGGCCCCTTCCCATTTCCACCCAGGCCCTTCTCCTGGGGCCTCGCCGCCGAGGTCGTCCGCGTCCGCCCCTTCCGTCTTGCCACCGGCGGCTACCTAGGTCACATGTTCGAGCTCTACTCCTTCTGGACCTGGATCCCAGCCTTCCTGGCAGCCAGCGCCGCAGCCCGCGGAGGCTACTCCCCAGCCGCAGTCTCCCTGGCCGCCTTCGGCACCATTGCCGTAGGAGGAGCCGGCTGCATCTGGGGAGGCCTGGTGGCCGACCGCACAGGCCGCGAGCGCCTGGTCACGATAGCCCTGGCAGCAAGCGGCACCTGCGCCCTGACCATAGGCTTCCTCTTCGGAGCCAGGCTCCCCCTGGTGACTCTGCTAGCCTGGGCCTGGGGCTTCTTCGTAATCGCCGACAGCGCCCAGTTCAGCGCCCTGGTCACAGAGTCAGTTCCCCCGCACGCGGTAGGCACAGCGCTGACCGTCCAGACGGCCTTGGGCTTCCTCCTGACCACCGTCTCGATTCAGCTAGTCCCGCCCCTAGCCAACCAGATCGGCTGGCGCTGGGCCTTCCCAGTCTTAGCCCTGGGCCCAGCCTGCGGCATCGGCAGCATCCGCCGGCTGGCAGCGCTGCGGCGCGGCTGAGGCACACGGAGGCACTGGTTCGATTCCGGTCCTGGGTACCACGTAATCACCTCATCACCAATTAGATTACATTGAGAACGGATCGGACTCTCCTCACGTCTCATTCGCGTTGGGCTGTCGCTGAGCCGTCTCTCATTAGCTCCGGACAGAGGAAGCTGATCGTGACCCCGTGCACGACCAAGGCCTTTCGATGGTTCCACCAATCGGTGTCGGCAGCGTTCAGGATGGTCGGATGCTCTTCGCTTGCGATCGCGACTGCCACAAATTTCCTGTCTGAGAGATCGAAGTCAGCAAGGTTGGAGTCTTCCGGGAATTCCTCGAATTGTCTCCGATCGCTCACCGGCGTGATGCGAATCTGCCGGCAGTGCTGGAGGTTACCCTGGTTGTCCCACAGCCATTTGAAGAAAGCGTCGCCTGGTCCCGGTTGGCCCGACGGGGACAGGTAGCAGCGGTATTCTTCGAGAATGGCTCCTTGATCATCTAACAGCATTCGGTACCGGTCACGGATCGCAACCAGCGTATTGACGCATATCCGCACGCATCCATCGCCGGCATGCGAAGCCTTTCCGTTTGCGACGATCGCGACGTTGGTGTCCATAACCACGGAGCGGCTCACTGAGGCGCCCGCTTTCTTCGCTTGAGGGCTGCTTGACTCATAGCCGCGATCTCGCCGAAGTCGTCGCCGAAAAAGTCCGTCGGCCAGTTCTTGATGTTTCCAAATGGATCGACCTCCAGCGGAGTCAGCCGAGACTCACCTCCGTTCTCAGTGGAGAAATAAAGCGACGTAGCCTGCGGATCGAGCTTCTCCTCCGCAATGCGGCGCTGCAGGCGGCGAAGGAGATGCTCGCTGTGACTCTCGAGGATTATTTGGATGCCCCGAGTCTTCATTGCGTCCACCATCACATCTGCCAGGCCAGCCTGTACGCTCGGATGTAGGTGGATCTCCGGCTGCTCGAGGAGAATCGTGGAGTCCTGAGGAGCGTAGTAGCACAATGTGATTACAGGAAGGATCTGCGACACACCAAAGCCGACGTCCGTGATCAAAACCTCGGATGTCTTCGGGTGACGGCGAACCCACACCTGGAAAAGCCGCCCGCCCTTGGTGATTGCGCGTACGTGGAACGAATCTATGAGGCCAAGCTCTTTCAGCCATTCCGCTACCCGTTCCTCCACCGTTGTGCGCTTCTTGCCCCTTCCCCGGGGGAGTGTCACTCCCGCCTCGCGGGACGCAAGGAGCGCGTCAACGACCCGCTCTCCTCGTCGACCCATATCCGCCGGCTGGGACCCTGCCCAGGAGTACTGTCGCTTAGGGTACTCCCGCAAAGGGCCCAGATAGAACAGGCGACCGAACAGCTCCTCGAACTGCAGCTCGAAGTCGGACAGAAAGCTCACGTTCTGGAAGTACGCCCTGACCTGATCCGGAAATCCGTAGCATTTGACTGGTGGGGGCAACGGCCAGGGGCGCCCCTGAGTCCTGAGGAACTTGAAATCAGGCGGTTCGACGAAAAGGTCGTAGTCCGACTTCTTTCCCCGCGTCTGCCGCATCCCAAACGTCTGATCGGCGAAACGATACTCCATCTCCGTGACAAGCGTTCGTCCTGTCTCGCCGTTGGCAAGCCACTCGATGGCGGTCGAGAACTCGATGTGATCGCCCTTGAATAGAATTGCGCTCTTTCGGGCAGGGTCCGCAATCTCCAAGATGCTGGGCAGGGTCCAAGCCATGCGCGCTTTTAGGGGAACGGTCAGGTCATGTGCGAACAAAACGTCCTGAAAGGTGCCTAGGTCGATCAGACTGCGATCATCGCCTAGGTTCAGGACCTGCGCCCTATCCGGCGATTCCGCCGTCTGCTTCAGCAGGAGGAGCATCTGAAGGATGCTCGTCTTCCCCGAGCTGTTGCTCCCGAACAGAGCAGTGATCGGGGCCAACCGGATGTTTCCAGTGGCTCGCCATGACTTAAAGTTCTGAAAGGATAGCTTTGTCAGCATCAGATCAGCACCTCCGGCCTCTCCGTCGGAGCACCCCGCGCGAGGCGAGGCACCTCCGGAGAGGCGTTAGACGAGAGCATTGTAGTAGCCGAGAGCCTCTGGCGCCAGAACACCTCTTAGCAGCACAGCGGGTCGGTGTTCAGAGCCAACGAGGTGGCGCTCCCCCGGCGCGGCTACTTGAGTCCAGATCGCTATATTTCGCGCCGCCTCTGCCTTGCGTACTCCTTCAACCAGCAGGAGATGCCGTCATGCCGTACTCGCGAAGTGACAGCCGGTGGGTCCGGACTGACAATCACGGGCACGCGCTACCTCAGGCGAAGGGGTCTACGACCTCGACCTCCGCGTTCGCGAAGTCGCGCCGGTTTCTCGTGACTACCGCGAGTCCGTGGGTGAGGGCCGTGGCGGCGATCAGGCTGTCCTTGATCGGCATCGCACGGCCTCTGGTGCGGAGATCGGCGAGCAGTCGAGCCCAGCGGAGGCCTGTGGCAGCGCCCCAATCCAGGCAGTGGATGCGCTCGACGCCGTCTTGGAACCATCGCTCCAAGCGTTCACGGCGCCGTCCCTTCGGCAAGAGAAGAATGCCGAAAAGGATCTCGCCGAGAATGACGGGATCGACCGCGATCTCTCGCTCGTGCTGAGCCAGCCACCGCAAAACCCGCGGATCGGGGTCGGGCCTGGTGGCCTCGCTGAGGACGTTCGCGTCGACCAGCAAGGTCATAGCGTGTCGGTGGATTCTGACTCGATGGCGACGAAGAAGCCCTTCTCGGGACAGGCAAGGAGCCAGTCAAGCAGGCCGTGATTTCTGGGCGGCGAGAGGCGTCTCAGCCGATAGTCCCCCCGGTCGATGCGTTCGATCTCGAACTCCTGGCCGGGCTCGATGTCGTCTTGCTGGCGAATCTCCGCAGGGATGACGATCTGACCTTTTGTGGAGACGGCAGTCTTCATACCAGGTAAGATATCGTCTTACCGAGGCCGGCGTCAACTTGCACAGTTGCTCGACACCTATGTGGTGACGATGGCCCACGGCGCTGGTCCGGCGCTGGATGCAGCCTGGCGCGGTGAGCCGACCCACCCTCGTCACCGGGCCGGCAGCGCGGGTCTTGTCACGCGGGCGCCGCCGCACTGCACCTCGCCGAGGACGCGCTGCCGCGTCCGCCGACCCTCAGAGGGCTGCCAGGTGCCTGGTAGGGGCCATCACGACGACCACTTCTCTGGAGGATTCACTCATGTCTAGCGACAATCGGGACAACAACAGCTCGTTCGCGGTCAGCCGCCGCCAGGCGCTTGGGCTCTTGGGCGGCGCATCTGTCCTCACCCTCTTGGGTGCAAGCCCGGTCTTCGCCGGCGATGGTGGTGGTGGCGGGGAGGGGGATCACGAGGTATCGCTCCACACGCGCCTGGTGCACGACTATGGCATTCGCTATCCCATCGTGAGCGCCGGCATGGCTTTCGTGGGACTGCCCGAGTTGGTCGTGGCGGTTTCCAACGCCGGCGGCCTGGGAGTCTACGGCGCCGCTCCGGAACTCCCGCCCGTATGGATATGCCCGCGGGCTCAGAGAGCGTGCTCGAAGCCGAGCGGGTTCAGCCTGCCGCCGAGATCATCCAGGAGATCGTCTCCGAAGCCAGCCGCCTCCTCGATAAGGCAAGGCGGGCCGGTGGTTGAGATCGTGTTCTGAACCGGCGGAGTCGCCGCGCCGGCGCGTTGCTTCCATGAGTCGCCTCTCTGCGATCATCGGAGGTCGATGCTCAGCAGCCGGCCGCCGATGATCGGGCTGGCGTAGAGCATGGAGGTGGCGGCCGGGGCGGCGGCCACGAGCCAGATCCAGGTCTTCTCGAGGCCTTGGCCTACCTGCTGCCAGCTGTCGCCGTGGTCCTGGCTCGCGAAGACTCCTTCCTGCGTGGCGGCAAAGAAGGTGCCCAGGCGCGGATCGACGGCGAGCCTATGGGTGGTGGCGGTCCTCGGATCGTAGGGAACTCTGCCCCAACTGGCGCCGTAGTCGCGGCTGCGGATGAATCCCTGGTACCAGCTGAGCGCTAACAGCGTCGCCGGCTGCGTCGGATCGACCACCAGCTGATAGATGTTCCGATAGAGGTTGACGCGCTGCCAGCTGGCGCCGCCATCTTCGCTGCGAAAGAGGCCGGCTGCCGCGGCCACGTAGACGCGGGCCGGAAGGGTGGGATCGACCGCTACCGCGACGGGGGAGTCGCCGGCCGTGCCGGCCGGGGCCACCTGGAGCGTGGTTCCGGTGGCGCCGCCGTCGGTGCTCTTGGCGGCGGCAAAGCTGCCGTCGACTCCCGTGCCCACGGCGTAGAGGGTGTTCGGCGAGCTGGGATCGAGGGCGAGATCGACGGCGGCGGCGAGCGGCAACTCCGTCTGGCTCCAGCTTTGTCCCCCGTTGAGCGTCTTCCATACGCCCTCGCCGGTCGCGGCGTAGAGGACCCGGGCGGCCTCCGGATCGGCAACCAGCCGGTTGATCATCGGCGGGAAGCGGCCGCTTCCCAGCCCGCGATTGGCCGCCACCCAGCTATGCCCGCCGTTGTCGCTGCGGAAGACCCCCAGCGGGTAGCTGAAGGTGGTCTGGCCTTCCAGGCCCACTCCGGTCACTCCCTGATAGAGCGTTCCCGGCCCGGCATCGGCGGCAAGGGCGAAGGGTGACGTTGCCGTGAGGCCGTGCCGCGCCGGTTTCCACGTGGCGCCCCCGTTCCGGCTGAGGAGAACGCCGAAACGGTCGCCTCCCGCGTAGACGATGCCCGGCGTGTCCGGCTCGAACACCAGCTCGCGAATCTGGACGTTGCGCAGCGAGACCGTCCAGGTGGCGCCGGCGTCGGTGCTGCGCAGCAGCTCACCTTGATCGCGCTCGTACGGCGCGTGAACGGCGGCGAGAATCGTGCCGGGTGCCGTCGGATCGAGCGCGAGGCTCTCGAGCGCCTGCCCAGACGGCGCCGGTATCGGCACCTGCTGCCAGGTCGTGCCCCGGTCGCGGCTGCGCACCAGGCCCGAACTGGTGCCTGCCCACAGGGTGCGTGAGTCGAAGGGATCGGCGGCGATGGTATAGACGGTCAGCAGGTCGAACATGCCGTTGCCCAAGAGGCGCCAGCTGCCACCGCCATCATGGCTAAGCGCCACTCCACAATCGCCCGCGACGTAGAGAGTGAGCGGATCGGCAGGATCGACCAGGAATGCCAACTTGAAGATCGGGAGCGGGCCCCTTCCCTGCGTCCACGTGTCGCCACCGTCGGTGCTGCGATACATCTCCGAGCCGTTGCTGATGTAGACGGTGCGATGATCCGAGGGGGCGATCGCGATCATCGCGACGCTGGGGAAGCCAATCGGGTCCCAGGTGGCGCCCCCATCGCGAGTTCTGAGCAGCGTCGATTCGGCCGCGGCGTAGGCGGTGCGCGGCTCGAGCGGATCGACCGCCAGCGCGCTCACCAGGCGCGGCGGCCAGGGTGGGTACGGAATCGGAACGGTTGGATGGGCGACGAGCTGCCATCCCAGTTCGGTCCAATCGGCTCCGGCGTTGTCCTTGCGAAACACGCCGCCAGGATCGGCGGCCGCCCACAACGCCCCGCTGCGAGAGGGCGAGCGCACCAGCGCCTGCACGGAGCCAGCCTCGGGACCTCCGAGAAGATGCCAGCGGCTGCTCTCCGCAAGAGCGGGCGCCGCCGCGAGCCCCATGACCAGGAGAGCCGCGGTGAAGATCTGAGGGCATCGGTGTCGTGACGTTCGATGCATAGAGACACTATATCATCAAGATCCGCGAACGCCGCGCTACTTTGAGCTTTCGAGCCACCAGCGGCGTACTGCAATCCCCGACCAGACGGCCTCGACCAGACCAAACGGCCAGGCTCCCTGGAGGAAACCGTAAGCCGAAGCCAGCACGCAGGCGCCAGCAAACGCCAGGATGAACCAGGGACTACGCTTTTCCAGGGCGTAGAACACGAGCATCGCCGTCACGGCCAAGAAGCCAAGGATGGTCACCAGCACGAGGGATTGCTCGATTGGCGCTCGGAACGGGAGCCGTCGGACACGATAGCACCGGGTGCCGCGCCGCGATGGGGCGAGACACTGCCCTGGCCGGCTTGCCGGTGTTGGTAAACTAGAGTCAGAAGCCGCGCCGCGGTAGGCACCGCCGGGCACGAGCTCGATCGAAGGGAGGCCGTCATGTCCATCAGGCCGGTGAAGCGGCTGATCCGGGCAAAGCCCACGCTCGAGGGTGCGGGCGTGCATCTGCGCCGCGCGTTTGGCTTCGGCGACCCGGGTGAGTTCGACCCGTTCCTCCTGCTCGACGATTTCCGCAACGACCGGCCGATCGATTATCTGGCCGGCTTCCCATGGCATCCGCACCGCGGCATCGAGACGATCACCTACGTCCTCGCGGGCACGGTGGAGCACGGCGACAGCATCGGCAACCGCGGCTCGATCGGCGCCGGCGACATCCAGTGGATGACGGCCGGGAGCGGGATCATCCACCAGGAGATGCCGAAGGGCGATCCGCAGGGCAGGATGCACGGCTTCCAGCTGTGGGCGAACCTGCCGTCGGCGCTCAAGATGACGGCGCCCCGCTACCAGGAGGTGAAGGCGCCGGAGATTCCGATGATCACCGACGACGACGGCACCAGCGCGAGCGTGGTCTGCGGCAGCTTCTGGGGGATGACCGGTCCCGTCGAGGGCATCGCGACCGATCCGACCTATCTCGACGTGTCGATCCCGCCGGGCAAGAGGAAGGTGCTGCCGGTCGAGACGACTCGCCACGCGTTCGCCTACGTCTTCGCCGGATCGGGAAAGTTCTGCAATGCGTCGGGCCCGCTGGCGGTGCCGACCGAGGGCGTCGGGTGGTGGTCGGACGAGGCGCCTCCGGCGGTCGCGGACAACCGCTCGCTGGTGCTCTTCGACCGCGGCGACGAGGTGACGGTGGAGGCCGGGGACGAAGGGATCCGGTTCCTGCTGATCTCGGGCAAGCCGCTCGAGGAGCCGGTGGCCTGGTACGGCCCGATCGTGATGAACACGCAGGAGCAGCTCAGGCAGGCGTTCGACGAGCTGCAGCGGGGAACGTTCCTGAAAGCGAAGGAGCGCGGCTAGAGAGCTCGGCCTCCGATCAGGCGCGGTCGTGCCAGTCGAAGATCTGCGCGGTCGGCGGTCCGAGCGGATCCTGGTCAGGGCTGACGCCGGTGAGGCTGTGCACCTGGTCCTTGAACCACCGGTCGAACGGCAGCTGCGAGGCCGCGTACGCGCGCGCGTTCGCCTCGACCTCGCTGAGCTCGGTGACCACGATCACCAGCGGACCCGCGGCCGTCTGCTGAAGATGCCAGCTCTCGTGGGCCACGCCCAAGCGGCGGTAGAACTCCGAGGCCTCGGCAGCGCGCGCCGCCGCCAATTGGCTCGAGAACTCCCTGACGTCCTTCTCTTTGCCGGCCAGCACCGGAAACGCTCGCACCATCAGCGGCATCGCCTCACCTCTCTCCGCGCGGCAAGCATGAGCCTCAGCGACTCGCCGCTGAGCCCCGGCGCCGGCGCGGCGTGGACGATGATGGAGCACCACCGCAAGCTCCGTCAAGCGCTTTTGTGCAAGGATGGCGGCCGTGTGGCCGAGAGGAGAAAGGAGCGCCGATGCGCACGGCTGTGGTGACTCTGCTGGCTTTACCGGCTCTGGTGGGAATGGCGGCGATGGCGGCCCTGCCGGCGATGGCGGCCACGGAGGACGGCGGCGGCGCGTCCGCGGCGGAGCCGAAGCCGCGACGCGGCACGGGCGCGGCCGAGGTCCGGCCCGTGGCTGACATCGAGCGGCGGGTGGCGCAGTTCTCGCCCACGCCGCTGTCGGCTGACCTCTCGGCGCTGGATCCGAAGGAGCGGCGGGTGTTGGCCGAGCTGGTGGCGGCGGCGGCGCCGCTCGACCAGGTCTTCCTGCGGCAGGCTTGGACCGGCAACCCGGAGCTGCGGCGCCGGCTCGCCGCCGACCGGGGACCGCACGCCGCGGCCACGCTCGACTACTTCGACATCAACTTCGGCCCCTGGGACCGCCTGGCCGAATGGCAGCCGTTCGTTGGCGACCGCCCGCGCCCGGCCGGGGCCGGCTTCTACCCCGAGGACCTGACCCGCGAGGCTTTCGAGGCCTGGCTGGCACGGCATCCCGGCGACCGGGCGCAGTTCACCTCGACGACCACCGTTGTCCGCCGGGGTCGGCGGGGCAGCGGGGACCGCTCCGGCGGACCGACGAGCGCCGAGCTGACCGCGGTCCCCTACTCGCGCGAGTATGGCGCCTGGCTGCAGCCGGCGGCGGACCATCTGCGGCGAGCGGCGGCGATGACCGGCAACGCGTCGCTCAAGCGCTTCCTCGAATCGCGGGCGGCGGCGTTCGCGAGCGACGACTATTACGCCAGCGACATGGACTGGATGGACCTCGATTCGCCGATCGAGATCACCATCGGTCCTTACGAGACCTACGAGGACAGTCTGCTCGGCTACAAGGCGGCGTTCGAAGCCTACGTGACGGTGGCGCTGCCCGCGGAGTCCGCGGCGCTGACGCGCTACAAGGAACGCCTGCCCTGGCTGGAGCGCAATCTCCCCATCCCCGACGCCTGGAAGAACCTGAGCCGCGGGACCGCCAGCCCGATCCGCGTGGTCGACCTGGTCTACGGCGCCGGCGAGGCGCAGGCGGCGGTCCAGACGCTCGCGTTCAATCTGCCCAACGACGAGCGGGTGCGCGAAGCCAAGGGCTCGAAGAAGGTCCTGATGCGCAACGTCATGCGCGCCAAGTACGACCAGATCCTGCTGCCGATCGCGCGCCAGGTGCTCGACCCCGCACAGCTCTCCGACGTGGCCTTCGAGGCCTATTTCGATCACGTCCTCCATCACGAGCTCGGCCACGGGCTCGGCCCCGGCTCGATCACCGTCGATGGCCGCAAGACCGAGGTGCGCCTGGAGCTCAAGGAGCTCTATTCGACCCTCGAAGAGGCCAAGGCCGACGTCATGGGCGTCTACGACATCCTGGCGTTGGTCGAGCGCGGCGAGATGCCGGCCGAGCTCCGCCGCACGCTCGAGCCGACCTACGTCGCGGGCCTCTTCCGCTCCGCCCGCTTCGGCCTCCAGGAAGCCCACGGCCAGGGGGTCGTCTCCCAGTTCAACTACCTGATGGAGAAGGGCGCCCTGGCGGTGGACGCCTCCAATCACTTCCACGCCGTGCCCGAGAAGTTCCCGGCGGCGATCCGTGCCCTGCTGGCCGAGATGCTCACCTTGCAGGCCAAGGGGGATTACGCCGGAACGCGGAAGTTCCTCGAGACCTATGGCAAGGCCAGCCCGAGTCTGGTCGCCGCGGTGGCGCGCCTCTCCGGCGTTCCGGTCGACATCCGGCCGCTCTACGCGCCGCCCGCGCCGTCGTCGTAGCCGCGCCGTCCGCCGCGACTCCGCGGGATGGCGCGCGGCAGGACAGGCGGTTCAGCCGAGGTTGTGGAAGACCTGCTGCACGTCGTCGTCCTGCTCGAGCCGGTCGAGCAGGCTCAAGGCCTCCGCGGCCCCTTCCTCGGGCAGCTCGACCGGCGTCAAGGGGAGGTACTCGGATTCCGCGGAGAGCGGCGTGATGCCGCGGTCCTCGAGCGCTTTCTGTAGCTGCCCGAAGTCGCCGAAGGCGCAGCGGACCACCAGCTGCGGCTCGCCCTTCTCGCCCGTGCTCTCGCCCATCTCCTCGAGGCCGTAATCGATCAGCGCCAGCTCCAGCTCGTCTTGCTCGAGGCCCGCCGGAGCCAGCCGGAACACGCCCATCCGCTTGAACAGGAAGCCGACGCTGCCGCTGTTCGCCAGGTTGCCGCCACCTTTGTTGAAGTGGGTCCGCAGGTTGGAGACGGTGCGGGTGGGATTGTCGGTCGCGGTCTCGACCAGGACGGCGACGCCGTGCGGCGCGTAGCCCTCGTAGAGGATCTCCTGGAAATCCTGCGCGTCCTTGCCCGCGGCGCGCCGGATCGCCGACTCGACCTTGTCCTTGGGCATGTTGACGGCGCGCGCGTTCTGGATGACGCGCCGCAACAGCGGATTGGCCGCGGGCTCGGGGCCGCCCGCCCTGACGGCGATGGTGATGTCCTTGCCGATGCGGGCGAACTGCTTCGCCATCCGGTCCCAGCGGGCGAACATCGTATGTTTTCTGGTTTCGAAGATGCGTCCCATGATCGCCGCCCGTCGCAGAGCTCGCCGTTGAGCCATGGAATCTAGCGCGATCCGCGGGGCGGAGTAAAGGGGATCCGGTATTGCCTGCCACATCGCGCCGCCACCTCAGGGTCGCCGCCGTCTCAGGGGCATCGCCGATGAGCTCTCAGGGATTGCCTCCCCTCGCCGGCGCGGATGCCATCAAAAAGGTTTCTGAACCGGCAGCGTGACCCACCGCGCCGCCGAGGCGCACGCGGCGGCGCCCCTGAGTGGCGGCGGTCGATGGTGCCCTCCCCGGAGGACGGCGGCCGGGACGGACGTCCCTTGTATGCCCTCATGGCATGGAGCTTGCTTTAACGAAAGCTGGGCAGTGGTAGTAGACGGCGGTCCCAACGACCGAAAAAAGGGAGACAGGCCCGTGAAAAAAATCAACCGTACCATGCTGTTCTCGGCCCTCCTTCCTCACATCGAGATGGAGGAGCGCCAATCCCTCGACTGGGGGGAGAAGTTCCTGGACACCGCGTCGCGGCGCCAGCTGCGCGAGCGCTTTGAATATCAAGGCTCGAACATCCCGGTAGGCGCCGACGAGTTCGACCTCGCCCGTCACCGGCATCTCAGCACGCGCCACGGCAGCGACGATAACTGGCTCGGCGCGGCCAGCGCCTAGCTCGGCGCGGCACCCCTCTGGTAAACGCCCGCGCCGGTGCGGCTTGCGGGCTACAAGCGAAGCTTCCTCGGGCCGCCTGCCGGGTCCGCCAAAGTTCGGGCGGGCCGCTTGCAGGCGGCCCCTTCCATTCTTGCAACGTCCGGGCGGCGGCATTCAATTCTGGAGGGCCGCCTGGCGGCGGCACTTGTGACTCTCATGCCTGAGCAGTAACAGCGCCGCGACGCCGGCCACAAGCAACTTCGCTCGTCTTGTATACTTCGTCGCCGGATGATCGCGGATGAGTTCGCCGGCCGCGTGGCGCTGATCACCGGCGCCGCCAGGGGGCTGGGGCTGGCTGCCGCCGAACGCTTCCTGGCGGGCGGGGCGCGGGTGGTGATCAACGTGCACCGCCCCGAGCAGGTGGCGGCGGTGACGGCACAGCTGGCCGAGCGCGGCGCTGGCGGTGAACGCGTCCTGGTGCTGCCCGGCGACGTCGCCAGCTCGGCGACGGTGCGCGCGATGGTGGCGCGGGCGCTCGAGCGCTTCGGCCGCCTCGACGTCTTGGTGAACAATGCCGCCGCCGCCTTCTCGACCCGTTTCGAGCAGATCGGCGAGGAGGAGTGGCGGCGCGCCGTCGACGTCAACCTGACCGCGGCGTTCCTCTGCATCCAGGCGGCGCTGCCGGCGATGAAGGCCAACCGCTACGGCCGCGTCGTCAACCTCTCGTCGACCGCCGGCAAGAGCGTGAGCACGCTGGGCGGCGCCCACTACACCGCCTCCAAGGCCGGTCTCCTCGGGCTCACCCGCGCCGCGGCGAAAGAGCTCGGCCCGCACGGCATCACCGTCAACGCGGTCTGTCCGGGCCTGATCGACACCGAGCTGACCCGCGAGCACGCCACGCCCGAGCAACTGGCCGTCCACGCCAGGTCCTTTCCGGTCCAGCGCCTCGGCACCGCCGCCGAGGTGGGCGAATTGATCTGTTTTCTGGCCTCCGAGCGGGCCGGCTACATCACCGGCGCGGCGATCGACATCAACGGCGGCGACCTGATGATCTGATCGGGTTCAAGGAGTGGCGTGGCCGGCGGAGCCCGGCGGCGGCCCCAGGTGGAAGTTGATGATCTTGTCGAGCCGGCCGCTGCGCCGGAGATCGTCGATGAAGTGATCGAGGGCCTCGCGCAGGTCGCTCCTGGGTGCCACGGCGAAAGCGTATTCGTCGATCCCCGGCAGCTGGAACGCCACTTTCAGGTCGCGGTACAGGGGGAGGAGACGCGCTGTCGAAGTATCGTCCAGCACGGTGAAATCCGCCTCCTGTTCGCTCAGGGCGTCGTAATTCCAGCGCGTGAAGTCGACATAATGGATGCGGCCCGGGTGCAACTCCTTGATCCGCTCCTCGAGGCTGGATCCAGGCACCGTCGCAGCGGTCTTGCCGGCGAGGTCGGCGGGCGATGCGAGATGGCTGTCCTTGCGCACCAGGACGACGGTGTGCACCGCGAAGTAGGGGCGCGAGAAATCGACTCTCTGTCGCCGCTCGGGAGTGACGCTGAACGAGCTGGCGATGACGTCGCCCTCGCCGGCCAGCAGCGCCGGCACCAGCGTCGCGAAGGACGGCTTGACCGGGCGCACCTCGAGGGGCACCCCCAGCGACCTGGCGAACCCGGTCATGATCTCGTAGTCGATGCCCTCGTACTGATCGATGCCGAGCTCGACGTCGACGCGGATGAAGGGACTCTCCTGGTGCGGGAAGCAGAGCATGACCAGCTTGCCGCGAGACTTGACCGCGGCCAGGGCGCTGCCTCCCTGGGGCGATGACGGCGGCGCGGAAGGCGCCGCGGCAGGCCCTGGCGCCGATGACGCCGCCGGCGCCGCCGCGAGCGGTTGGGATGGGTGCAGAAGCCAACCCATCGCGAGCAGGCTGAGCAGGCCGGACAGACCAGACAGGCCGGGCAGCGTGACGACGAACCGGTTGCGCCTGCGCATCTTTGGCTCCTCGAGTGGATCAGGAACTTGCTGCGCGCGGTCGAGCTTCCCGGCCGCGGGCCGCGCGCTCACATTCCGGCGGAGTTTACTGAAATCACTGCCAACACTCGTTCGGGCCAATTTTGGTACACACTATACCAGGCCCGGATCATGGACGGTCGCCGCCATCGCGGGACGGAGCGGCGCGAGGAGAACCAGGATGCAGCCGCGCAAGGTGCTGGTCATCGACGATTCGACGCTGATGCACAAGCTGTTCGGGGCGCTGCTGCCCAAGGCCACTCTGGTCTACGCGCTCGACGGGATCGAAGCGCTCTCACGGCTCGCGGAGCACCCCGACGCGGACCTGGTCATCCTCGACATCAACATGCCGCGGATGAACGGCCTGGAATTCCTCCGCCAGGTCAAGGCCGACGGCGCCCTGGCGAGCATCCCGGTGGTGATCGTCTCCACCGAGGGCAAGGAGGAGGACACCGTCCTCGGCCTGCGCGCCGGCGCCGCCGGCTACATTCGCAAGCCTTTTCAGCAACGCGAGCTGCTCGATCTGATCGCGCGCCTGTAACCCGGCCGGCGGGGATTCCCGAAGGCCAGGAGCCCATCTGCGTAAACGGTGCCCGTAGAGCCGGTGGCCGGAGGGGAGGGACGGAGGGCCGAGGGTGGCGATCTCCTCCGGCCTCCTTTGGGCGAGCCACCGAGTCCTCCAGCCCCGCATCCATCACCCTCGCCCATCGGAGGCCGGAGGAGATGCGCCGCCCGCGGCCCGTCCGGGAAGGGTTCCCCGTAGGCTAGTAGCAAGCAATTCGCGTAAGCGGGGGCCGATGCGATCCAGGGCTAGCACCTCCACGGCGCTGCCGGCCTCGATGGCGGCGCGCGGCATGCCGAAGATGACCGAGGAGGCGCGGTCCTGGGCGATGGTGTGGACGCCGGCCCGCGCCAGCTCGGCCATGGCGGCGGCGCCGTCGATGCCCATACCGGTGAGCAGCGCGGCCACCAGCCGCCCACCCGTCGCCGCGGCAGCGGAGGTGAAGAGCACGTCGACCGAGGGGCGGTGCCGCGCGTTCTCGGGCTCGAGGGAGAGCGCGGCACGCAGCGCCTCCCGCTCGCGCTCGACCACCAGGTGCAGGCCGCCGGGGGCGATGTAGACCACGCCGGCGAGCAGGCGCTCGTGGTGGGCGGCCTCCCGCACCCGCAGCGGCAGGCGGGCGTCGAGGCGCTCCGCGAAGGAGCGGGTGAACGCCGGCGGCATGTGCTGCACGACCACGACCGGCACCGGCAGCGCGGCGCCCATGTCAACGAGATCGCCCAGGATCCTCTCGATGGCGGGGGGGCCTCCGGTGGAGGCGCCGAGAACCACCAGCTCGATGCCGGCGGCCGGCAGGTCGGAAGCGGGCTGGCCGGCGCCGCGGGCATCGCCGCCGGCGGCGCCGGCCGAGGCGGCGCGCGCTTGGCGCCGGGCCGCGGGGCGTCGAGATCCGGCGGGTGCCGCCGCCGCGGGCACTGCCGCTGCCGCCGCCTCCGCGGTCGTGGCCGCGCCCTCCGCCCCCGCCGCCCCCGACATGGCGGCTGCCGCATGCGGCGGCGGGCCGGCCGCCAGGATCTGGTGGAGCTTCTCGACCAGCACCTGGCGCAGCGCCTCGAAGTCGACCAGCGAGTACTGCTGCTTGTCGACGAAATCGGTGGCGCCGCGGTGAAGGGCCTCGATGGTCTCGGGCGCGCCGCGGCGGGAGTGGGTGGAGAGGATGAGCACCGGCACGCGGCGGCGCGCCAAGAGGGCGTCGAGCGTCAGCAGCCCGCCGATGCCCGGCATCGACAGGTCGAGAACCACGGCGTCGGGCTGCCACTCGTCCAGGCGCCGCAGCAGCTCCTCGCCCGACGACGCGAGGCCGACCACCTCCAGCGTGGGCTCGTCGGCCAGCAGCCTGGCCAGCGCCCGGCGGATGAACGACGAGTCGTCGGCGACGGCAATGCGGGCACGGCTCACTTGCCGATCCTGCGGTAGGCGATCGACGAGCCCAGGCGCAGTGTCTCGAAACGTTCGGACATGCCGATGAGCGACTCGCAGGCGCCGAGCAGCAGCAGCCCTCCGGGCCGCAGCACCTCCGCGAAGTGCTCCGCGGCGAGGTGCAGGGCGGGCTCCGAGAAGTAGATCAGCACGTTGCGACAGAAGACGGCGTCATAGGGCACCGCCGGCGCGAAGGTGTCGAGGGCGACGATGTTGCCCCAGTAGAAGCGGAGGCCGGTGCGATAGGCCGCCTTGAGCTCCCAGCGCTCGGGGCCGCGCGGCGTGAAGTAGCGCGCCCGCAGCTCGCCGGGAGTGACGCGGAAGGCGCCGGGGCCGTAGAGGGCTTGTCGCGCCATGGCCACGCGCGAGGCGTCGACGTCGAAAGCGTCGATGGTCAGAGTCGAGCCGGCGATGGCGGCGAAGCGCTGGCGGGCGCAGAGTCCCAGGGTGTAGGCCTCCTCGCCGCTGGCGCAGCCGGCGCAGAGCAGGCGCAGCATGCCGGGAGTGGCCGCCGCCGCCTTGAGGTCGGGGAGGGCGAGATCGAAGAGGGCGTCGACCTGCTCGAGCTCGCGGAAGAAATAGCTCTCGTGGTTGGTGACCAGCTCGGCCAGCCGCGCGCGCTCGCCGTCGAGGTCGCCCGCGAGCTGCAGGTAGTAGTCGTAATAGCGGCGCAGGCGCAACGCCTGCAGCCGCGGGCGCAGGCGCGCGGCGAGCAGCTCGCGTTTATGGTCCGGGAAGGAGATGCCGAGCTGGTCAGCGATCAGCTCGCCGAGCAGCAGGAACTCCTCGTCCGTCAGCTGCAGGCCAGGCTGCTGCACCGCCGCTCACCCCTCCAGGAAGAAGAGGGCGCGGTGGGCGACCGCGGGCACGGGGTCGGCCGCGAGGCGGGCCAGCGACGCCAGGTCCTCCGGCGAGCCTGAAGTGCCGCCGCCAGCCACCGGCGGAGCCGCGGCCGGGGAACCTGCAGTGCCGCGGCCGGCGACCGGCTGTGCCGCTGCTCGGCCGGCGAAGCGGCCGAGCACCTCGGCGCAGGCCAGCCTGACGTACCAGTCGGGATGGGTGATCGCGGCGCGGAAGAGCGGCACCTCCTCGACGGTGGCGCAGGCCGCGAGCGCCCGGTAGGCGAGGCGCGATTCCGGCGTGCGGTCGAGCGCCGCGGCGGCCAGGGCGCGCCGCGCCGCCGCGCCGCCGATGCGGCCCAGGCTCTCGATGACCAGCGGACGCAGCTCGGGCCGAGGCGGCGTCTCCGCCGACGTTGCCGGCGCCCCCGGCGTCCCCAGCACCTCCAGCAGCCAGGGGACGGCGTCGCCGTCCGCGAGCTCGGCGAAGGCGCGCGGCATCGCCGGCACGGCGAGGCGCGGCGGCACGGCGCGCAGCAGCGGCAGCAGCTCGGGCAGCCGCGAGGCCGCGGCAGCCTCGGCGGCGGCGCCGGCATACACCTCGGGGGCGTCGCGCAGCCAGGGGCTCCAGGGAAGGGAACGCATCACCGGCCGCTGGCCGGCAAGCTGGACGATCGCGGACAGACGGCCGGGGAGCGGCAGCAGCAGCAGCTCGGAAGCCACCTCGCGCGGCCGGACGCCGAGCAGCGCCCGGAGCACCACGCGATCCACCGCGCTGATTTCGGGAATCTTCGGGGGTTCCGGGATCTCCGGTGACTTCGAGGGCTCCGGGATCTCCGGTGACTTTGGGGGCTCGGGGATGTCCGGTGACTTCGAGGGCTCCGGGATCTCCGGTGACTTTGGGGGCTCGGGGATGTCCGGGGACTTCGAGGGCTCCGGGATCTCCGGTGACTTCGGGGTCTCGGGGATCTTCGGGGTCTCCGGGGTCGCCGGAGTCGGCGAGGTCTCCTCGGGCTGGCCGGCCAGCAGGCCGCGCAACGCCGTCCGGAAGCGCCGCAGCACCGGTGTGAGCTCCGGCCTGAGCTCGGCAGGCAGCTCGAGATAGATGCGGAGCAGCGCCTGCCCCAAGCCCGGCGGCACCTGGGCGGGCGGCACGCGGGCGAGGCAGCGTACCGCGGCGGCAAGGGTCTCCGGGGTCCACGAGGCCGCGCTCGACGCTGCCAGCGCGCCGAGGACCGCGGCCGGCGCGACCCGGCGAGGGAAGAGCGCGGCGAGCTGCAGGCCCCAGACGCCGGCGGTGCCTGTCCGGCGCAGCAGGCCGGCGATCAGGTCGGGCCGGCGGCGCAGCGCCGGCGGCGGGCCGGCAATGCCAGCGCGGCCGGCGCCACTCGGAAGACCTTCACCGCCAATGCTCGCGCGGCCTTGGTCGAGCTCGCCGCCTTCACCGCCCTCGCCGCCCACCCGGTCCTCACCGTCCTCGAAGATGCCCGCGACGCCCTCGACTCCTTGCCCTCCCTCGCCGCCACCGCTGCCCTCGGCGCCTTCACTCCCCTCGGCGCCTTCACTCCCCTCGGCGCCATGGCTGCCCTCGCCGTCTTCAGCAAGCCCGATCAGCACCGCCAGCGCCGCTTCGTCGCCGGCGCTGGGGCCGAGCGCCAGGACGCAGCGCGCGGCAGCGGCGCGGATCTCCGGCGAGGCATCGGCGAGGCGCTCGCCGAGGCTCGCCAGCAGCCTGGCGATCGCCGGCCGGTCCGCGACCGCGGCGCCAGAGCGCGGCAGGCCTTCGAGGGCGTGGGCCAGCAAGCCGAGCAACGCTGCATCGTCGAGCTGGCCGGCCCGGCCGAGCCAGAGCGCGGCCAAGGCGCGGCTGGCGGTGAGACCGCCGATCCGCGCCAGCGCCTCGGCCGCGAGGGCGCCGATCACCGGGTCGCCGAGCATGCGGGCGAGGGCCGCCACCGCGCGCCGCGAGCGCAGGTCGCCCAGCGCCTGAACCGCCGCCATCTGCAACCACGGATCGGCGTCGAGGAACGGGAGCAGGTCGGGGATCGAGCGCCCGTCGCCGAGCCGGCCGATGGCGAGGATCGCCGCCTGCGCCACGTTGAGGTCGCCATGGCCGAGCACGGCGCGCAGCGGTTCGATGGCGCGCGGGTCGCGGAGATGGTCGAGCAGCAGGACTGCCTGCAACACCACGTCGGGCTCGGGGTCGGCGAGCAACCGCACCGCCAGCTGAAAACTGCGCGCGCCGCGCAGCTTGAGCATCTCGAGGCCGGCGTTGCGCAGCACCGCGTCATGGTCGTTGCGCAGGTGCTCGGCGATGCGCTCCTCCGGCAGCAGGTTGGCCCCCAGGTGCAGCACCCGCTCGCGGATGCCCGGGCTGGGGTTGCGCACCAGCAGCTCGACCTGCGCGCCGCGCTCGCCCAGCGCCATGGCGGGCAGTGCCTCGAGCAGGCGCATGGCGCCGTCCCAGGAGAGCTCGGCGGAAGCAGGTGACGCGGTCATAGCTTGAACACGCCGGAGAGGCTCTTCAGCCGCTCCGCCTCGAGCGCCAGGCTCTGCGTCGCCATCGACAGCTGCTCGGTCGCGGCGAGGTACTGCTGCGCCACCTGGGCGATCTGATCGACGGCCTGGACCACCTGGTCGCCGCCGCGCATCTGCTCTGCCGTGGCCTCGGCGACCTGCTGCGTCATGCGGTTCATCACCGATGCCGTCGTCATGATCTGGCGGGCGCCCTGCGCCTGCTCGCGGGCGGCGGTGGCGAGCTGCTGGGTGACGTCCTGCATGCCGCTGGTGGTGCGCAGGATGCGAGCGGCGCCGCCGCTCTGTTCCTGGGTGGCGGCCTGGACGTTGCGCACCAGCTCGGTCGTGCGGCTGACCGAATCGACGATCTGGCGCAGAACGCGTTGCGACAGCTCGACCGCCTCCTGGGTGTCGCCCTGCATCGAGTCGACGAAGGTGCCGATCTCGCGCGTCGAGGCGATCGAGCGCTCGGCCAGCCGCTTGATCTCGTCGGCCACCACCGCGAAGCCGCGGCCGGCGTCGCCGGCGCGCGCCGCCTCGATGGCGGCGTTGAGCGCCAGCAGGTTGGTCTGGTCGGCGATGTCGTCGATGATGCGGACGATCTTGCCGATGTCCTTGCCGGAGGCGCCGATGCCGAGGATCACCCCGGAGAGCCGCTCGCCGCCTTCGGTGGCGGCCGCGGTGGCCTGCCGCGAGACCTCGTCGACGACGTTGACCTTGGCGGCGATCGACTCGATCGAGCTGGTCATCTCCTCGATCGTCGCGGCGGTCTCCTGGACCGAGGAGAGGAGGCGCTCCGAGCTCTTCGCCACCTCTTCGATCGAGGCCCCCATCTGCTGCATCGAGGTCGAGGTCTCCTCGACGTTGGAGGCCAGCGCCTGGGTGGAGCGGTTGACGCTGTCGAGCTGGGTGGCCATCTCCACCATGGTGGCCGAGGTCTCCTCGGTCGAGGCCGACTGGCTCTCGGCGCCATGCTTGATCTCGAGCGCCGAGGCCGAGATCTCCTCGGCGGTCGCGGCGACCTGCGCCGCCGAGCTCTTGACGTCGCCGAGGATCTGCCGCAGGTTGGCGATCATGGTGCGGAAGGCATGGCCGAAGGCGTCGCTTGCCGAACGCGGCTCGATCTCCCCGCGCAGGTCGCCTTCGGCGATGGCGTCGGCCACCCGCGCCATGTCGCGCAGGTAGGCGAGCAGCTGCTGCATGGCAAGCGAGAGCTCGCCGATCTCGTCGCGCGATCGCACTTCGATGGTGGCGGACATGTCGCCGCGCGCCAATCGCCCCGCGGCGTCCACCACCTCGGTCAGCGGGCCGGTGAGCGAGCGGATGATGAGCCACGACAGGGTCGCCAGGACCAGCACGATGACCACGGTGAGCACGCTGATGATGGTGATCGACACCCTCTGGTTGGACCGCGCGCTGGCGAAGGCCGCCTCCATGTCGCGGCGGCTCTGGGCGGTGAAGCTTTCCAGGATGCGGCGGATCTCGTTGTACTGATCGATCTGCGTGCGCAGGCTCTCGGGAATGGCGCCGCCGATCGCGCTCTGGGTGTTGGCGCGGGCCAGCCGGTAATAGCTATTGACGGCGTTGGCGATCGATTGCCGCTGCGCCGCCGGGATGA
>Ga0209118_1000295_pt1 | contig 29746 bp, 23 predicted proteins | sample BlaSpr_A8_Ref_M1_FD_187988 | JGI IMG/M metagenome (GOLD analysis project Ga0209118, IMG submission 187988) | Forest soil microbial communities from Thunder Bay, Ontario, Canada - Black Spruce, Ontario site 2_A8_Ref_M1 (SPAdes) (version 2) | ecosystem: Environmental > Terrestrial > Soil > Boreal... | reverse complement strand
AACAGGTGGGAAACCCGCAACCGGGGCCGAATCTGGAAAACTCGTTACTGGCAACAGAGAGTCCGAAAATGAGTTTTTCAGCAAACTGTTCAGCCGCTGAGGTTTGCTTTTCTCTAGCGTAGCGTCGTTTCCGCAGCCTGTAGAAGAATCTAAACGAAGGTAAAGGTCAATGCTTTCCATTCACGCCAGGATTGATCGTACCCAGCGCTTGCTCCGGATGTTCGAGGAAGATGCCCCGCTTCTCGCGGTCCGGGTTGCCCAGTTGACCCCGGAGCGCCAGCAATCGGCAAAAGACTATGCCGCCCAGTTGACCGCGCATGCTCGAGCAGAGCTCGAAAAGCTGATCGAAGAAGGATCCTTCTGGGACTCCAACGATCCCACCCCGCAAGCCGCCGACTAGCGGTTGCTCTGGATGGGCGAGGACACACGGTCTTTCAAACGGTCGAAGTGCGGTTAACGCAGGGGTATCGATCAGGCCAGCTGTCCAGCCACAGCGTGGATGGACAGGGAAACGGAATCGCGCTCGTCCTCGACGGTGGCTTCTTCCCATAGCGTGCGGTCACGGAGCAGGCGGGAGACTAATGCCGTGTGCATCGCATGCCCGGCGCGGTCAGCCACCACATTCCCTAGAATCTGCTTCCCCAAAAGCGCGAGGTCGCCGATGAGGTCCAGCACCTTGTGGCGCACAAATTCGTCAGCGAAGCGTAGCGGAGGATTCTCCAAACCATCTCTTGTCAGCACCACACAGTTGTCTCGTGAGGCCCCACGGATCAGTCCCATATCGCGCAATGTCTGTTCATCCTGACGGGAACCGAATGTCCGCGCCGACGCGATTTCGCGCAGGTAATTGCCGTTCGCCAGTTCCACGCTGAAGATTTCTTTGCCAATGAGCGGATGCGGAAAGTTGATAGAGTAAGACACCGAATAGGTGTCCGCCGGATACACCGCGATAAACTTGTTGCCGTCTCGCATCTCTAACGCGTGGCGAATGCGGAGATAGCTCCGCGGCCGGCGCTGCTTCCGGATTCCCGCCTGCTGAATGAGTTCTACAAAAGGCCGCGCACTCCCATCCAGAATGGGCAGTTCCAGATTGTCGAGCTCGACAATGGCATTATCGATGCCAGTTCCAATGAAAGCCGAAAGCAAATGTTCGGTAGTAGAAATCAGCACGCCCTTCTTCATGAGGCTAGTGGCATAGCTGACGCGCGCGACGTTGCGGCTGATGGCCTCGACCTCAAAGCCATCGAGATCCACACGGCGAAACACAATCCCAGACCCCGCCGGCGCGGGCAGAAGCCGTAAATGGACGGAGGCGCCGCTGTGCAGACCGACCCCGGCGCATTCCACCGCCCCACGAATTGTTTGCTCGTGTTTCATCCTTCAGTTCTCTTAATCTGTTGTTAGATGAAGAGATTACGGCCTACGGCGACAAGTCTGGCTGTGGCAATTTAGCCACAGTTCGTGGGCATTTACCGACTTATGTCTGGGACGCCTGCCCTAAAACCAAATCCCGCAGGCACTTAGCCTGTGAAAAAGCGAGCGGCGACCCGGGTCACTTCTTGGGTACAACTTTGAGAGGATCGTAAGTAATGTCGGCGGCGAACATCGAATCGCTCAGCCCCTTGTTGTAGATGACCGAATTCAAGAAGCGCTGGTTAGACATATCCCCGTTATAGAAACGCGTGACGCTGAAGGGAGTCAACACGCTTTGCACCGGGCGGTAGTTATCGTAGACTTCGTCTTCGATGTTGCGCTGCTGATCGGTTGGATCGCGCCAGGAGAAGGTCTTCTTCACCGGAAGATGCGTCTTGGCGTCGATGTTCAAAGTAACGCTCTGATTGCTCGAGTTCATGATCGTGACCTGTTCCGTGTCTCTTTGAGCGGCCACGGTATGCCCTTCGTAGAACAAAGCAATACCGGGTTGGGATAGCCATTTGCGCAGCACCCAATCCAGCGAATATTCGCGGCGGCGGAGATAATCACTCACCGCCTTGGGGTCATCGGAGCGCGTGCCTTTGTAGGTGATCTCAAAACCCTTGTCGCCGCGGTACACATATACGACGTCCCGCTTCTTGGTGAGCTCGATGCGGTCCCGGTCAGGGAATTTGTAGAAACGCCAGAAGACGAGGCCAACGCCCTCCGATTGTCCCAGATGAAAGCCGTAGCTGCGGCCTTCTTGGCTGACGTCTTGGATATTCAGGTAAGCCTGTCCGCCCAGAGCTTGAATCATCTGATCAAGCAGAGTTTTGGCTTTGCGAACGTTTTCCTGGTCAACCGGAATGGATTGCGCGGAAGCTGCGGGCGCGGAGGTATTCGCTTGCCCGAAGGCCAGCGCAATCAAGAAAAAAGCGGATAGAAGATACTTCATGTTTCCACTGGTTAGATTCCGAGAGACCCATTGTAGCTGCCTGCGCCCCAGATTGTAGGTGAGAACCGCGGCACCCGTGTAGGGCGGACACTCCTGTCCGCCGCCGTTGATCTTGAGGTTGACTTTGATTTGGGGTTTGATTTCTTGCATGTTGAGAATCAAAGTCAAAAAGCGGACAAGAGTGTCCGCTCCACACACGCACAATCTATCCCACCAGCACCGCCCCGCCGTTCACGTTAAAAACTTCCCCGGTAATAAACCCAGCTTCAGGCGTACACAGGAACAGAATCGGAGCCGCGATTTCTTCCGGCTTCGCCACGCGTCCCAACGGAATCTTCGCGAAGATCGCAGCCCGACTCTTCGGATCATTCAACGCCGACGCGGACATATCGGTATCCACCCACCCCGGCGCCACGCAATTCACATAAATGCCATCGCGAGCCAGCTCCGTGGAGAGTCCCTTGACCATGCTGATGAGCGCGCCCTTGGTCGCGGCGTAGTCGCAGTGAAAAGCCTCGCCGCGCTGTCCGGCGGTCGAACTGACCAGCACAATGTGACCTGCGGCGGCGCCGGACCGCTCCTGCCTCTTCATCTGAGCGACAGAACACTTAACCAGCGCGAACACGCTATCGAGATTGACCGCAACCGTGTTGCGCCACTGCGAGTCCCCCATCTGATCGATCGGCACGTCTTCCGCGGGCCAGATGCCGTGATTGGCGACAAGAATATCGAGCCGTCCAAAGCGCTCAACCGTGCGAGCCACTAGTTCCCGTGCCGTCTCCGTACCGGAAAGATTGCAGGCAACGGCAGCACAGTTGTCCGTAGAAACGTTGCTCGCAACGTTTCGGCTTGCAACGTCCCGGCCAGCACCGTCCCGGCCCGACAGTTCCTCGACCAGTTGATCAGCCTGCCGTTTCGCCTTCTCGTAATTGAACAGCACTCGCGCGCCAGCAGCTACGAACATTCGCACCGCAGCCGCGCCGATGCCGCGCGAACCACCGGTAACCAGCGCGACCTTGCCGGAGAGGGAAAGATTCATACCAGATAGTCTCAGGTTTCAGCCTGCAAGATGCAAGGTATCAGCGTGGATGGGCATCCCGAGCTTATTTCATCCACCGGGAGCGTGGGCCAGCCTCTCTGAAACGAAATCGACCTCTAATACACCATGTATCAGGAACGACGCCAGGTTGTTCCGTCTCGTAGGAGGTCAAGATAATGTCAAACAAACTCGCTAGCCACCTTTTCATTCTGTGTCTCTGCGTTTTGAGTTTTTCTGTCCTTGCTCAGCCACAGGAGACCAGTTCAACCTCTAAGCTGCTCCCTCCGATTACGCTTAACATCCGGGAATTCCGATTCTTCCTGAAACCCGGCGGATCGTACACCTTCCCACTGCCGAAGGTAGACAGTCCGATACGCATCGAGATTAGTTCTCCCTCCACAAACGGCGGTGTCCAAACTCCCAGTGAGCTCATGTGGGCGCTGGTCAACAGGGACAGTGGTTCCCAGCAAATCACTTGGATTGGTAGCAACAGCGATGGGTCAGCCTTGGGATCCAATTCGCTGACGGGGAGCGGAATCCTCGCAAACATCTATGGAGGAAGCGCACCAACTACAATCGCATCACTGATAGTAGCCAACGCCGCTGCCGGAACTCTGAGCGTTACGCAGAGCGCTACCACAACTACCATATCCGGTCGATATGTGGTTAGGATGTACTTCTAACGTCACCCCTAAGAAGCAGCGGATGAACCCGGGGGCTACACTGCGCTTCAACTTGGCGCAGTGTGGCCTCTGAAATCCGCGGACGAATTGGCGGTAGTCGCAACCACTGCCAATCTGATTTCTCACCCGACGCAGGCGAATGCCGCAATACCCCATCCCCACGCATCGGCTTCGAGGACGGGCCCACACTCCCCGGGATCACAACCATGCAGGACGGGCGGAGGCGTGATGATAGTCCGCCAGCAAGTGCAAACACACCCTTAGCACAAGAACGGGGTACTCGGCTCTGATCACAATGCACGGGCGGGGACAACCCGCGCCTACATGTTCAAGCTATGTTGCGCTTGAGACGCGGGGTGCGGCTTCGAGGTTCGCTTGCCGTCTCGACGCGATTGCGGCCGGCCTTCTTCGCTCGATACAGTGCTTTGTCGGCGGCCTGGATCACCTGTTCTACTTCCCGCGTCTGCGGGCCTGATTCCGCGACCCCGATGCTGACGGTGACGGACAGTCCGCTGAGCGAATGTTCCACTGGAAGGTTGCGAGGCCGATTTAGCTTTTGACGCGCGGTGCTTTTCTCGTCCTCGACTCTCCGACCCGCTCCACGAGGAGCACTGCGGCGCTCGGGTGTGCTACGAACTCGGAATCTGGATTCCTCGATGAGAGTTCTGAGCGAATCAAGGTGTGGCACTACCTCCTTCGCGGACTTTCCCGCAAACAAGATTGAAAACTCTTCCCCGCCGACGCGAAACGCCTGCCCGCCACCGCTCACCCGGGCTAGTCTCGCGGCTACCATGCTCAGAACCTGGTCTCCAGTATCGTGCCCGTAGGTATCGTTAAAGCTCTTGAAGTGATCGATGTCGACGACGGCGATTGAATAAGGCGCTTCGAGGCGCAGCAGTGTTTCGTTGAAGGCGCGGCGTGCGGGCAGCGAGGTGAGTTCGTCGTGATAGGCCAAGACATATGTGTTTTCGATGATCGACGCGACCAGAAGCAGGCCCGCCGTCGCCCAGTAGGCAATGGCGGTACGATCCACCGGGTTTGCCTGTAAGCCCAGGAAGGCCGAGGCGAGCGACCAGAGCAGGCCACTCTCCAGCGGCTTGCGATAGAGCACGAGGCGGACGAGCAAGATTGCAAAAGCCCCGGCGAAAGCAAGCAAGGCAAGCTGCGGGATTTTCGTCCAATGAAATAAAGATCGATTCAAGAACGCGATGTGAAGAAATGCGGGACTGGCGGTTTCTCCAGGGCGGCAGAGGATGGCGACGAACACGGACTCAAGGAACAGCATTACGAGCCGGGGAGTAATGGCGGGAATTCCCAGGCCGCGCTCGCGAACCAGCGAAAGAACAATGAAGTTGAGTGGCAAGAAAAAGGCGATGGCTTCAAAGGCGATGCGGCCGGGGCCGATGGAGACGGCTCGCCCGGCTGAGAAGAACTCGATGGCGCGGTGCGCTAGAAGCAGCATGATAAGGGCGAAGAGAACGCGGCTGGAGTGGAAGCGCCAAGCCAGCAGGATTCCGGCGGCGAAAACCGCGTAGTAGTAGAAGTCGACTGCGGCCGCGGAGATAGACAGAAATCTCCCTGACAACAAGAAGACTGCGGTAAGCAACAGTATGCCTCCGGGCACGAACAGGGATTTCAGCGTTCCCTTGCTTCCAAGATTCAAGCTGGCATGATCCTTTCGGTAGAAAGCTGTGTTAACGAATTATCGTCGGCGAAGCGAAGCGCGAGCGAGTGGCAGAACAGGTTCCGGGGAACTATTCCCGTTTGCGGAAGGCAGAGACCTTCGTGCGCCGAGTAATCTCTGATCTTTACCTGGTTCTTGCCTAGAATCGGAGAGTGAAGGTTAGAGAAACCTTATGCGCATTCTGATCGCTGAAGATGATTCCGCACTCGCCAGCTTCGTGAAAAAGGGCCTTGACGCCGAACATTACGCGGTGGACGTCTCGAACGATGGAGAGCAGGCTCGCGCCATGGCGGGTGAATTCGATTATGACCTGGTGGTGCTCGACCTTACCCTGCCGAGTCTGGACGGAGTTACGATTCTGCGCTATCTGCGTACCCGCAAACCGAGCATGCCGATCATCGTGCTCACCGGGCGCACCCGGGTCGAGGACCGGGTGCAATGCCTTGATCTGGGGGCGGATGACTATCTGGGCAAACCTTTCTCGTTCTCCGAGCTGTCGGCGCGGATTCGGGCGCTGCTGCGGCGCTGCCATATGCCGGCCGAATCGGTGCTGACGGTGGAGGACTTGAAGCTCGACCGGGTGGAGCGCAGGGTCGAGCGGGCGGGACGCCGCATCGATCTAACCGGCAAGGAATTTGCTCTGCTGGAGTACCTGATGCGCAATGCGGGACGGCGAATCACCCGCGCCATGATCATCGAACACGTCTGGAATTTGTCCTTTGATACCTGCACCAACGTAGTGGATGTGTACGTGAACTATTCCACTGCGCAAGTGGACAAGAAGAAAGTCGGCCAGCTTTCGGCCGCCATTCAGGTGGCGTTCCAAGAACTCGGTGCTCACCCAACCACCGCCGTATCGAGCACGGTCCCGATCGAGCAATCGGTTGCCGTCATCAAGGCTGACCCGGTCCTCCCCCTACCTGACAACGAAGAGAACCCCGACCTCGCTGATCTGCGAAAAGAATTGGAGCAAGCTTTAGGGCCGGAGATATCCCGTGGCGAGGCCGCTGTGCGGTTTGGACGTGAAGGGCTGGTGATCAGCTTGCGGGAAGCTGGGTTCTTTGACAGCGGTTCAGCTGGCGTCAAAGCGGGTTCCGAGCCCGCTTTCAGTCGCATGGCTACATTGCTCGGAGAGAATCAATACAACATCCGCATCGAGGGCCATACCGATAACGTGCGCATCCATAACACACAATTTACCTCGAACTGGGAACTCTCGACCGCCCGCTCGACGGAGATGATTCGCCTTCTCATTGTGAAGTACGGTATTGCCCCGCAGCGGCTATCCGCGGGTGGTTACGGAGAATTTCATCCTACCGCCAGCAACAGCACGGAGGCTGGCCGTGCGCTCAATCGCCGGGTTGACGTGGTGGTCGTGGGAAAGCATGCGCCTGAGCCCGCCGTAAGCGACTCGCCCCTTGCGGGCACTCAGCAATAGAAGCCTCTCACTCTCCGCATGCCCCGCATGCCTCGCTCCTGCGCAGAAGCAGGTGTTCTGCAGCCAGCGGTCTGGTAAACCAAATTCCACAACGGATTCTGCAGGCCACTCATCAGCAGAGGCAGCCTGATCTGTTGACAGGCTTGCAGCACCGGCATCTTGCCGGCTGTCGCGAGGGTACCTTGCCCTCGCCAGTGGGGGCGTGAAAACGCTCCCACGACAGCCGCCGTGAACGGCGGCGCTACATTCTGCCATTGCGGCCCCATCGCGAAATAGAGGGATGTTAACAGAGGCAGACAGCCTTTAGACATTCGTGTTTGCGGTCTCCCTTTGCCCCAGAACTTGCCTCACTTTTCGGGTCAGAGACTGTAGCGAAAATGGTTTGGGCAAATAAAACATGCCATCCTCCTGTATCCCGTGCCTGGTGACCGCATTTTCAGGATAGCCGGAGATAAAGATTGTCCTCAGATTCGGGCAGATAGTGCGTAAATCATTCGCAAGGTCACGGCCATTCTGCCCGGGCAGAACGACGTCCGTCAGCAGCAGTTTCACGATGGTTTTGTTTTGACGGAATGCAGTTATCGCTTCCCCGGCATTTCGCGTTTTCAGCACCCGATAGCCTGTGATCTCCAGAATCTCGCAAGTCACTTCGCGCAAGAAGGTTTCGTCCTCCACCAGCAGAATGGTTCCGTGGGCCCAAGGCGGGTCGGTGTCGGTCACGACCGAGTTCGGGATCATTTCCGGGGATGGTTGCGCACGATTCACGTTGTTTGTCCTCCCAGCACGAAAACGTTTAAGCACCTACATCGCCATCGGGAGCGCTGCACGCGCGAACCAGAGAGGCCTATATTCCACCGCGAGTTACGGCCACGGGAAATTCGCATTAACTCGAGGAACAGCCTGGAAACAGGCATGAGCAACCGTCTCGGGAAAAGCAGGTGAAATTATCGGGAATGTGTCCTGAAATGGTCGGGCCAACGCCGCGATTCCTGCTTATCGAGATCGCGCCAGTAGCGTCTGATCGGGGTCGAGTACGACCTTCCGTGCACCCGGCGATGCGCTCAAATGGAATGAAGTCTCTGCTCCATCGGCGAACACCCGCCCGAGCAGTACCATTTTGCCTGCCACAGATGCGTACAACGGGACTGAGGTCACCAGATTGTCGGGCGCATCCTTTTGCAGGACAATGCCGCTGATTGTGGTTGAGCCTGGCTTGTCGGAATACTTCACTCCGTGCAATTCAAAGCGCGGAATTGCAGTTCCATTCACCCATCCTTCGTAGAACCAGTCCAGCGACCTGTGGTGCTCGTACCACAGGGAGGGCGGCAACTCCTCCTCGAAGGCCTGCAACAACTCGCGGGTCGTAATGGGTTTTCCCTGATAACGTTCCCTGATCCGGCGGAGCACGCGCACGAAAGGCTCCTCCGGCTCGCCACGCACCCCGGCACCGCTTGTCCGTTCCGCGTCGCGCATCATGAAACGCAGCATGTGAAACAGCCATGTGCCACGTCCGTAACTGATGGCGTCATAGCCACTCGGGAATTGGGAACAGGAAAGCCGCGTGCCCAAGGTCACAGGGCCATCCTCCATTAACCGCACTCCTGACTTGTTTTTTTCCAGCAGATCATCCCTGAATTTCTGCATCGCAGCGCGAAATTGCGCTGGATTCTCCGATTCGAGCACCATCAAGGAACTGTAATTCGCCAGCGCTTCCACGATCCATTGGTCGCGGTAACCGCTCCACATCACCAGATCACCCCACCACTGGTGAGCCGTCTCATGGGCAATCACCTGGCTGACGAGCGTCCTCTCAACCGGACTCAAGTGAAGCTGTGATTTTTCTTCTGCCGTGAGGAAAGACATACTAGAGAGAAAGATCAACCCGGGCCAACCTTGACTCAGTCCGCCAGGCATTTGGACCAGCTTCAGATCACCATAGGGGAAAGGACCGTAGCGGCGGGAGAAAAATTCGATTGCATGGGCGGAAGCGGCTGCGACCGTTTGCGCATTCCGGGCAGGAGAAGGCAGCAGAGGCGCGATTGCCAATGGGAGCCGGGGCCTGCCCGGGACCGGCGCATCCGGAATCACGCTTTCGATCACTGGCTTCGGAAATCCACGTTCCACTCCTGACGTTGCGTAAGTCTCCACGGTCACATCTCCGGCGTGTGCCACCACCCGTTCATATTTCCCCAGATCGAATCCGGCAATGGGGATGGGCCGCTCGGAAACCCATCGGCTTACTTGCTCGCCTGCTGGTGGAGTCCGTGCTGCTCCGAGATCACCAGGGTTGGGAGAAGACTTCGCATCCGTCCGTTTTCCGGTAGCTACCAGCGTCCAGCCTGCCGGATAGTGGAATTCCAAATCGAAGTTAGACATGACGAGTCCACGATTCGGGTACCACGTGCCTCGCGCCCCGACGTATAGCAGCCCCGCTCCCGCCTCCGAGAGTACTTCGCCGCCATAGACAAAGCGCAGTTCCAGCCTTTGCCCCGTCCGCAAGGGCTGGGGGAAGACAATGGCGACCAGGTCATTCCCTTGCCGAGCCCGTTGAGTTCCCTCGATTGCCGGATTGTGAATGAACTCAACCGGATGTCCGTCCGCTTCCACTTGCGTGATCTGAAGGGATCGAGACAATTCGAACGCGACTGCCCGTTGACCACCCTGCCGCACTTCCAATTGCAGAAGCGCTTCGGCGTCAATTTGAGTGGGAGGCTTTATTCCCGCGCGAATCTTGTAGTGAGATATAGCGATTGAATCAGGCTTACCGCCTTCGCCAACCGTCGCATTTACGGCTTCCGCACTCCCGTTGGTTTCTGCCTTGGTTTCTAGTGACGAGAACGAAGTCCAGACATCGTAATAGCTTGCGCCCTCGACCGTCTTGAACTGCCCGGCCCATATCTGCTCGGATGCGTCCGCGTCGAAATAAAGATCGAAAGTTCCCAGTCTCAGCCCTTGCAACCGGACGTGCAGAAACCGTTCCTGATTGTTGCCGGAACTGACCGGCATTGCAGTATCTCTGGCCAGCTGGCCGCCCCCAGGGAGAAACCTACTGAAAGTCATCAACAGGCGTAGAGCATCACTCTCGGCGAGATTGCGGGCAGTCTCATTCCACTGCGATACAAAGGCCGGTGCGTCATCGACTGGCATGAGCGACGGCAGCAACTCGGCGAAGGTATTGTCATTAAAGCGGAAGTATGCCGTTGCAAATCTTTCTTCCAGAATGGCTCCGCCGGTGAACAAGGCCATCGAGGCGCGCTCGTACTGGTTAGGCGGAGATAACAGGATTTCTCCATCCCCCTCAAAAAAGGCCCCCGTGACCCGGCCCGCAACATCCTCGGTGAATGCGATAGTGCCGTCATTCAGAGTAATGTGAAATGCTGCTTTGTCGATGGGGACATCGCGCAGGCGAAAGACGCGTGACTTGTCCAGGCCCACTGTGCGCAATTGTAAGTAAAGGCTTTCAGCGGAATTGAGATGTAGCGGCGAAGTTCTCCCCAGGTCTCTCACCGCAGGATCGCCGGCTGGTTTGGGGACGTCATGGCTCCGGCCGTCATGGCTCCGGCCGTCCTGACCTGAAGACAGCGCCACTGCGGTCGAAGCCAGCAACAACCAGGCTAGTGGCAGCAACCCTCTCCGCATTTTTGAGATTACCCTGGTCACCTACGCCTGCCACTTACTATCTTCTAGAATGCGCCTTAGTGCGTACACCTGTCATCTGCCTCTTATCGGCCTTCCTATTCGTCGCGGCCGTGGTCTGCGCGTTCGCGGAAGTCATTCATCTCAAGAACGGCCGCACCATCTGGGCTGACCACGTCCGGGACACCGGTACCCACATCGAGTACGACCTCGGCGATAACACCTACGCGATCCCGAAATCGCTAGTGGATCGAATCGATGCCGGCGGGGCTCCTCCTGGGTTCGCCTCTTCGAAAGGAAGCGCCAAGGAATCGCACGATCTGCCAGAGTTTGCGCCCGCCGACAATTTGAAAAATGACCCTGCACTCATAGGCAAGATTATCCAGGACGGCCGGGTCGATACGGATGCGCTGTCTGCTCTGGAACAGGCTGGGAACGGCCCCACGACCGCTGCCGGTTACTTCATCGCAGGCAAGCATGAATTCGATCACGGAAATGTCGGCAAGGCGCGCACCTACTTCGAAGCCGCGTTACGTTCCGATTCCCAGAATCCCACAATTCTGAACTACTACGCCGCGCTGCTAGTGAGAACCGGGAATGCCGTTGAAGCGTTGCCTTATGCCGAGCGCGCCGTCCGCGCTGCGCCAGACTCACCCGATGCGCTCACGGTGCTGGGATACGTCCAATTTGCCGCCGACCACACCGCGGAAGCCATACGCACCTGGAAACACTCTCTAGACCTTCGTCCCGACGCTACGGTGCAGAAATACCTGGAGAAGGCGCAGCGCGACGCCACCGCCGAGGCAGATTACACGCAGCACGAGAGCAGCCACTTCACCCTGAAATATGAAGGCAAGCAGACATCGGAAGCACTGCGCGGCCAGTTGGTCGCAACCCTCGAGGCGGAATACGACGATCTGGTGCGTGAGCTCGGTATCGCTCCCCGCAACAGCATTCCGGTTGTGCTCTACACCGAGCAGTCCTTCTTTGACGTCACCCAGGCACCCTCCTGGAGCGGGGCAGTCTTTGACGGAAAGTTGCGCATCCCCATTAACGGCTTGAGTTCGGTCACGCCCGAGCTGGTGCGTGTGCTTAAGCACGAACTCGCACACTCCTTTATAAGCCAGCTTTCGGGCGGACGTTGTCCGCAATGGCTCAACGAGGGCATTGCCCAGGCAGTCGAACCCAAGCAGGTGTCCCACGGACAGCTTTTGGCTGAGCTCTTCCGGACACAACGTGAGATTCCACTCAACGCCCTGGAAGGTAGTTTTATGCAGCTCTCCAGCGCTCAGGCCACGGTGGCCTATGAAGAGTCCCTCGCGGCGGTTCAATACATCAGCGACACCTACGGCATGAGTGATCTGCAACGGATTCTCGAAAGACTGGGACAGGGCAGTTCGACCGAAGCCGCCCTCCGGGCCACCATCCACTCCGATTACGGCCAACTGGAAGCCGAAATCGGCAAGTACCTGGCCAGCAAATACGGGAATTAGCTCGCAGGGCGCGCGGAAGAAGTTTCCGATACAGCCCTTTCGAGTTACTTTTCCACTGGAATCCCGTTCCATTCCTGCCGATCACTACTTAATGAGCACACCGCGACCGCGTTTTTTTAATTGGTTTTTGACCGAGTTCTGTGATAACTTCTCGGCTCGACTCCCGATGCGTGCCCTCTTCCATTTCGAAGAATCTCCGCCTCTCGTTCGCGATCCGGTCCATTCTGACATCCCGGAGCTCAACGGGGCCGATCTGGCGTCGGTCTACTATGGTCGCCGCATGGCGGGCGATTTCTACGATTTCATCCGCGTCAGTCCCAACCGGGTTTTGTTTGGCCTCCTCGACGCCGCCGGCGGTCTGGAGGACACTCGCGCCATCCTCTCCGCCGCTCAACACACTTTCCGAACCGTTGGGACTGACCTATTTGCGCGGCGGGATATCAATGAAGCCGATGCGATGATCGAGCTATGCCTGCAATTGAACCAAGCCGTCATGAAGGCCGCGCATGGGGTCCGCTCCTGCCCTGCATTTGCCGGCTGCTACGACGAAAGCCTGGGCATCGTTTGCTACTTCAACGCTGGCCATACTCCAGGACTGACGCGCGATCACGCTGGCACTAGCGAACTTCCCGCCACCGGCTTGCCCTTGGGGTTGTTTTCCCACATAACCTCGAATGCTTCCATCGTCGCCCTCGAACCTGGCGCCGTGCTGCTTCTGGCTTCGCGTGGAATTGTCGAGGGGAAGCGCAAAACCGAAGAGTTTGGATTGCAACGGGTGAAAGAAGTTCTTCAGCAATCCAAAGCGGCAAGCGCGAAAGAACTTTGCGTGTCCGTTCTTGACCAGATGCAGCAGTTTATGTGCGCCGCTCCGACGCACAACGACGTGACCGCGCTCGCCCTCACTCGAAATTCCTAGAGCTGGTTTCACAAGTGGCTTTGGGGAGAGCACGCCAGCGTAGGAACGAAGTGTTTGAGCTTCATCGAACGCCATTTGTCCGGGCCGACCTACGGGGTGATCTCGAACACCACGCCGAAGTCGTACGTGCCGCCGAGCATGGTCGTGCCGTACAGCCTGCCCTTGCTGTCCATGGTCAGTCCGTTCGGGTATTCGCCGTCCGGGCCTTTGAATCGGTGTATTAGGCTGTACGTCCATTTCCCGTTCTGCTGGGGAGTGAGTTTGAAGACCACGCCACAGCCGTTGCCTCCGACGGTGCATTGTTCATCGCTGGCAGCCATGCCGTACAGGCTCCCCGTCCTGTCAAGTACGAGATTGCTTCCAGGGGAAGCGCATAGGCACTCTGCGGGGAAGCCGTAGATGATGGTCTCCTTCCAGCGGCCTCCAGTGGTCTGGGTCAACTTGAAGACGGTACCCCTCTCGTTCGGACCCCAGTGGGTGGTGGTGCCATAGACGTTGCCGGAAGCGTCCACCGTCAGCCCGCCGTAGGGCAGTGCCCCGTCGCCGTTAAACGACCCAAAGTGATGCAGCAGGTGGTACTTCCAAGTTCCGTTCGAGTTGGGTGTCATCTGGAAGGCGACTCCGCACCAACCGCCGCACCGTGGGTAATTGACCATGCCACCGGAATACGTGGTGCCGTAGAGGTTGCCCTTAGCATCCCAACTGAGAGGGACGAGAGGTTGAACCCCGTCCGGGCAACTTCGCTTACGGCAGAAGCTGTAGAGCTGGGTTAGGGTCCAGCCATCGGATCCCGGCGACAGCTCGCCGACTCCGCCCTCGCCGTACGCGCCCCATCCCAAGAAACCGTAAAGATTGCCTGCCGCGTCCGTGATTACTCCCACCCCTGTCCCCGGATCTGCGATCATGTGGAAGTTCCATCCCCCGGTTCCCGGTGTCAACTGGAAGAGCAGGTCGCCAAAACCACTCTTGCCTCCCAGAGCTCCCCCGTACAAGTTACCTTGGCTGTCGAGCGCTAAGGCCGTGTAGGGGCTACCTTCGGTATTCGGGTCGTCGAAGTTGAACGCCACGCTTTCGCTCCACTTGCCGTTCGCCTTCGGGGTCATTTCGAATATCACGCCGCAGGGGCCGAAGCACTTTGTCCCCGTGCCGCCAGCTGCTGGCCCGTAGAGGTTGCCGCTCCCGTCGATTGCCAGAGCTGCAAAAAGAAGTGGGTTGCCGCCTTCGGGCCCAGCAAAGCCATTGTGGCCGTAGAAGTTGTACAGCACCTTGTACTGGCTGGCTGCCACCGCAGAAGGCGCAACGATAATGGATATGGCGACGGTCGCGGCCAGAACCCGCGCCCACATGAAAGTGAGATGCCTTGGCTTCATTCGACACCACCTTGTCCTGGCCAATTGGCCCCTTCAGGGACGGCGGGAGCGAGCCCCACCCAACACTATACTACCGTTTGCAATAGCCGCCGCAACAGGCGCGGGACCTACGAAACCGGTACCGCGCCTCCGCGACGCTACTTCAGCATTCAGTTCAGGTCAGTCATTCGGGTCACCGTCCTCAGGACCCGTCGGTTGGGGATAAACTCCATTCTGCGTTGTAAGGTAGTAGTTGATGAAGTAATTTGCGTCGTACGCAGGATTGGTCGGCGCAATCGACGTAAAGTTACGTGGCGACCCCAGAAAGAACTCCCACAGCGGAGTGTACAGGCCGCCGTGGGTGTCGAGCGTGTTCGAATCGGCGTACGTATAGTTGGCTGGGGCGATTTTGGCGGTCGCACCAAAGAAGTTGTTCTCAGTGAACTTCAGAATGCTGCCGAAATCGTGCGTCCAGTCTTTCGGCGGCGGGTAAGTGGGCGGCCCTGAGATGGCGCCCGAGACAGTGAGCGGTGGGGTGTACTGCGAAACCACCAGCAAGGGCACGCGGAATCCGTACACGTAGCCGCAGCCCCAGCCGTTGGGGGCGTCTCCCGACCCGCACATCCACTGCTGGCCGCTCTGGTGTCCGACGTAGTCAGCGGGCGGCGGAACGTGGTCATAGAAGCCGCCCCAGTCGTCCCAGGTGATGAAAATGGCGGTGTCAGACCAATAGCCCGCGCCATTGTCACAGGTGGTGGCATTGCCGATGGCGTCGACAATGTCGGCCACCCAGGAAGGCCCCAGGCTCTTGTCCTTGCCCCCAGGGTGGTCCGACCAAGCCTCGTCAGGGATGACCCAGCTTATCGCTGGCAGCTGGCAGTTCAGGATATCGCTTAGCACCGGCGCGGATGTGTTCGCATTCGGGAGGGACACGTGGCCCCACTCGGTTCCGGAGCAAGCGGGGTTGCCGGGAGGGGGACCGCTTGCCGAGTAGCATATCTGCGGGTTAGCCTCCGGGGCGTCCCAGATTATCCCTTTGAGCGGCGTATAGTATTTCCAGCTAACGCCCTTGTCGTGAACAAGGAAGCTGCTGTCCTGATATGTGACCAGGGTGTTGCGGTCGTAGCATTCTGACTTGTTCGGGTCCGCCAGCTCCTGGTTCCCTGGATTGACCCAAGTCGGGCCGTGGGACCCAACCGGGCATCCGCTGTCGTAGAACGAGGCGTTCTCCGCGACGAAGTCCTGGAAATAGTTGTTGACGTCGCCCGGCCAGACCGGCGCAGACGTGCCGCCAAGAATGAACTGGTGCGCCTCGAAGCTAGGGCCCTGCTGGGTCTGGAACATGTAATTCGCGAAACCGTAGCTGGTGGCAATGTCGAAGTACGGCTTCACCTCGGGCTTGGGCACATAGACGTATTGGGGACAGTTCGGCCAGCCTGTTCTCAAGCAGGCCCCGTCCATGGCTCCGAGGTTGTATTGACGGGTCCACGCAGGATCGTGTGAGTGGTCGTCCCCGCCATTGGGTATCGACAAAGCCGTCAGGCAGGTCACAGACGGCCCGCCGTTTTGTTTCGACGAAAGATTTGGCCCTCCGCCTTGAATGTCGACGCCGGTCTCGAATGGGTCCTCAGTACCACATGGGGACGTCATAGGGGTGGCGCCAAACAGGTTGTCCGGCGTGCGGTTTTCCTGGAAGATGATCACGATGTGGTTGAAATGCGGCGGTGCCTTGTAGGTTTGGGCATGCGCCACAACCGCCTCGAAAACTGCGAACAACACGACAGCCTTAAGCATGAACTTGGTCAAATGTTCTCCTTTGCGACTGCTGGTTGATCTTGGGATGAAACAGAAGATAGCCACAGCCGATACTCGCTGCGCCGAGAGGCGCAGCGCCATGGCGCGTACGGAAGAGAGAGACAGGGGCAGAGGTCGGTTGACGAAGCGAGCCACGCTCACCTCCCGAAGTTCCCCCTCAGAGACTTCGCACAAAATTTACACCCGCTTGCAGGGCGGGTCAAGAGCAGGATTTCCCCCAGAAGAAAACAGTCAGACAGGCACTATCGAGGGTGCGCGAGAAACTTGTTGTTTGCCTAGCTTCCTCGGCCAGTGTCACAATACTTCCATGCAAAAACCTTTCACCACGGTGGTAACTGTAATGGCCGCTGGGATGATGCTGCTTGGGAATGTCCTGGCGCAGCAGACTCCAGCAACGAACACTCAACAGCCTCCTGCGACGGAGACCCAGAATGCTTCCGCCTTCAAAACGCAAAAAGACAAAGTCAGCTACGCCCTCGGGATGAATATCGGAGCAAACCTGCATAGGCAGTCCATAGAGGTTGACCCGAACATCGTGCGGCAGGGCCTGGAAGACGCCCTGGCGGGTGGCAAGACCCTCCTTTCAGAAGACGAAGCGCACGCCGCGCTCACCGAACTCCAGAACGATGTCCGCAAAAAGCAGCAAGAGAAGATGCAACAAGCCGGGGAGGCAAATAAGAAGGAAGGGGATGCATTCCTGGCCGCGAACAAGGCGAAAGACGGCGTGGTCACGCTGCCCAGCGGTCTCCAGTACAAGATCTTAACCTCCGGCAAGGGACCGAAACCTACAGCGAGCGACTCCGTGGTCTGCAACTATCGGGGCACGCTCATCGACGGTAAGGAATTTGACAGCTCCTACAAGCGCGGCCAACCCGCGACATTTCCGGTAGGCGGAGTTATCAAGGGTTGGATCGAGGCGATTCAGCTCATGCCGGTGGGATCGAAGTGGCAACTTTTCGTCCCATCCGAACTAGCTTACGGAGACCGGGGCACGGGCGCCGACATTGGCCCCAACGCCACCCTCATTTTTGAAGTGGAACTGCTCTCGATCCAGAGCAAGGACAAAGACAAAGATGATAAAGACAAGAAGTAGCTAGGCCGCCGCTGGAAGCGCCGCGCGGACAATGGTCGTCTCACTTCTCGGGTAGCGGAAGGAGCCCGCCTTCAACTCTTCGCGGCGCGCACTGCGCGGTGTGGAGGCAGCGCAAAAAAGACCGCCAACGCAACATTCAGCAGCAAACTCACTGGCACGTTCACCCAGGTCAAAGCGATGCAGACTAGATAAAGCAGCGGGCCCAACGCATACTGGGCTGAGATTTTGTCGGTGGCGGCTGCATCCGCCTCCTTCCCCAGCAGATGGCGGCTCGCATACCTCCACAAGATGTTGAAGAAGACTGCGATGGCGAAGTAAGTTCCGTGATACAGAATCGCCGCCGCCCGCTGATTGCTGCTCCCGAAGTATTGAGCCAGCACAGCCGTGGGAAACGGAACTGCGGTCACGCCTAGTAAGAGCAGAAGATTCAAAAACAGGAGCACGTTATTCGACCGCTTGATGTGGGTGAACAAGCGATGGTGATTGATCCACATGATCCCGATAAAGGCGAAGCTGATGACAAATGCAAAATAAGAAGGCCACTGCCGGATGAGTTGCCGGGAGAGATCTCCACTCCCGGCATTGGGGATCTTGATTTCCAGGATCAGTAAAGTGACGGCAATCGCGAACACGCCATCAGAGAAAGCTTCGATGCGTGCCGTTTCTTTTTCCATGAGAAAGAATGAGAAAGCTGCTCGATCATAAGCCGACGAGGGATCATCCATGTAGGCGCTGGTCTATTTGCTCCGTTTCTTTTTTCGCACGGGTTTTGCCGCAGCCTCTCCCCTCATGATCGGCGCTAATTCATCGGCAGTCACGAAGATCGGCTCGATGTCAGTCGGAATCCCCTGCAAACTGTCCAGCGCTTTCCGCAAAGCGGGGCGCATCACGCCTAATTCGTCCAGCATCTTTTTCGCCCCTGCATAATTGCCCTCGGCCTCGATGGTCAGAAGATCGCGATCGAGTTCCGCGATGGCAGTTTTGACCTTCGTCATGTCCACCGAGAAAGTACCGTCGGCATGCTGAACAAACGCACCTTTATCCATCAGGTAATTGAACTGGATTGCCATCCCTTTACCGTGGGCATCATTCAGACCGAAGCGCAGCGTGCGGAAAGCGGACGCCAGATAGGTGGTGTACAGTTGGCGCTGCGCGGCTTCATCGGGAGGCAGTGACTTACCCAGCCCCATCTCCTTGGCATGGTCCATCATGTATTGCAGAGCAAATAACCCGGTCACATCGGCTTTCGGTTCTTCGACGGCGCTGTACAACTCTTTCAGTTCCTCGCGAGGCGTGGTATCGCGCCCCTGAACCTTGATCTGATGCGGCCCCAGCCCGTGCATCAACTCATGCGCCAGGATGTGCGTAAAAAACGGCTCGAAGCTCACATCGACCATCGCCGCCTGGGACAACGTCCGCCGCGCAATGGGCAGCAGCACACCGCGGAACTTTGCCTCCTGCACATTCTTCAGCATGACTCGCTTGCTGCCCTTCTGCTGCACCACCCGGTCGTCGTTCGGCAGATTGTATGCGGCAGTCTGCACGCCGTGAGCGCCATCGCCCGTACTCAGGATCTCGTCCACCACTCGAATCGGCGCCGCCGCACCCAGCTTCTGGTTGCGGTACTGCGGATCGATCGGCAAATTGTCTTCGATCTCCTGCAGATGCCGGGTAAAAACTGAGAGCTTGGCAGTCTCATCATCATCTCGCAAGTTTACGTAAGCTTCGAAAGCCGCCTTGTAACCGAAAAGTTCGTCGTTGTAGGTTTCGTACGGACCAATCGTGACGTCCAGCGGCGCATCCAGGTCCATCCAAGCCATGTCGCTTTCGTAATAGTCGTTGGAAAGAAAAGCGTCCGCCCGCAGGTTAAGGAATTTCTTCAGTGACGCATTGTCGGTCAACCCTGCGGCTTCACGAAGCAGGTTCGCCGTCCGCGTAAGGTCATCCGCATATTGCTGGCTGTACGGAATCGCCAAAAGATTATTGGGCGGTTTGCTATTCTCCCTCCAGCGAATCACGGTGAAGAAACTCTTCGCCTGTTCCTGCTCCTTTGGTGACAACTGCGCCATCCAGCTCTCGAAAGCTTCCTTGGTCATGCTCTCGGGATAGAAGTTCGCCGCCAACGGCTTGCGCGGAGGCACGCCCGGCAAAAAGGCTTTGTATTCGTCCAGGTCGGACCACGGTGCCTTGTTGATCCAAAAATAGTGCAGCCGTGCCTTGCCCAGCGGCGTGGTGTCCTTCTGCAACCGGGCATAGAGTGCAGGATTACCGTCCCACATCTGCTTCATGAAGATGTCGTTCAGTATCCGGGCCGCCTCAATCAACTTCACCAGTGCCTGCCGATCGCCCGCGGAAAGCCTCGAAGGATCCACTCTTAGCGGCGTCGGCGCGAAACGGCTCGTCATCTTCTCCAGTTGCGCCAGGTCTGGCTGCGCCTCTTTCTTTTGTGCTTTCACTGGAATACTCGTCACTCCCAAAAGTAGTACACCAATGAAGTAGGCAGTGAGTTTCATTAGTTCCTCCTCTCATGCCGCGATTCGCCGCCGGTTGCGGGGCGAAAACCGATCATCATAGCAGGAGCGGCAGTAGCGGCGCGCATACGTCCGGAGGTACAATTTATAAAGGTCGTGAACCCCAGGGTTAACCGAGCACTCTAGCTGAGCACTCCTGGCTGCGGTTCGGCCGCCAAATTCTTATGCGAAAACTTCTCTCCTGCTTCCCGCTAGTTTCTGTAATTGCCCTGTCAGGCGTTCTTCGAGCGGACGACACGGTAATTGAAGAAATTGTCGCGCGCGTCAACAACCAGATCATCACCCACAGCGAATACCTGCATGGCAAAGAAGAATTGAAAAAAGAGGCCCAGCAGCAAGATCCCGCCAACGCGGATAAGCTTGTGGCGGAGCGCGACAAAGATGTGCTGCGCGACCTGATCGATCAACAATTGCTCCTGGAAAAGGGCAAAGATATGGGCATGACTGCCGATACCGAAGTCATTAAGAAGTTGGACGAGATGCGCAAGGACATGAAACTCGACAGTATGGAGGAGTTGGAAAAAGCCGCCCAATCCCAGGGAATCTCTTTCGAGGATTTCAAGCAGAACATGCGCAATCAGATCATCACCCAGCAAGTGATCGGGAAAGAGGTTGGCTCAAGGATGGTCATCAGCAAAGAAGAGGCACAGAAGTTTTACGACGAACATAGGAGCGAACTGGAGCGCCCGGAGACCATCCGATTGAGCGAGATTCTGATCTCCACCGAAGCCAAGCCCAACGATTCCACCGACGAAGCTCAACGCCTTCAGGCCGCACAAGCGAAAGCGGAAGACCTGCTTGCCCGGATTCGCAAGGACGCCAAGTTCGACGATGTCGCCAAGAAAAACTCCGATGGGCCCACCGCCGCCCAGGGTGGCGACCTCGGTGAGTTTAAACGCGGCGCGCTGGCCAAGGAACTCGAGGACAAGACCTTCGCCATGAAGCCGGGTGACGTATCGGACGTAATCCGCACCAAGCAGGGGTTCGTGATCCTGAAAGTTGCCGAGCATCACAACGCTGGAATACCAGCCATGAGCGAGGTCGCGCCGCGAATCCAGGATGCGATCTACATGCAAAAGTTGCAGCCCGCGCTGCGTGAATATCTCACAAAACTGCGTGAGGATGCATTCATTGATGTCAAGGCAGGCTACGTGGACTCTGGCGCCAGCCCCAACCAGACCAAGCCCATCGAAACCGCAGCCAAAGACCCCAGCGCGAAGGAACTCAAAAAGAAGAAAAAATTCGGCCTGTTTTAGTTTAAGCTTGGCCTGACCCGCATGAAGGAATTCTTCCTGTCCGATTGCTGCCACCACGAAAACAAGGTCATCACTTCGAGTTTTGTGGTCGTTTCCAAGCAGGTGAAACCGAAAAAGACCGGAGAACCCTATCTCGCGCTCACCCTCGGTGATCGTACCGGCCAGGTCGAAGCCAAGATGTGGGACAACGTCGAGGACGCGATCGACGCCTTCGAGCAGGACGACTTCCTCAAGATCAAGGGCCGGCTCAACAAATACAAGAACCGCTTCCAGATCACCATTCACAAGCTTCGCCGCCTCGGCGAGTCGGAGATTGACTTCTCCGATTATTTGCCCAAGACCACCAAGGACATCGGCGAGCTGTGGCAGACCTTGGCAACTTTCGTCGCTTCCTTTCGCGATCCCCACCTCAAGTCGCTGGTGGAAGCTTTCATGGCCGATCCAGAGATTGCTGAAGCCTACCGCAATGCTCCCGCCGCCAAGACTTTGCATCACGCTTACATCGGCGGATTGCTCGATCATGTGGTCTCGCTCTGCCGTTCCTGCGACCTGATGTGCCGGAACTATCCGCAAATCAATCGTGATCTGCTGCTCACCGGGGCCTTCCTGCACGACATCGGCAAGATTCACGAACTCACCTACAACCGCTCCTTCTCTTACACCACCCGCGGCCAGTTGCTGGGGCACATGATCATCGAACTGGAAATGCTGCAAGCCAAACTTGCCCAGTTCCCCGACTTTCCCCAGGAACTCAAAATTCTTGTCGAGCATCTCATCATCAGCCATCACGGGGAATACGAATTCGGCTCGCCCAAGTTGCCCATGTTTCCCGAAGCCCTGATGTTGCACTATCTCGACAACCTCGATTCCAAGATGGAAAGCATGCGTGCGCATTTCGAACGCGACGCTGCCTCAGAGGGCCCTTGGACCGGCTACAACTCTTCTCTGAGCCGTCCGCTATTGAACTCGGCAAAGTTTCTGGAAAAGAAAAAGCCTGCTGTCACTGCTGCTGATTCAACCGCCGGTTCCGGTGCGAACACTTCGTCGCCAGACGCGCCCGCATCGCCCGGACTGGAATTGCCGGCTACGGAGACAACTTCCGAGGCCGTACCAGCGAGCACGCGTCAGGAAAAGTTTTAGACCCTGTGGAGGCAAGGTCGTGTTTCCTCAATCCTCTGGCCAACTGTGATTTGCTCCGCTAAACTGCTTTCTTATAAATCATTGCTGATGGAGGAACTATGAGATCACGCTTGGCGGCACTCACCCTGGGACTCTATTTATCGTTTGTCCTTCTCGCTTGCAGCAAAAAGCCTGACCAATCAACCGACACCAGCACTGCCCAGCCTCCTGCCGCCGGCGCTCCCGCCGAGACGCAGCCGGCCCCAGCCCAACCGATGCAGGCCCAACCGCAAACCGAGCCGATGAAGGCAAAGGCCGAACCGATCATCATTCCCGCAGGCACCACCCTTACAGTGCGCTTGAGCCAGGCGGTCGGTTCCAAGATAAGCCAGACTGGCCAAAGCTTTTCGGGCACTGTAGCCAATTCCATCGTGATTGGTGGCAAGACCGCGATCCCCGCGGGAGCTGCCGTCACCGGCACCGTGGTTGACGCCAAACCGCTCGGTCGTTTTGCTGGTGGCGCCAGCTTGTCCCTGCAGTTGACCGCGATCAACCTCCATGGCACCGACCGCGCGATTCACACCTCCGCGGTCAGCCAAACGGCGAAAGGCAAAGGCAAGCGCACCGCCGTGCTGGCCGGTGGCGGGGCCGCTCTCGGCGCGCTGATTGGCGGCCTGGCAGGCGGAGGCAAAGGCGCGGCGATCGGTGCAGTCGCCGGCGGCGGTGCCGGTACCGGTGGCGCCGCTTTCACCGGCAACAAGGACATCGTCTTTCCAGCAGAGTCTGCGCTCAGCTTTACCCTCGCACAAAGGCTGGAAATCCAGGAGCGGTAAATTCTCGCTGAGAACCGAGAACTGGCAACTTACAACTGATTCTCCCGATTCCCATGCTCGACCTGACTCGCTTCAAAGTCCTGACCTTCGACTGTTACGGCACCATGATCGACTGGGAAACCGGGATCTTTTCCGCCCTGCGCCCCATCCTCGCCGGGCATAACCAGAGCGTTCCCGACCTCGCGCTGCTCGAGCTGTACTCCGAGCTCGAACTAAAGGCCGAGCAAGGAGAATATCTGCGTTATCGAGAAGTCTTGCAATCCGTGGTGCGCGGCTTCGGTGAGCGTCTCGGGTTTTCGCCAACCGACGCCGAAGTTCGTTCGCTGCCGGAATCGCTGGCGAACTGGCAGCCCTTCCCTGACACGGTGGAAGCACTGCGCAAACTCAAGAGCCGCTATCAACTCGCGGTGATGTCCAATGTTGACGACGATCTGTTCGCTGCCACTGCACCAAAGCTCGGAGTGGCATTCGACCACGTAATCACCGCCCAGCAAGCCGGCTGCTACAAACCGTGCATGAGAATGTTCAAACTCGCCGAGGAACGGATCGGCGTAAGTCGCGAGCACTGGCTTCACGTCGGCCAAAGCGTCTATCACGACGTGATTCCCGCAAGGTCATTGGGCATCGCGACCATCTGGGTGAACCGGCCTTCGCCCCGCCCCGGGGCAGGAGCCGCGATAGCAGCCGTCGGAAAGCCCGACTTGGAAGTCCCGGACCTGAGTACACTCGCAGATCTCGCGACTGGGAAGATCATATAAAGCACGGGGGTGTCCCCGCTCGGCAGAAAAGCTTGGATACAGATCTAGAGCCTTTGTCGCAACCCAACTGCCAATGAAAAAAGTTGAATGCGATCGTCCCCCAGCAGCCGCGAAGCGGCGGCAGAATGCAGCCCACGGCGCAAGCCGTGGGTAGAAAAGTGGAACAGACAAGCCCCAGCGGGGCGAAAGATCAGTTGCGATACGGACTCCTTAGGCCTCGTTACTCCGCTTGTCTGATATCAAAGTCCGCTCTTCCGAAAACTGAGAACCGGGAACTATGAACTGAGAACTGCCTTCCATGCTCAAACGGCGCAAAGCGTATTAAACTTGGTGTGCATCAAGAATTGATGCCCCCGCATCCGCGGCCTGCAATCCGAGGGATCAAATGGAAACTGCTACCACTCGCGCGAATCCCCTTTCTTATCTCACCGACCAACTGGACGATCTCAAGGCCAAGGGCACGCACTTCCGCCTGCGCGTTCTGGACGACGAACAGGCCCCAGTCTGCACCTTCGACGGCAAAAAGGTAATCAACCTCGCCTCGAACAATTATCTCGGCCTGACTACGCATCCCAAACTCCGCGAGGCTGCTCTTGAAGCGACGCGCAAGTACGGAGTGGGTTCAGGCGCGGTACGCACCATCGCCGGCACCATGAAGATCCACATGGAACTCGAAGAGAAGATCGCTCGCTTCAAGAACGTCGAGGCCTGCGTGGTTTTCCAGTCAGGATTCGCCGCCAATGCGGGTACGGTTTCGGCCGTGCTGGGCAAGGACGACTTCATCATCTCCGACCAACTGAATCACGCCTCCATCATCGATGGCGCCCGTTTGTCGCGCGCCAAGGTCCTCGTCTTTGAGCATAAGAACATGGCGGAGGCCGAAGAAAGACTGGCGAGCGTCAAAGACCAAACCGGAAAGAAGTTGCTGATCACCGACGGCGTCTTCTCCATGGACGGCGATATCGGCCCGCTACCTGCGCTGTGCGAACTCGCGGAGAAATACGGCGCCATCATGATGGTCGACGATGCCCACGCCTCGGGCGTCCTAGGCCGAAACGGGCGCGGCACGATTGATCATTTCAAAATGCACGGCCGCGTGGATATTCAGGTCGGTACGCTCTCGAAAGCCATCGGCGCGCTCGGCGGATACGTTTGCGGCACCCGAGACCTCATCGACTTTCTCTATCACCGCGCCCGGCCATTTCTATTTTCGACCTCGCACCCACCCTCTGTCGCTGCCACATGCATCGCCGCTTTCGATGTTTTGGAAAACGAACCCGAGCGCATCGATAGCCTCTGGGAAAACACGCGCTTCTGGAAAAAAGAACTGGGACTGCTCGGCTTCAACATCGGAGGCCAGACCACGCCAGCAAGCGAAACCCCGATCACCCCCATCATCATCGGCGACGGCAAACTCACCATGGACTTCTCCCGCGAACTCTTCAAAGAAGGCGTCATGGGCACGGGCATCGCCTTCCCCACAGTTCCCGAAGGCAAAGCCCGCATCCGCACCATCATGACGGCGACGCACACCAAAGAAGAACTGCAGCAAGCGTTGGAGGTGTTAAAGCGAGTGGGAAAAAGAATGGGGATTGTGAATTAAAGATGGCCCACCCCAGGACTTGGTCAGTGGAGATGCGTATTTTAGGCGCGTGCGTTGTGCTGCTCGCGCGCGGACGTAAAAGCGGGGGAAAAGGGAGAGATTCTCGGGCGTCCGCTGATAAAATATCCGGCGAGGCCGCAATATGGCAAAACTTACAGTTTATGAATTGTCAGTCGAGGACTGTTGGAGAGATATGGCACGTGTTCCGAAAAACCATCGGAAGACCGCCGCTGGAGAACACGTTCCTAGAAACACGATTTGCAAAGTGACCGTTGGCAATAAGAGCACAAGGCTTGCTCTCAGGGGCTGCCGGGAAAAAGATGCCAGAATACTATTGGATTCATCGACGCGAAATGAGCTTGGCGTGGAACCTGGACAATCCTACGAAGTCACAATTCAACGTGTCCACTGGCTCGGCTATTGGCTGTGGGCCTGGGGTGCAGCCGACCCGTCTTACCGTTTAACCGCGCAGATAAGTTTAATATCTCTCGGTTTGGGCGTCATTGGTCTTATTTTAGGGCTACTTCCGCTCATTCAATCGAAGTGCCATTAGCTCGATCACTATGCGTCGCCCTTCGATGACCCGCGGTCCTCTAATTCTTTCAAACGTTGGAGCAATTCTTCGTATGTAGGTTCCTTTGCCTGAGAACTGGCATCCCGAGTTTCTGAGTGGCAGAGCGTGTCGAGCCACTGTCTGAATAGCCTTTGCTCCAACCGATAATTGTGGCAGAGCGTGTCGCGCCACCGTTCGTCTATCCTTTGCTCCAACTGTTCCTTCCGTTCGTTTTGCTTTTTATCAAACAAATCCCGAAAGAGGATCACGGCGACAAAAGTTGAGCAGCCCCAAAGGATTATGAGCCAACTCTTCTCTGTCGGCATGCTTCTGATGAATTGAAAGATTGACTCTCCGAAGGTCAGGAAGGTGAAGAGTGCCCAAAATGAACAGTACAGCACTACCACACGATGCTTCTCCGTATCCGGCTTGTTCATCGGACGGTCTGGTTTCAATAAGGCAGAAAGTATTACGTATGCCAGTTCGGCAATAAACGCGTAGTACAGGAGGCACCAAGTGCTACTAAAAATGGCATCAGCAGTTCCGAAACGATGGAGACGTTCAGCGTATTCATCCCAGACGTAGAGTGATTGCTCACGTCTTGCAATATCCCCCGAGAACTCCGGCACAAGGATGAATAACTGCAAGAACGCCACAGCCCACAACACACCCTTGCCAAGTTGAACAAACTTGTTTCTATTGCGTCGCTTGACTGGAGCATCCAATGTGTCTGTCACGGTCGCTACCTCTTGCGGTCTTGCTCTGTTAACGGTTAACGACAATTTCAGCCGCGTGATGACCGTCATGGCAGTCTTGATTGATGCGTTCTTGAATCATGGTTACGTCGGCGGCACCCTAAGAAAATATGCAATCGCGTCAGCGATTCGTCTGTCCGCCTCAGACTCCTTCAGTCGCGCCCGGCATACCTTATTGAACGTATCGCTTCCCAGCCCAGAGTCGACGATGAGCAGATCGTCATCGTCGATGACCTTCATACTGGAGATTGACCGCTGCACGAAGGCAGTGTGCCCGTGCAGATTCTCCTCGGCAGCGTTCAGCAGCGGAGTGAGAGATGGCAGAATTGGTCTGAATCGGCATTGCCTGGGATCATTGAAAACGCAGCACTTAGTTAGCCACAATGTTCCACGTGGAACACTTCCGCGACTTGTGAACCCTAGTCGGCTCGATACACGACCTTCCCGCTCACTATCGTCGCCACAACCTTCCCCGTGAGCTGCCAGCCATCGAATGGAGTGTTGTGCGATTTCGAGCGGGACTTTGCCGCTTCAAAGGTCCAGCGTTTCTTGGGATCGAACATTGTTATGTCGGCGTGACTGCCACGCGCGAGTGTGCCCCGGCCTCTGAGGTCAACCACGCGCGCCGGACCTGCGGTGAAGAGCTCGACAATTCTTGCCAGAGGAATCTTGTGTTCGCGATGCAGGCGCGTGATGGCGAGGCCAAGCGCCGTTTCGAGTCCCGTGATTCCGAACATGGCGCGCTCGAACTCGATGATCTTTTCATGCGTCGCATGGGGGGCGTGATCGGTCGCGATGGCATCGATCGTGCCATCGGCGAGCGCCACCAGGATAGCTTCGCGGTCCGCGCTCGAGCGCAGGGGCGGATTCATCTTGAAGTTGGAGTTGTAGTCGCCAACGTCCGCATCGGTCAGGCTAAAATGATGAGGGGTAACTTCACAGGTGACGCGAGCTTTGCCGCGCTTGCCACGGCGCACGGCTTTGAGCGCATCGGCGGTCGAAAGGTGGGCCACGTGCAAGCGCGCTCCCGTGAATTGTTGGGCAAGTTGAACGTCGCGTTCGACGACCGACGCTTCCGCGGCCGTCTTCATGCCGCGCAGCCCGAGCCGGAATGAGGTTGGGCCCTCGTTCATCGAGCAGTTTGCCGTCATACGCGTGTCCTCAGCGTGCTGAATTACCGGAAGGTTGATTCCAGACGCCGCCCGTAGTGTGTCGCGCATGACAGTATCGTTAAGGATGGGACGGCCGTCGTCGCTGACTGCGACCGCACCGGCGCGTTGCAAGGCTCCAAAATCGGTAAGCACGGCGCCCTTGCTGGCGTGGGTGGCGGCGGCGATCGGGAAGACGTTGACCACCGCCGCACGCTCGGGTTGCTGGATCCAGGCGACCCATTCGGGCGAATCGACGATAGGAGACGTGTTCGGCATGCAGCACACGGAAGTGAATCCGCCGGCGGCGGCAGCTGCGGTTCCGGTTGCGATACTTTCCTTGTAGTTCTGGCCAGGTTCGCGCAGGTGGACGTGGAGATCAATGAAACCAGGAGCAACGACCAGGCCGCGCGCGTCGAAGACTTCATCAGCGCTGCTGCGGATTTTGTTTGGCGGCGCGACCTCAGCCACGCGGCCGTCACGCAGCAACACGTCCATGGGAGCGTCCATTTTCGCGGCTGGATCGATGACGCGACCGCCTTTGATCAATAGCGAGCCCGATTTTGATTTATCGTGTGCCATTCATTGCTTCTTTAATGTTCTCCCAAGCCTGAAACCTGAAGCCTACCTCGCCTTGGCCAGTGCCTTGACCAGGATCGCCATTCGCACGGGCACTCCGTTGCGCACTTCCTCAACGATGACCGACTGCGGGCAATCCGCCACTTCCCATGTGAGTTCCAACCCCCGGATGATCGGCCCGGGATGCATCAAGATCGCGTCGCGCCTTGCCATCTTCAAGCGAGCCATGGTCATCTGGTATCTGGAAATGTAATCCTGCAGACGCAGTTTCGTTCCCGCCAGGCGTTCTTTTTGTATCCGCAAAACCATAATCGCGTCAGCGCCACGCACCGCTTCTTCCACGGTGCGGCTGATGTGCAGTCCCGACGCCAGACTGGTTGCGACGTCGGGCAAGAACTCCGTCGGTCCGCAGAGGGTGATGCGGGCACCGAATTTACTGAGCAGGTGTATCACGGACCGGGCGACGCGGCTGTGATAAATGTCGCCCACAATGGCCATCTGCAGACCGTTCAGAGTTTTCTTGTGCCGCAAGATGGTGTAAGCGTCGAGCAACGCCTGCGTGGGATGCTCGTGCATCCCGTCCCCGGCATTGATGACCGGAACATCAAGGTGCGTCGCCATCAGCAGCGGAGCCCCAGCGTGCGGGTGGCGAATCACCATGACATCCGCGCCCACCGCCCGCAGGGTGTATGCCGTGTCCAGTAACGACTCGCCTTTTTCGATGCTCGATCCGCTGGAGAGCACGAGCGTGGTCATGGCTCCCATCGACTTGGCCGCGATCTCGAAGGAAGCGCGGGTTCGGGTGGAAGGTTCGTAGAAGAGAAGGAGCACGCGCTTGCCCCGGAGCAAGGGACGCGGCTTCAGCGGATTCATACGCCGTGCCAGCGTGAGCAGGCTCAGAATCTCTTTTGCGTCGAGATGTTCAATGCCGAGCAGCGAACCACGTGCGGCTTTGTTCATTGCTTGCCTGACAACCTCAGCGGCTAAACAGTTTGCTGCAAAACTCATTTTCGGACTCTCTGTTGCCAGTAACGAGTTTTCCAGATTCGGCCCCGGTTGCGGGTTTCCCACCTGTTGCCGAAGATCGTTCTGTTGCC
>Ga0209118_1000294_pt1 | contig 29771 bp, 21 predicted proteins | sample BlaSpr_A8_Ref_M1_FD_187988 | JGI IMG/M metagenome (GOLD analysis project Ga0209118, IMG submission 187988) | Forest soil microbial communities from Thunder Bay, Ontario, Canada - Black Spruce, Ontario site 2_A8_Ref_M1 (SPAdes) (version 2) | ecosystem: Environmental > Terrestrial > Soil > Boreal... | reverse complement strand
GATCGCAAGGCTGGCGGCGGCGCCGCCGCACATTCCGCGCAGGCGGCCGCCACCGCCGCTGCCGCCCGCCGCGGGTCGTGGTGGCGGCGCACGTGCTCGCGCGCCGCCTCGCCCATTGCCCGCAACCACTCCGGCTGCGCCAGCAGCGACGCCAGCCGTGCTCCCAGCACCGCCACCTCTCGCGCCTCCGGCGCGAGCGGCACCTTGATCGCGATCGCATCGGGCAGCTCGCCGAATTGCGCGTAGTCCGAGACCACCGCGGCGCGCCCCGCCGCCATCACCCGCAGCAGCGAGGCCGAGGTCTCACCGGCCGTCGGGTAGCGCAGATTCAGGCAGAGATCGGCGGCGGCGATGGCGCCCGCGAAGTCGGCGAAAGGCAGGTAGCCGGTGAGGTGCACCCGCGCCGCCACCCCGGCGCGGTGCGCCGCCTCGAGCAAGCCGGTGCCGGGCGCCTCCTCGCCGACGATCAGGAGATGGGCCCGCTCGAGCCCCGGCGCCGCGAGCGCCAGCACCCCCAGGGAGGTGCGCTTGATCGGCGTCTGGAAGCCGAAGGAGCCCAACACCGGCGCATCGTCCGGCATCCCGAACCGCCGGCGCATGGCGAGCCCGGCCTCGCGGCTGGCCGCCGGCGGCAGCGGCACGCCCATCGGCACCGCCCGCACCCGCAGCTCCGCATCGTCCTCGCGCACCACCGCCGCCGCCCACTCGCTATGCACCAGCACGCCACGCTGGCGGCGCAGCAGCGTGCGGTGCGCCGGCAGGGCGAAGATCGGCGCCGTGCCGTAGGCTCCCCAGCGCTTGGCCACCGCCACCGCCTCGCCCACCCAGCCGTGGTCGCGCCGCAGCCGCTCCCGGTAGCCATAGAAATCGCCGCGTCCGAGGGTGACGTCGAGCAGCAGGTGGTGCAGCACGACGTCGTGCAAGGTCAGCACGCCGGGGTGCCGCATCGCCAGCTCCTGGACCCCTTCGTGGTGGCGGTTGTTGCCCATCTGGTAGAGCGGCAGGCGGCCGGGCGCCGCCGATTCCCCCAGCTGGCCGGCCTCCGCGAACGGCCAGGCGGCCACGATCTCAGGCGCCACCGGCTGGCCCGGCAGGCGGATCAGCCGCACGTCGGCGAGCGCCGCCAGGTGCGGCAGCAGGTCGAGGCTGTAGTCGGCGATCCCCGAGCGCACCGGCGGCAGCGGCGACACGAGGTCGAGCCGCGGCGGCGGCTCCTGACTCATGAGGTGGCGGCGCTGCGCGACGAGGAGGTGCCGGCGGCGCCAGCAGGGTCCGGACCGCCGTCGGCCGCGGCGGCGGGGGCCGCCATCTGGCCTTTGAGCCAGGCTTCGATGAAGGGATCGAGGTCGCCGTCGAGGACGCGGTCGGCGTCCCCCACCTCGGCGCCGGTGCGATGGTCCTTGACCATGCGGTAGGGGTGCAGCACGTAGCTGCGGATCTGGCTGCCCCAGCCGATCTCCTTCTTCTTGCCCTCGCGCTCGGCCTGCTCGGCTGCGCGCTTCTGCATCTCGCGATCGTAAAGGCGCGAGCGCAGGATCTTCATCGCCATGGCGCGGTTCTTGATCTGGCTGCGCTCGTTCTGGCAGGAGACCACGATGCCGGAAGGGAGGTGCGTGATGCGCACCGCCGACTCCGTCTTGTTGACGTGCTGGCCGCCGGCGCCGGACGACCGGTAGGTGTCGATGCGCAGGTCCTTGTCCTCGACGTCGATCTTCACCTCGTCGTCGACCTCGGGGTAGACGTCGACGGAGGCGAACGAGGTGTGGCGGCGAGCCTGGAAATCGTAGGGGCTGATCCGCACCAGGCGATGGACGCCCGCCTCGCCGCTCAGGTAGCCGTAGGCATAGGGGCCGCGCACCGCGAAAGTGGCGCTCTTGATCCCCGCCTCCTCCCCGTCCTGGCGGTCCAGCATCTCGACCTGGAAGCCGTCGCGCTCGGCCCAGCGCAGGTACATGCGCAGCAGCATCTCCGCCCAATCCTGCGACTCGGTGCCGCCGGCGCCGGGATGGATCGCCACGATAGCGTTCTTGTCGTCGTCGGGGCCGGAGAGCTTCCACTCCAGCTCGAGGCGGTCGAGGTCGGCCTGCAGGCGGGTCAGGAAGCGTTCGAGATCGGGGTCGCCGGCCACCGCTTCCTCGTCACCCGCCATCAGCTCCTGCCATGCGGCGAGCTCCTCGGCATCGGCGCGCAGCTTCTCGACGGTCTGGAGGCGGCGCTCAAGGGCGCGCCGCTCGCGCAACAGCGAGGTGGCCTGCGAGGTCTCGGGCGTCGATCCGCGGTTGTCCCAGAAGCCGGGCGCTTCCATCTGGGAATCGATCTCGGCCATCCGGCGCTCGAGGCCGGTCTCGTCAAAGATACCCCCGAAGCCTGCCGAGGTGTTCCGAGAGTTGCTCGATTCGGGGCTGCAGGGAATTCGTGGGCATCCGCGTTCAACTCCTTCTCCGGGAAGTATATATCGCGGTGACTGCCGGCAGTGCCAGCAGTGCCGCCAACGCCGCCAACGCTGCGAGGGTCGCGACGAGCGGCGGCAGCCGCGGCCAGCGCGAGTAAAACGTCGTCTCGCGCACTCCCGCCACCGACGCCCGAAGGATCCCCTGCTCGCCGACTCCCAGCTCGCCGCGCACCGAGCCGTCCGGCGCGATCACCGCCGAGACGCCGGTGATGGCGGCGCGCAGCATCGGCCGCCGGTTCTCGGCGGCGCGGAAGCGGGCGGCGCGCAGGTGCTGCCAGGGAGCCGCGGTGTCGCCGTACCAGCCGTCGTTGGTGATGGTCACCAGGATCGTCGCCCCGGCCTGCGTCAGCGCCGCCGTCTCCTCGGGAAAGACCACCTCGTAGCAGATCGCCGGCCCCAGCAGCTCGCCGCGCCAGGGCAGCAGCGCCGGCCGCTCGGCGGGGCGGAACTGGCCGACGTTGCGCGCCACCGTCCTGGCGAAGAACAGCACGCGCTCGAACGGCACGTACTCGCCGAACGGCACCAGGTGCCGCTTGTCGTAGCGCGCCGGCGGCGAGCCGGGCGCCAGCAGCCACGCCGAGTTGTAGGCGTGCTCGTCGCCCGGCGCCGCCGGCGTGTCGGAGTTGAACAGCACCCCGCAGCCCTGGGCCACCATCGTCGCGAGATCGCGGTCGAGCAGCGGGTCGCGGCGGTACTCGAACGGCCAGCCGGCGCTCTCCGGCCAGATCACCAGGACTCCCGGCCGGCAGGCGGTGTAGGACATGCCGGTCACCTTGCGGTAGTCGCTGAGCGCCCGCTGCGGGTCCCAGCCGGCCTGGTCGGCGACGTTCGGCTGCAGCAGCGCCACCGGCAACCCGGCGCTCTCGTCGCGCTGGTTCTCCAGGGCGGTGCGGCGCAGGCTCCAGCGGCCGGCCATGGGCAGCAGCAGCAGCGGCACGACGATGCTGGCGACGAGCGGCCGCCACGGGCGCGGGCGGCGGGCGGCCAGGCGGACCGTGGTGGCGGCCGCGCCCGCCGCCACCAGCATCACCAGGAACGAGATGCCGTAGGCGCCGACGAACGCCGAGAGCGGCAACGTCCCGGGCACCGCGATCCAGGCGTAGGCGGCGAGGTTCCAGGGAAAGCCGCCGAGGAAGTAGGTGCGCAGCCACTCGAGCGCCACCCACAGCGCCGGCAGGGCGCCGAGCGCCAGCGCGTAGCGGTCGCCGGCGTTGAAGCGGCGCCAGAGCGGCCCCCCCAGCCAGCCGAACGCCGCATGGAAGAGGGCGAGGAAGGCGGCCAGGATGCTGGTCAGCAGCACCGCCAGCGGCAGCGAGATGCCGCCGAATTGCCGCAGCGTCGGCACGATCCAGTAGAGGCCGGTTTCCCAGGTGGCCAGGCCGTGCAGGAAGGCGAGCGCAGCGGCGCGCCGGTGTCCGAGCAGCAGCGGCAGCGGCGCGAGGGTGAGCCAGGCCCCGAAGCCGAGGGGCACGCGGGCGAAGCTGAGCCCCCATAGCACGCCGCCGGCCGCGGCAAGCAGGAGCCAGAGTACAGCCTTCGGGGAATCCCCCCCCGGCCGGGCCTGGGGCGGCGGAAGCTCCTCCGGCCTCCGATTGGGCGAGGGTGGTGGATGCGGGTTGGGCGTCCTGCTTCGCCTCGCCCAAAAGGAGGCCGGAGGAGCTTCCGCCGCCTGGGCCCTCCCTCCGCCCCTCCGGCTACGGATCTCTTCGGCCGCCTTCATCTTCGACTGGTGCGGCGCCTTGTCAGGTGGAAGGCGCAAGAAGCTACTTGGGCGTGATCCAGGTGTCCAGCTTGCGCTCCTTGCGGACTTTCTCCGCCACCGCCTCCGCGGAGCTGCGCGAGGCGAACGGGCCGATCCGGACCCGGTACATCGTCTGGCCGCCCTTGGCGATCGGCGACAGGTAGGCGGTGAAGCCGGCGTCGACCAGGCCGCCGCGCACCCTGTCGGCCTGTTCCCTGTCCGCCGTCGAGAAGACCTGGATCACCACTTCGCCCGCCGCTCCCGCGGCGGCTCCGGCGGAGGACGCCCCGGAGGCCGGCTGGCTTGCCGACGTGGAGCCGTCGCGCCGGTTGCGCCTGGTGGCGGTGGTGGGAGCCGGCGCGGCCGTTGCGCCGGCGGGAGCCCCGGGCGCCGCGCCAGCCGCCGCTCTGGCCGCCGGGTTGCCGCCGTGGCGGCCGAGGTCTTCAGCCAGCGTCGAGCGCCCGGCAGAGCTGCCGTCACCCTTGCGGGCCGCCCGGCGATCCGGCGCCTGGGGAGCCGGGGTTGCCGAGGCGGACGACGTCGCCGATTTCGACGGAGCGGACGCGGCGGACGAGGCAGACGCCGGCGAGTCGTCCTCGTCGCCGGCTTCAGGCGTCGCCGGGACTGCCCTGGTCCCTTTCGCGCCGGCCGTCCCCAACGCGCCCTTGCCAGCCTTCGCACCGGCGTCCGGGCGGCGGTGCGGATCGGCGAAGAACTTGAACTCCTGCAGTGCCTGCCCGTCGGGCTTTCCCTTGTCGGTGGCGGTGTTGGAGCCAGGGGAGCCAGAGGCACCAGTGGCGCCGCCGTCGAGGACGTTGCCGCGGCCCAGCAGCGCGAGCCTCTCCTGCGCCCGCGCCGCGCTCTCGCGGCCGATCCAGACGCCGGAGAAGAACGCCGCCACCACGCAGGTCAGCAGGATCACGAACGCCACCACCACCTGCCGGTTGGTGAGCGCGATCTCGTAATAGCTCGGCTCGTGAGAGCCGCTGACGTCGATTCCGCCTCGCTCGATGTCCGTCGTCATCAGGAATCTTTCCCCATGAAGGTCCTAAACATCTCGATCGGCACCGGGAAGAGGATGGTCGAATTCTTCTCCGCCGAGATCTCGGTCAAGGTTTGCAGGTAGCGCAGCTGCAGGGTCACCGGGTTGCGGGCGATCACCACCGCCGCCTCTGCCAGCTTCGCCGAGGCCTCGAGCTCGCCTTCGGCATGGATGATCTTGGCGCGCTTCTCGCGCTCCGCTTCGGCCTGGCGCGCCATCGCGCGCTGCATCTCCTGCGGCAGATCGACCTGCTTGACCTCGACCATCGCCACCTTGATGCCCCAGGGATCGGTGTGCGCGTCGATGATCGCTTGCAATCGGGCGTTGAGCTTGTCGCGCTCGGAGAGCAGCTCGTCGAGCTCCGCCTGGCCGAGGACGGAGCGCAGCGTGGTCTGCGCCAGCTGATTCGTCGCGTACGGGTAGTTCTCGACCGAGATGATGGCTTTGATCGGATCGACCACCCGGTAGTAAACCACCGCGTTCACGCGCACCGACACGTTGTCGCGGGTGATCACGTCCTGCGGCTGCACCTCGAAGGCGATGGTGCGCGTCGACACTCTCACCATGCGCTGCATGGGCCAGAAGATGAACACCAGCCCGGGCCCGCGCGCATGCTCCGCGACGCGGCCGAGGAAGAAGGTGACCGCGCGCTCGTACTCTTGCAGGATGTTGATCCAGCGCGACAGCAGGATCACCGCGATCAGCACGATCACGAACAGACCGAATGGCGCCATTGGCAGCTCCCCTCCTCCCATGTCAGGCCTCCAAGATTCTCCGGCGTCTCCGGTCTCTCCGGCTCTTCCGGCGTCGTGCGGCGGTCATTGTGGCGTGGGCGGCGGCGGCAGCGGGGACATCGGAGTCATCGGCGCAGCCGAGGACATCGAGGATGTCGGCGGCAGGGATTGCCCAGGCCTCGCCAGCCGCAAGGGGCGCACCGCCAGGGTCATGTCGCGCACCGCGATCACTTCCACCGCCTCTCCCGCCGCCACCGGCTGCTCCGCCGTCGCGTCCCAAAGCTCGCCGTGCACGAAGACCTTGCCGGATGGACGCAGCTCCGAGCGGGCGACGCCGCGCTCGTGTAGCAGCCCTTCGGCGCCGGTCCGGACCGGCCGCCGCCGCACCTTCCAAGCCGCCGCCAGCAATGAGCAGACCGCCGTGAGCGTCAACAGGGTCACCACCGTGATCCATTCCAGGCTCAGTCGCAGCTCCGGCTCCGGGCTGCTGAACAGCAGCAACGAGCCGATGACCAGCGAGACCGCACCCGAGAGAGCCAGCACGCCGTGGCCTCCAGCCTTGAGCTCGGCCACGAACAGCCCGACGCCCAGCAGGATCAGCGCGACACCGGCGTAGTTGACGGCGAGCAACGACAGGCCGAAGAACGCCAGCAGCAGCGCGATGGCGCCGAACACTCCCGGCATCAACGTGCCGGGATGGGTGATCTCGAAGAACAGGCCGACCCCGCCCAGCATCAGCAGCAGGTAGGCGAGCTCGGGATGCGCCAGCGCCGAGAGCAGCCGCTGCGCCGCGGTCATCTCCACCTCGGTCATCACCGCGCCGGCGGTATGGATGACGATGCCACTCCCAGCGCCCGCCTGCCGCACCCGGCGGCCGTCGATCGCTCGCAGCAGCTCGGGCAGGCTCGGCGCCATCAGGTCGGCCAGGTGCGCAGCCACCGCCTCCTCGGCGCTGAAGGAGCGGCTGGTCATGACCGCTTGCTCGGCCAGCGTCGCGTTGCGGCCGTTGCGCGCCGCCAGCGAGCGGATGGCCGCCGCCGCGTCCTGCTCGACCTTCTGGCCCATGGTCCCGGCGATCGACTCGCCGCTCGGCCCCACCGGATGAGCGGCGCCGGTCCGGGTGCCGGGCGCCATCGCCGCCACGTCCGCCGCCAGCAGCAGGAAGAACCCCGCCGAGGCCGCCCGCGCCCCGCTCGGCGCCACGTAGACCACCACCGGCGTCCGCGCCGCCAGGATGTCCTTGGTCATCTCGTGCATCGACGTCATCAGGCCGCCCGGCGTGTCCAGCTCCACCACCACGGCCGCTGCTCCGGCCGCGTCCGCACGTGCCAGCACCTCGCGCAGGAACTGCGCCGCCACCGGCTGGACGATCGAATCCAGCCGGGCGTGCACCACCACCGGCGGCGCCGCGGCTCGGGGGGCACCCGGTGCGGCGCTCGCGCCGGTCGCCTCAGTGAGCAGCGCCAGCGGCGCGGGCATCGCCGGCAGGGCCGGCAGCACCAGCATGGCCAGGAGCGCCGGCAGCGTCCTCAGCCGCCGCCGCGAGGGCGCGCCGGCAGCCGGCCGACGGTAGCTGCCGGCAGGGTGCGATCCTGGTCCAGGATGGGGGCGCTGCGGAGGGGGGCGCATGATCGGCGCCACCGATCATACCAGTGTATAGAAATCAGGTCTAATCGGTCATCCGACCGCCGGCAGGAGGAGCCCGGCGGGATGCCCGGAAGGCCTCCTGGAAGGCATTGAATCTCCTCCGGAGCGAGGACGCCGGACTGCTGACGGCCGTGCCCCCTGATAGGATCTGACCGGGCGCGCGGCCCGAATCTGCCATTGGCGCCGCAGATCCAAGAGCAAGCCATCATGAGCGACCATCCCGCCGAGGCGACCGTTAGCAACCGCCTGGCCGGCGAGAGCAGCCCCTACCTGCTGCTCCACCAGCACAACCCGGTCGACTGGTACCCTTGGGGCGAGGAGGCGCTCGAGCGAGCGCGACGCGAGGACAAACCGATCTTCCTGTCGGTGGGCTACTCGACTTGCTATTGGTGCCACGTCATGGAGCGCGAGTCGTTCTCCGATCCTGGCGTGGCGGCGGTGATGAATCGCGAGTTCGTCAACGTCAAGCTCGACCGCGAGGAGCGGCCGGACCTGGACGAGATCTACATGAGCGCCACCCAGATCCTGACCGGTCAGGGCGGCTGGCCAAACTCTCTCTTCCTCAACCCCAAGCTCGAGCCCTTCTTCGCCGGCACCTACTTCCCGCCCGACGACGCCCACGGCCGTCCGGGCTTCCGGCACGTCCTCGAAGACCTCGCCGAGGCCTGGAAGCAGCGCCGCGCCGACGTCGAGGATCAGGCCGCGGAGATGGCCAAGGCGATGCGCCATTTCCTCGAGGAGCGCGCCCGCCCGGCCGCCGAGCCGGCCGGCCCGGGAGCCTGCTGGCGCGGTGTCGACTCGCTGGTCCGCCGCTTCGACCGCCAATGGGGCGGCTTCGGCGGCGCGCCGAAGTTCCCCACGCCGTCGAACCTCTTCCTGCTGCTCGAAATGGCGCCCGAGCGTCCCGACGCGGGCAAGATGCTCGCGGCGACTCTCGACGCCATGGCGCGCGGCGGCATCTACGACCAGCTGGCCGGCGGCTTCCACCGCTATGCCACCGACCGCGAGTGGCAGGTGCCGCACTTCGAGAAGATGCTCTACGACAACGGCTTCCTGCTCGAGCTCTACGCCCGCGAGCATGCCCGGAGCGGCGATCCGCAGGCGGCGCGCGTGGCACGCGAGACGGCGGCCTTCCTCGAGCGCGAGATGACCTCGCCCGAGGGCGCGCTGTGGAGCGCCATCGACGCCGAGACCGGCGGCCACGAGGGCGCCTATTACGTCTGGACCCGCGCCGAGATCGACGCCGCGCTGGGCGAAGAGGACGTGGCGTTCGCGGCGCCGCTGCTGGGTTTCGCGGGTCCGCCGTTCTTCGAGGGGGACCGCTACGTGCTGCACGCTCCGGAGCGCTGGGAGGAGGTGGCGCGCCGCCGCCGTCTCGACCCGGCCGAGCTGCTGCGCGAGCTCGCGGCGCCGCGTGAGCGCCTGCTCGCGGCTCGTGCCGGGCGGCCGCGTCCCGCCACCGACGACAAGGTGCTCGCCGACTGGAACGGCATCGCCATCGCCGGGCTGGCGGTCGCCGGCCGGCTGCTGGGCGAGCCGCGCCTCGTCGCCCAGGCGGCGCGCGCCGCCGAGCACGTGCTGCGCGAGATGCGCCCGGCGGGAGGTCCGCTGCTGCACGTCTGGCGCGGCGGCCGCGCCCGCATCCCCGCCTATCTCGCGGACTATGCGTTCCTGGTGCGCGGGACGCTGGCGCTGCACGCCGCCACCGGCGAGGCGCGCTGGCTGGCCGCGGCGGCCGAGCTCACCGACGAGCAGAGCGCGCGCCTGGCCGATCCGGAAGGCGGCTGGTTCGTCGCCGCCGCCAGCCCGGATCTGCTGTTCCGCAGCAAGGATCCCTTCGACGGCGCCACCCCCGCCGCCAACGCGGTGGCGGTCCTCAACGTGATCGACCTCGCCGTGCTCGACGCCCCGGAGCGGCAGCCGCATTGGCGCGACCAGGCCACGGCCGCCCTGCGGGCCTTCGCGCCCCTGATCGAGGAGCACCCGGAAGCGGTGCGCATGCTGGCCATCGCCGCCCGCCGCTACCATGGCGAAGCCCCCGCCCCGCGCGAGGCCGCCCACCAGCGAGAAGCCGGCGCCGGCCCCTTGGCCATGCTCGAGCAGGAGTCCGAGCAGCTGGTCAAGCTCCGCCTCGAGCTCGGGACCGCCGGTGGCGCGGAGGGCGTTCCGGCCGAGGCCACCAGCGCCGGCGGCTGGCGGCCTTTCCGCCTGGTACTCGACGTCGCGCCCGGCTGGCACTTGCAAGCCAACCCGCCGAGCGAGAGCTTCCTCGTGCCCACGACCCTCGCCGCCGAGGGAGCCGGGCTGAGGTATCTCACGTACCCGCCGGGAGAGCAGCTGCGGGTGGCCTTCTCCAGCCAACCCGTCGCCGCCTACCAGGGCCGCGTCCAGCTGGCCGGCGAGATCGGCCCGCCGGCCGCCCATCCGGAGACGGCTGCCGGCGGCGCCCCCCGGCTGCTCCTCACCTACCAGCTGTGCGACGACCGCCGCTGCCTGCCGCCGGTGACCCGGACCGTCCGTTTTCTCTGACCTCGCCGGCGGAGCCACCGTCAACGGGCACAAGAGGATGTTCTCCCCGAAGGCTCGACGTGCCGTCCATCCGCGTCGGAGGAGCTCCGGGCGCAGCTCCAGTGCGGAGTCTCCGATCCAGCCGGCGTCAAACCACCAGAGCCTCTCGTGATGCCTGCCGAGGGAATGATCCCTTATGCTTTTTACACGCCGACGAACAGGGAAGCGGCGGCGGCTCGCCCGCGCTTGAGACGCCTCATTCAGAAGGGAGGTCAGACATGTCAGAAGTGAGATCAGACATGCGCAGATTCGCCTCGATCGTTTTGAACGCGTTACTCCTCGCGGCGCCCGCGGCAGCCAAGGTCGAGCCCTTCCCGGCCGGATTCAAGACCGAAACGATCTCCACCAACGGCGCGCGACTCTTCGTGCGGGTCGGCGGTCACGGACCCGCTGTCGTCCTGCTCCACGGCTATGGAGAGACCGGCGACATGTGGGCACCGCTCGCCGCCGCGCTGGCGCGCGACCATACCGTGATCGTACCGGACCTGCGCGGCATGGGGCTCTCCTCCCATCCGGCCGGCGGTTACGACAAGAAGACCCAGGGTGGAGACGTCGCCGGCGTGCTCGGCGCGCTGCACGTCGACAAGGTCGACGTGGTCGCCCACGACATCGGCAACATGGTCGCCTATGCCTTCGCGGCGGAGCAGCCGGCCAGGGTCACCAAGCTCGCCGTGTTGGACGCGCCGTTGCCGGGCGTAGGTCCCTGGGACGAGGTCCTCAAGAGCCCTCTGCTCTGGCACTTCCGCTTCGGCGGCCCCGACATGGAACGCCTAGTCAAGGGCCGCGAGCGCATCTATCTCGACCGCTTCTGGAACGACTTCTCCGCCGATCCGAAGAAATTCGACGAAGCCTCCCGGCGGCATTACGCCAAGCTCTATGCCCGACCCGGGGCGATGCATTCCGGCTTCGAGCAGTTCAAGGCTTTCGATCAGGACGCCATCGACAACAAGGCGTTCGTCGCCAAGGGCATGCTCCCGATGCCGGTCCTGGCCATCGGCGGCGAGAAGTCGTTCGGCCCGATGATGGCCGTGGTGATGCGCTCTGCCGCCACCAACGTCAAGGAGGTGGTCATTCCCCACTCGGGACACTGGCTGATGGAAGAGAATCCCGCGGCCACGATCTCGGCGATCACGGAGTTCCTCCAGTGATCAAAGGCGCGGTGCTGAAGGTCTATACCGGGGCTCCCCATGGCATGTGCTCGACCCACAAGGACCGGGGCAATGCCGATCTGCTCGCTTTCTTGAAGACCTTGCACTAAGACTGCCGGTTCACAGCCCGAGAAGGGGATTGCCTCATGTTTTTCGGTGCCCACCCTGCACGCGCTGTCCGAGCAGCCCTTCAAGCTCACGCAGCTCGCCGTCCTGGCGGTCTTCGCCTTCCTCGGCGCCAGGGCGGCGATCAGGTTCCGCGCGCCGGCCCTCGCTGACCACGTTCCCGCTCCGATTACGTCTTCGGCTGTTCGGGGAACTTGAAGCCCACGTAGGTGCCCGAGCTGATTCCCATCAGGGCGAGGAGCGACTTGTCGAGATCGGGCATCTTGAAGTCTGAGCAGACCTTTACGACGAAGTAGATGCCCAGGACGATCGTCCAGCCCAGCATCTGGAAACGGTGGAAGCTCACGCCGTTCTTGTCCGACAGGATGTCGACGAGGAAACCGTGGCTGGCGGGCGGGGCGGTCGGCGAAAGCGCCGTCTGCAGCCGGGTTGCCGCCGCGTGCCGGACGGAGGCATCGGCGCGTTGCGCGGCCAGGTTCAATGCCCCCTGGGTTCCGGGAGCGACCACCGCAAGCTGCTGGTCGAGCTGGGCGATGTGGGTCGTGACGCCTTGCACCGCGCTCTCGGCGGTGCGGCGCTGGCTGTCCTTGCCGGAGTCGACCGCCGCCGCACCGAGGGAGGTCCCGGCAGCGATCCCCATGAGACCGAGCACCTGGGGGGTCAGAACCGGGGCGCTGGAACAGGCAATGGCGATCCAGATGAAGGAGCCCATGATGAGAAAGAACCAGAAGGCCATCTGGCAGCGGCCGAGGCTGAAAGGCTGCCGCCCGGGCGCGGGGGGCGGCGTGCCGACGTCCCGGAGCATGTCGCTCTTGGCGGCGAGGACCAGGAAGACGACGAGGAGTGCCAGGACCGCCAACAGTGCCCAAGAGGCGGAGCCGGCCTTGGCGCAGGTTGCCTTCGACGACGTGTCCGCGGGGGGCTTGTCCGTTCCCGTCCCGTGCGTCTCGTCGCCTGATCCTTTCTCCGCCTTGCCGCCGTCCGCCGCGCTCCGCGAGACAGCGGCGGGCGGAGTCGAGCCGCCGGTGGTCGTCGCAGAGCCCGAGGCGCCGTGGGGAGACGTCGTCTCACCTGGCGCCGCCTGGAGCGGATGCCACTTCGTGTCGTCGTCGACCGCGCAGTCCGCGATCGAGTTGGCGCTGCAGACGTCAATGGAGTAGACCGGGTGGATCTCCCAGAGCGATGCGCGCTTCGGGTTCTGCGGCTTACCGGCCGTGCAAGGGTGATGGCTGCCGTCGAAGAAGAGCTGGCCGGTGATGCGCACCACCTGTCCTGGCTTGTTGAGGGCAGCGGGGGTCCAGCCCGCGGGCCTGCCGTGCGGGCTGATCTCCGCGGTGATGCTCGTGCACTCGTCAGCGCCAGCGGTCTGGACTGTCGGGATGTGGATGTCGTTCGTCTCCTCGGAAGGCTTCTTACAGTTGACGCTCTCGCCGCTGGAAACATCGGAGTAGTGGGCGTTTTCGACCAAGGCAACCAGGCGGACCTTGGTCCCTTCGCCGATGGGCGTGCCTTGGCCGGTCTTGGCAAGGTCTCGCAGAACAGAGCGGTCTTTCGGCAAGTTGGAGGGAGCTCCGAAAGGTATCTGAGCGGCGACAACGGCGGCCTGGAGCTTGACGAAGTCCTCCTGCGTCGCAGTTTTCCGGAAGCCGCTGCCGTGGGGTGGGCCTGGGCCCTGATCAGCGGACTTCGAGCCGGGCAGGAATGGTTCTCGCTGCCGGTGAAAAGCCGCGCTCTCCCTCGTCGCCTTGGCGGCCTTGGCGGTGACCGGTCCGGGCAGGATCTCACTCGATCGCGCGCTGACGCGCGGTCGCGGAGAACAGCGCTAACAGACGGCGCAGCTGTTCTGATTGCCGCTGGTGGCACAGGTCACGGGGCAGGTGCCACAAGTTCTTGGACGGCTCAGGAGGGTCGCTCCGCCGGCGATGGCGGTAAGGCGATCGGTCGCGAGCAGGCGGAGGGTCTCGCGGTTGAGGAGGATCTTCGTCGCGGTCTTCCGCATGGCACTCTCCTTGGTAGATTCCAGCAGATTACTTGAGAAGCAACCCACGGGTGCAATGCGCGACTGCCGGCGCCCTGCGCGCATTGGCGGCGACGGCTCCGGGCTTGGGCGTGGCGAGTGTAGGCGGCGGTGTAATAGGATGCGGTCTCGCGCCGTTTCGCGCCGACGACCGTTCCATGTTGCGCCGCTTAGCGCCACCCGAGGAGGCATCGATGCTCCATCCGCTGCCGCGCACCCTGATCGCTTCCCTTCTGCTGCTCGCCGCGCCGTTCGCGGCGGCCCTCTTCGCCCAGCCGCCCGCCGGCTCCCCCGCCGCCGCGCTGAACCCACCGACGACCGGCGTCACCTCCGACCCCAAGGCGGTGGCGGTCGCCGACGCCACCCTGGCGGCGATGGGCGGTCAGGCCGCTTGGGACGGCACCCACTACCTCCGCTTCACGTTCGCCGGGCGCCGCACCCATTGCTGGGACAAGTGGTCGGGCCGCCACCGCCTGGAGGGAAAGACGAAGGACAACGAGGCTTACGTGGTGCTGGACAACATCAATACCCATCAGGGCACGGCCTACGTCGACGGCAAGCCGGTGGAGGGCGACAAGGGCGCCAAGATGGTCGAAAACTCCTATGGCGCTTGGGTCAACGATACCTACTGGCTGCTGATGCCTTACAAGTTGAAGGACTCGGGCGTCAACCTTTCCTATGTCGGCCAGCAACGGCTCGACGGCAAGGACTACGACGAGATCGGCCTCACGTTCGGCCCGGTGGGCCTCACCCCCGGCGACCATTACTTTGCCTGGTTCAACCGCGACACCCACCTGATGGATCGCTGGGCGTACCTGCTGCAAGACCAGCCGCGCGATGCCGCGCCGACCGTCTGGCTCTGGCAGGGGTGGCAACGCCACGGCCAGATCATGCTGGCGCCGCACCGCGTGCAGCCCGACGGCCAGAAGAAGCTCGAGCTGTCCGACATCCTGGTGGCGGTCAACCTGCCGGACGCGGTGTTCTCCTCACCGGCGCCGGTGCCACCGCTCTAGGGAGAGCACAGCGGCGTCGGTCCCCCGCCGCCCGCAGGCACCGGTCCCTCGCCAGTTCCCGAAGGGGAGCCCGCGCCTGCGCTGCGACCTCGCCGACCTGCCGGTGGCCGGCCAGTAGCCGGCTCCGACGCCACTGGCCGGACAGGACTTCAGCTTGATTTCTAACTACCGCAGTAGTACTATCGAGGTAGTTGATCGTCGCCACCCCGCGTCAAAAAAGGAGGCTTCGCCGCGATGCCGGTCTTCCATCCCTGGCTCATTGCGCTGCTGGTCCTAGCTGCTCCCGACGCGGTGACGGCGGAGATCCCGACGGTCGACCAGATCATCGCGCGCCATGCCGCGGCACGCGGCGGCTACGAGAAGCTGAAGGCCGTGCGTAGCGTCATCTATCGCGGCGTCTATCGCGAGAACGACCAGGTGGCGATGCCGCATGCCGCCATGGCGCTCATGCGCCCGTATTACAAGCTGGTCGGCGATCCCGAGCATCCCGACCCCGACTTTGCCGAGGGCTACGACGGCAGCGCATGGGAGCTCTACGGCGACCCGGGAATCGTCGTGCGTACGGTCGGCGCGGCCGCGGCGGCGGCGCGCCATGCGACCCGCATCGGAGGTCCGCTGATCGATGCGGCCGACGCGGGGTCCACCGTCACCCTCGAAGGCGTGGAGCAGCTGGCCGGCCGCAAAGCCTACCGGCTCCTGGTGCGTATGCAGGATGGATTCGAGCAGCAGGAGCTGATCGACGCCGCCAGCTGGCTGCTGGTCGCCGAACGCAAAGCGGCTCCGATCCACGCTTTCGGCAAGAGCGTCGAGACCGAGCAGCGCTTCGGCGACTACCGGGCCGTCGATGGCATCCTCTTCGCCTTCGCGGACCGGGAGGTCGAGATCGCCACCGGGAAGGTGCTGAACGAGATGCAATGGACGTCCATCACGCTCAACCGCGACATCGATCCCAAGGCCTTCTCACCGCCGGCCTTCACCCGCACCCCGCTGCAGCAGCTCCTCGAGCAGCTCTATGCCGAACGCAGCGACGCGAAAGCGGTGATGTGGACGTATCGGGACTTCCGGCGAGGGCACGCCGACCTGGACACGCGCGCCGGCGTCGAGGTCATCGGCTACCAGATGGTCAAGATGGGCGACTATCAGGGCGCCATCGAGCTGCTGCGGGCGAACGAGGCGGATCATCCGCGCGCCGCGAGCGCCGCCTTCGCCCTGGGCCGCGCCTACGTCGCCACCGGCGACGTCGCCAGCGGCCGGGCGGCCTTGCGGCGGGCGCTGGCGATCGATCCGGCGTTCGAACGAGCGGCGAAGGCGCTCAAGGCACTGCCTTAGAGCTCGAGGACCTGGCCTTCCTCCAGCACCTTGAACCCGGCGGCGGCGAGCGCGCGGCGCTCGGGACCCGACGGGTCCAGCGCGGGGTTGGAGTGGTTGAGGTGGGTGAAGAAAACCTGGAGGCCGCCGCGCACCGGCTCGCGCAGCAGCTCCATGGTGGCGCTCATCAACGGATGCCCGATCCGCCGCACGTCGCGATCCGGCAGCTCGCCGGGGGAGTAGAAGGTGCCGTCGAGCAGCGCCACGTCCACCCGCTCGCGGCGCAGCACCTCGGGCAGCGGCACGGCCCAGGCCGCCCAGGAATCGGTGTCCGGGACGTAGAGCAGAGTGCGCCGCGGTCCGCGCACCAGAAACCCCAGGGTGTCGCTCAGCTCATCGCGGTGCGGCACCACGATCGGCGTCGCCGACAGACCTGGCGCGAGCGCCAGCGGCACACCGGCGGCGATCTCGCGCAGGACGATGTTGCGCCGCTCCACCAGCAGGCTCCAGGGTCCATTGCCGCGCAGGAAGGCGGCCATGCGCGCCGAGGCGTAGACCGGCAGGTCGCGGCTGTTGATGGTCTCGAAGCCGAAGTACGCGAGCCCGAGGTAGTGGCCGGCGTGTGCGTGGGTGAGCAGCACGCCATCCACCGGATGGCGGTCGGGCCCACCCGCCGGGTGAGGGCGGAAGCGCTGCGTGACCTCGAGCTGCTCGCCCAGATCAGGAGTCGCATCGATCAGCCAAATCTGTCCGCTCGCCGGCAGCTGCAGCGCCAGGCTCGCCACTCTCCGCCGCCGGCCAGGATCGCGCCGCGCCGCGATGCAGCGTGAGCAGTCGCAGCCGGCCTGCGGCACGCCGCCGTCCTGGGCGGTTCCCAGCGCCACCGCCACCACCCGCGGCGGCGCCACGGCGGGATGCGCGGCTACCATCGCGGCAGGCACCGTGCCTCGCGACACCGCCAGCGCCAGTGCAGCCGCAAACGCGGGCAGAATCCGCCGATCCTTGGTCATGAGACGTCCGCCTCCCTGCGTCGCGTCGAGGTGCGCGGATTGTCGGTGCGAGGCAGCCGGCGCGTCAAGCTCGCGCGCGCCGAGGCGCACGCCTGAGCAGGCGTAGACTCGCCGTCATGCGTATCGTCTCGCTGGTGCCCAATGGCACCGAGATCCTGTTCGCGCTCGGCGCCGGCGACGAGGTGGTCGGCGTCAGCCACGAATGCGACTACCCGGCAGCCGCTCTGCAACTGCCGGTGCTGACCGGCAGCGCGCTGCCGCCCGGCCTCAGCGCCGCCGAGGTGGACCGGGCCGTCAGCGCCCAGGTGGGCAGCGGCTACAGCCTGTATTCGCTCGCCGAGGACAAGATCGCCGAGTTGGCGCCGGACCTCATCGTGACTCAGCAGCTCTGCCCGGTCTGTGCCGTGTCGACGGCCCAGGTAGATGGCGCGGTGGCGCCTCTCCCCCGCTGCCCGGAAGTGCTGTCGCTCGATCCGGCGACGCTCGCCGACGTCCTCGCCGACATCCGGCGCGTCGGCGAGCGGACGGGGCGCGCCGCCGCCGCCGCTGAGCTGGTGGCCGCTCTCGAGCGGCGCCTCGCGGCGGTCCGCCGGCGGGTGGCGGGACGCCCGCGCCCGCGCGTCCTCGCTCTCGAATGGCTCGACCCGCCCTTCGCCGGCGGCCACTGGGTGCCGGACATGATCGCCGCCGCCGGCGGCCTCGACGTCGCCGCCCCTCCCGGCGCTCACTCCTCCCGCCTCACCTGGGACGAGGTCGCCGGCCTCGACCCCGACCTGCTGGTCGCCATGCCCTGCGGCTACGACGCCGCCGGCGCCGCCGCGCAGGTAGCGGCCGCCGCCGGGCGTCCGGAGTGGCGCCGCCTGCGCGCCGTCCGCGCCGGCAGCGTCCACCCCGTCGACGCCAACGGCTGCTTCAGCCGCCCGGGCCCGCGGCTCGTGGACGGCATCGAGCGCCTGGCCGAGATCTTCCACCCCGCCGGCGCTTGACGCCGCCACCCGACGCTCATGACTATGGTACTATGACTAGAGTCTTGGGATCGCAGTGCTAGCTCGATCCAAACGCTTCAAGCCGGAGGCCCTTCGGTCATGGGTAAGACCGTCTCCAAGTCCCGCTTCAAGGCGAGAGCCCTGGAATACTTCCGCGAGGTCGAGAAGACCGGGCAGGACATCGTCATCACAGACAGGGGCAAGCCAGTGCTGAGAGTTACCACCTTCATCGACGATCCGGAGGAGCGCCTGCGGAACCTGCGCTCTTCCGTCCTACAGTTTGAGGACCCGACCGAGCCGGTGGGCCTCGAAGACTGGGAGGCCCTGCGCTGATCGTCCTGGATACGCACGCGTGGATCTGGTGGGTGGCAAGCCCTGACCAGATCTCGCCAGCCGCAGAGCGCGCGATCGCCAGGTCGGTCCGCGGCGGTGGCGTCTACGTCTCGTCGATCAGTTGCTGGGAGGTCGGCATGCTGGTCAAGAAGGGGCGCCTGAGGTTCAGCATCAGCACCGGCGAGTGGATTTCGCGATCCGTTGCTCTCCCCTTCCTGCACTTCGTTCCGGTCGACAATCAGATCTTCTTGCGCTCCGTCGATCTCCCCGGCTCCCTGCACGACGATCCCGCCGATCGGGTCATCGTTGCAACGGCCCTCGGCCTCGGCATGCCGCTGGTCACTAGAGACCACCGCCTGCGAGGGTACCCTCACATCGAAACCATCTGGTAGGGCGAGAGCGTGTGGTGGTGCTCTTTTGGGCGCTGTCCTCGCCAACCGGTGGCCGGAGGGTGGGAGGCGAGGGCGGCCGGAGGCACCTCCCGCCGCCCGTCCGGGGGGTTCCCCGAAGGCGAGCTAGCTGGCGCGCACCGCGAGCAGGCGGAGGGGCTGGACGCCGAGGCTCTCGATCGTCAGGGTGTCGCCGTGCATCCGCATCTTGGCGGCGCCGATCATCTTGCCTTCGCCCGCGCCGTTCCTGTCGAGGTCGAGCTCCAGCACGCTGAAGGGGTACTTCGAGGAGCGGGTGAAGTACTGGACCTCGAAGGCCGAGAGCGGCCGGTTCAAGACCACGGTCAGCTTCCGACCGGTCGCGGTGTCCTGCGACAGCACCGCCGCCACCGGATAGCCAATGCGGCCGCCGATGCGGAGATAACCGACGCTGTGCTTCCACAGCTCGTCGCGCACGGCATACGGGCTCCTCGCGGCGAGCAGCCCGGTGAACCGCTGCACCTCGGCGTCGTCCGCGTAGTGATCGACCGACAGAATGAACGGCTGGCTGAAGCGCGCGCCGGCCACCATATTGACCAGACTTCCGGTGAACTGATCGGGATGCTCGCCGGCCGCGCTGGCCGCGGTCGCGGGGCCCGCGGTGCCGGCAATACCCGCCGCTATGGCCAGGGCTAGCGCCGGAATCCAGAGCGATTTGCGTGGTGTTCTCATATCTTCTCCTGGGCCCGATGGTTTCCCTTCTCTGTGGCCCGAAGCACCGTCAGTGCAACTTCCAGACCGCTCCCTCGGCGCCGCGCCTGAGTCGTGGAAACCACTGCCGTTGCAACGTTTCTGGCCTCTCCTCGGCGTCCGCATCGCTGCGCGGCAGTCTGCCCGAGGTGACGGCGGCGGCACTCATCGTGGACGTTCCCGAAGGCCCGCTGGGCTATGATCGTCAGCCGCCGGCCGGCCGGCCGGGCCGCGCGGGAACGGAGCGGCCCGCCGGGCGTTTCACTGAGAGACGCACCAGCTTCGTTACGTCGACAAGGAGAGCGAACAGCATGTGGATCGTCCGCCTGGCGCTGCGCCGGCCGTACACCTTCGTGGTGCTGGCGCTGCTGTTGTTGCTCCTGGCACCCATCGTGGTCCAGCGGACGCCGACCGACATCTTCCCGAACATCGACATCCCGATCATCACGGTGCTCTGGAACTTCAGCGGCCTGTCGCCGCAGCAGATGGCCAACCGCATCGTGAGCAATTACGAGCGCGGCCTGACCACCACGGTCAACGACATCGAGCATATCGAATCGCAGACCCTGGCCGGCCTCTCGGTGGTCAAGATCTTCTTTCAGCCGCGCGCCGACATCGCTGCGGCGATCGCCCAGGTGACGGCCATCTCGCAGAGCCAGGTGCGGTCGCTCCCGCCCGGCACCACCCCGCCGCTGGTCATCACCTACAACGCTTCCTCCGTCCCGATCCTGCAGCTGGCGCTGTCCGGCGAGGGTCTGTCGGAGCAACAGCTCAGCGACTTCGCGATCAACTTCATCCGCACTCAGCTGGCGACCGTGCAGGGCGCCGCCATTCCTTATCCCTACGGCGGCAAGATGCGCCAGATCCAGGTGGACATCGACGACACCGCGCTGCAGGCCAAGGGCCTCGCGCCCACCGACGTGGTGAACGCCTTCGGCGCGCAGAACCTCATCCTGCCCGCCGGCACGGCGAAGATCGGCGGCCTCGAGTACCAGGTCGAGACCAACAGCAGCCCCAGCACGATCCAGGAGCTCAACGACCTGCCGGTGAAAACCGTGCGCGGCGCTACCATCTACGTGCACGACGTCGCCCATGTGCGGGACGGCTTTCCGCCGCAAACCAACATCGTGCGCGTGGACGGCCAGCGCGCGGCGCTGCTGACGATTCTCAAGTCCGGCAACGCCTCGACTCTCGACATCATCCGGCGCGTCCGCGAGCGCCTGCCGCAGATCGCCGCCGGCCTGCCGCCCCAGCTGCGCATCCAGCCGCTGGTGGATCAGTCGCTGTTCGTCCGCAGCGCGATCGACGGCGTCATGCGCGAGGCCGTCATCGCCGCCTGCCTGACGGCGGCGATGATCCTGATCTTCCTCGGCAGCTGGCGCAGCACGCTGATCATCGCGGTCTCGATACCGCTGTCGATCCTGGTTTCGGTCATCGTCATGAGCGCGCTGGGCGAGACCATCAACATCATGACCCTGGGCGGCCTGGCCCTGGCCGTCGGCATCCTGGTCGACGACGCCACGGTCGAGATCGAAAACATCAATCGCAATCTCGAGCAAGGCAAGGAGACCGAGCGCGCCATCCTGGACGGGGCGTCGCAGATCGCGGTACCGGCTTTCGTGTCGACGCTCGCCATCTGCATCGTGTTCGTGCCGATGTTCTTTCTGTCCGGCGTCTCGCGGTATCTCTTCGTGCCGCTCGCCGAGGCCGTGGTCTTCGCCATGCTGGCCTCCTACTTCCTCTCTCGCACGCTGGTGCCGACGATGGCGAAGTACCTGCTGCGCGCTTACTCGCATGCGGACGCGGCGGCCAGGACGGCAAGCCGCAATCCGCTGGTGCGCTTCCAGCAAGCCTTCGAGCGGCGGTTCGAGCGCCTGCGCGGCGCCTACCAAGCGGTTCTCGCCACCTGCATCGCGCACCGCGCCGCGTTCTTGCTGGGCTTCCTCGCCTTCTGCGTGGTGTCCATGGCGGTCCTCTTCCCCTGGCTGGGCCAGGACTTCTTCCCGAAAGTCGACAGCGGCCAGTTTAAGCTGCACCTGCGGGCGCGCACCGGCACCCGCATCGAGCAGACCGCCAAGCTGTGCGACGAGATCGACCAGGTGATCCGGGCAACTGTTCCGCGAGACGAACTGGTCACCATCATCGACAACGTCGGCGTACCCTACAGCAGCATCAACCTGTCCTACAGCAATTCGGCCCCGATCGGCCCGGGCGACGCGGACATCCTGGTCTCACTCGCCGAGCACCATCACCCGACCGCAGGCTACATGCGCGCGCTGCGCGCCAAGCTGGTCGCCGCCTTTCCGAACGTCAGCTTCTATTACCTGCCGACCGATATCATCAGCCAGATCCTCAACTTTGGCCTCCCCGCACCACTCGACATCCAGGTCATCGGCAACAATCTGGAGGCGAACCGGCAATATGCGCGCCGCATGCTCGCCCAGGTGCGCAAGATCCCGGGCACCACCGATCTGCGCATCCATCAACCGTTCGACGAGCCGAAGCTCGAGATCAACGTCGATCGCACCCGCGCTTCGCAGGTCGGCTACTCGCAGCGAGACGTGGCGGGGAACCTCCTGGTGGCACTGAGCGGCAGCTTCCAGACTGCACCGAGCTTCTGGCTCAACCCGCAAAACGGGGTCAGCTATAGTGTTGCCGTGCAGTCTCCCCAGTACCGCATCAACAATCTGCAAGACTTGCTGAACGTCCCGGTCACCGGCAGCGCCGGCGCGCCGCCGCAGATCCTCGGCAACGTCGCCTCGATCGTCCGCGGAACGGAGCAGGGCACGATCAGCCATTACAACGTCCAGCCGGTTCTCGACATCTACGGCACGGTGGAAGGGACCGATCTCGGCAGCGTCGCCAGGCAGGTCGACGCCATCGTGGCCGCGGACGCCAAGGACCTGCCGCGCGGCACCCAGGTCGTCGTCCGCGGCCAGGTGCAAACGATGCGGGCTTCCTACCTCGGGCTGCTCGGCGGCCTGGTGCTGTCGATCGTGCTCGTCTACCTGCTAATCGTCGTCAACTTTCAATCCTGGCTGGACCCGTTCATCATCATCGCCGCCCTGCCCGCCGCGCTCTGCGGCATCGTCTGGTGCCTCTTTCTGACCTGGACACGGCTCAGCGTGCCGGCCTTGACCGGCGCGATCATGTGCATGGGTGTGGCGACCGCGAACAGCATCCTGGTGGTCAGCTTCGCCAAGGAGCAGCTGGCAGCCGGCATGACCGCCGTCGAGGCGGCCCGGTCGGCAGGCTTCACCCGCTTCCGGCCGGTGCTGATGACCGCCCTGGCGATGATCATCGGCATGGTGCCGATGGCCCTGGGCCTCGGCGACGGCGGCGAGGAGAACGCGCCGCTCGGGCGCGCCGTGATCGGCGGTCTGTTGCTGGCGACGGTGGCGACGCTGACTTTCGTGCCGGCGCTGTTCAGCGTCATGCACCGCCGGAGCGCCGCGCCGCGCCCGGCCGCCCTGCCGGCGGCGGCCACGGCGGCCCCGGCGACCCCGGCGACCCCGGCGATCATAGGAGCGCGATGAACCGGCCCGCCTGGCCGCCGTCGGAGACAGCCGCCACCGGGCGGCGGCTCCGGCCTTCGCGCGGCGCCCTGCTGCTGGCCCTGGGCGTGCTCGCCGCCGCCGGCCTGGCGGTCGCCGGGATCGTGCCGCGGATGCGCGCGGAGGCGGAGCTGGCAAAGCAGACCAGGGCGGGAGCCGTCCCCGCCGTCGTGGCGATCATGCCCCGGCAAGGCGCCGCGGCGCAGGAGATCGTGCTGCCGGGCAACATCCAGGCGTACGAGGAGGCGCCGATCTTCGCCCGCACCAGCGGCTATCTGCGGCGCTGGTACGCCGACATCGGCACCCGGGTCAAGCGGGGACAGCTGCTGGCCGAGATCGAGACCCCGGAGGTGGACCGGCAGCTCGACCAGGCGCGGGCCGACCTCGCCACCGCCAGCGCCAACTCGGAGCTGGCCGAAGTCATCGCCGCGCGCTACGTCGCGCTGCGCAAGACCGACTCGGTGTCGCAGCAAGACCTCGACAATACCCAGGGCGACGCCAAGGCCAAGCAGGCGATGGTCCATTCCGCGCAGGCCAACGTCAAGCGGCTCGAACAGCTGCAATCGTTCGAGAGGGTCTACGCCCCCTTCGACGGCGTGGTCACCGCGCGCAATACGGACGTCGGCCAGCTCATCGACTCCGGCAGCGCCTCGGGCCCTTCCCGCGAGCTCTTCCACCTTGCGGCCACCAGCACACTGCGGGTCTACGTCAACGTGCCCCAGGTCTACTCGCCCGCGGCCCGGCCGGGAGTGAGCGCCTACCTGACGCTGGCCGAGGCGCCCGGCAAGCGCTTCTCGGGCAGGCTGGTGCGCAATGCCAAGGCGATCGACGTCGCCAGCCGGACCCTGCTGGCCGAGGTGGACGTGGACAACCGCGGCGGCGAGCTGCTCCCGGGCGCCTATGCCCAGGTCCACCTCGAGCTCGCGGGAACGACCCGCACCCTGGTGGTGCCGGTGAGCGCCCTGATCTTTCAGTCCGAGGGGCTGCGCCTCGCCACGATCGACACCGCCGGCCGCGCGCACCTGGCGCAGGTGATGCCGGGGCGGGATTTCGGCAACGAGGTCGAGATCGTCGCCGGTCTCCTGCCCGGCCAGCGCGTGATCGACAGCCCCCCCGACTCGCTGGTCGAGGGCCAGCAGGTGCGCGTCGTGCCGGCCGGCGTCGAGACCCGCAAGTAGCGGCTGCCCTCCGACCGCCCGCTGTGGGCGGCCCGCCGGTAACCGGCCGCCGGATCGCTTGCTCCCCGGCCCGGCCGGGGCCTCGCCGCTACCGACCCTGGCGCTCGAGCACGTAGAGGCGCTGGCGGTTGCCGTGGTACGTCATCAACGGATCGCCGTTCGGGCCGTCCTCGCCGAAGGCGGCCCGAACCGCATACTCCGGCGGCACTTCCTGGCGCCACGCCGCGAACGGGAGCAGTCCCTGTCCGCGCACGAACATCTCGCCCAGCACGGCGAAGCGGCAGTGCCGCAGCTGGAGGTCGCGCCGTGCCTCCGGCCAGGGAAGCTCGGCCGCGCTCCCCGGCAGGCCCTGGAGCTCGCTCGGCAGGAATGCCAGCTCGCGAGCGACGACCACCCGGTCTTCCGGCGCGCGGTGCGCCGCCAGCCAGGCCAGCGCTTGGCGCCGCGAGTCGACCAGCGCGAGCTGGTGCCGGACGTAAGAGGTCAGCGGCGCGCCGAACAGCACCAGCGGCAGGGCGATGGCGGCTGCGTCCAGCGTCCGGCGCACCGCCGGTCGCCCCGCCCGCCGGCGCAATCGCTGGTAGGAGCACCCGAGCAGCACCGCCAGCAGCGGCACCAGCGACAGCAGGTTGCGGAAGACGTGGAACCCGAAGCGGGAGAGCAGCAGGCCGAGAGCCGCGGCATAGGTCCCCCAGCAGAGGACCGCCCGCGCCGCCTGGCGCCGTTCGGCGAGGACCACCGCCAGCGATGCCGCGGCGAGCGCCAGCAGCGGCCATCCCAACTCCGGATGGTCGAACGGCAGGTCCGACTCGGCTCGCCGCACCGCCTGGTCCCAGTACGAGCCAAAGTGTGCGACGTAGAGCGACGCCTCGTAGCGCAGCGCCTCGACGACGCGTCCGGTGCGCAGCACCAGGGCCGGCATGCCGACCGCCGCGGCGAGCACGGCGGCGCCGCCGGCGAGGGCCAGGCGGCGCAGCTTCTCGGCCGCCCCGAGGCCGCCGCTCGGGGTCGAGGCCGGGGTGCCAGGCTCAGCGTGATCCGTCGCCGCAGGGCGGGCCAGTAGCACCGCCATCGATACCGGCAGCGCCACCAGCACCTGCGGGTACTTGGAGACCAGGGCGAGGCCGGTCATGGCGCCGGCGAGGATGGCGTCGCGGCGCCCCTGGCGCAGCGTGCCGCCGGCTCCGGGCTCCCGCAGGCGCTCGGCGAAGCAGAGGGCCGCGATCACGAAGAACGTGGCGTAGACATCCACGTTGATGCTGGCGCCGCGGATCACCAGCGGCGGCAGGAGCGCCGCGATCCAAGCCGCCAGCAGACCCGCCGCCCGGCCGGCCAGGCGCGCCGCCAGCCAGCCGGTCAGCGCCACCGTGGCCACCGACAGCAGCAGGCTGAGGGCGCGGGCGAGCAACAGCACCTCGGGCGGACCGACCCGGTCGTACTCGAGGATCGAGGTCGCCGGCAGATCGGCGACCAGCGGGCGACCATGCACGCCTTGGTAGACCGGCGCGTAAAGCCGGATGGCGCCGAGGATGGCGTAATTCGGCAGCGCCGGGTAGATGTACCAGCCCGGGTCCCAATCGCCCGAGCGCAGCGCATAAAGCACGCGGTGCATCACGTGCCCTTCGTCGACGTAGTTGAGGTACGGATAGCCGGCGGTGACGGCCGGCAGCCGGACAGCGGCGGCGACGAGCAGGATCGCCAGGTAGGCCCAGGCCGCCGCACGCGCCGCCGGCTCGTCTGACGAGGGCGTCGGTCTCGGCGTCTCGGCGGCGATCATTGGGGGGCGCAAGGAGATGGTCGACGCCGGCTCAGGGCATGCCGGCACGCCGCTCCAGGCACGTGCGTCCAGGCACGCCCTCACCAGGGCCTGCATCGAGACTACCGGGGCGGCAAGGGGCCTGTCGAGCCGAACCCCGCTGAGTGGCTCCGCGAGAGACCGGCTGGGCTCTGGTTCGTCTGCGGCTGGGGAGGGAGCGGCTCCTCGTTCAAGCCTAAGGCGCCAGCGTGTAGGTCCAGAGCCCTCCCAGCTCGGGGGCGGTGAGGACGGTGCCGGGGTGCAGCGGGTCGTCCAGGAGCAGCCCACCGGCGGCGCCGAGGAGGCCGTTCGAGGCTGGACGCCAGGGGGCGCCGCCACTGTGGGAGACGAAGACGCCGGTCGCCGCGCTGATGAACACAGTCGCGGTGGCGGCATCGGCGGTCAGGTCGTAGAGCGGCACCCGCGGCGGCGGCAGGCCGGAGCTCGATCGCATCCAGGTGGCGCCGCCGTCGAGGCTCCTGAAGAAGGAATTCGCATGGGCGCTCGACGCCACGACGGCAAAGAGCCTGCGCGGCACCGCCGGGTCGAGCAGCAGCCTGTCGATGAGGCCGTGGGGAAAGCCCGACCCGATCTGGGCGAGGCCGTTGCCGCGATGGTTGCTCTCGAGCAGCACCGAGCCGCCCAGATAGACGCGGGCCGGCGAGAAGGGGTCCAACGCCACCGAGAGCAGATCCTCATTCGTTCCCGGCAGCGGCAAGACCGTCCAGCTCGCTCCCCCGTTGGTGCTTCTCTTGGCCTGGAAGCCGGATGCCAGGCTGGCCCCAACCAGGTACAGCACTCCCCGGTGCCTGGGATCGAGCGCCAGGTCGAACAGCCCGTAGAGCCCAAGGGCGCCGGCCAGCGGCTGCCACGAGTCGGCGCCGTCGGCGGTGGTGAAAACACGAACGGTCGCGGCATTGGAGACCGCATACAGCCTGCCTCTGGCGCCGGGATCGGCGATCAGCAGGTTCACGAAGCCGGTGTCGAGGCCGGCATCGGCCAGCTGCCAGGTGGCGCCGCCGTCACGGCTCCGCTGCAGGCCGAGCGGCAGCAGCTGGTCGTCGATGCCGGTGACGTTGAAGTTGTGCTGGTTGTGACTGTAGACCGCGGCGTAGAAGGTGCCGGGCGTGAAGGGATCGGCGGCGGCAGCGAAGATGACAGTCCCTGAGAGCCCCTGATTCCCAGACATCCAGGTGGCGCCCTGGTCCTCGCTCTTCAAAATCCCGGCGGGCTCGAGACCGGCGACGACCTTGCCTGCGGCTATCGAGCTCGCCGCCACGGCGTCCACTTTCTCCGTCGCCACCGCCAGCGCCCAGGTGGCGCCGCCGTCGGCGCTCTTCCAGATGCCGCCAGCCGTGCCGCCGTTGAGGCCCGCGTACAGGATGCCTCGCGTCGCGGGATCGGGAGCGATGACGTCGAGGCTGCCGGCGCCGAGGCCGGCGCCCGTCCGGGCCCAGGTCGCGCCGCGATCGTGACTGGTGAAGAACGCGCCGTCGCCGGCCCCGGCGTAGAGGGTCCCCGGATCGAAAGGGTCGATCGCCAGGCTCACCGGGATCTCGCCGACCGGCAGCTGCCCCCAGGTGGCGCCACCGTCGGGCGTCTTGAACAGGCCATCGCTGGTGACCGCCACCACCTCGCTCGCGGACAGGGGAGAGACCGCGAGCGCGCGGATCGACAAGAACAGGCTCGAGACCTGGGCGGCCTGGTGGACGCTGGCACCGCCATCGGCGCTCGCGAAGACCGCGAAGCCATCCGAGCCGTAGACCACGCGCGAGTCGGAAGGGGCCACGGCCAGGCTGGAGGTCTGGTTGGGAAACGAGGTGCGCGTCCAGGAGGCGCCGCCATCGTCGGAGCGCCAGGGGAGCCCGTTCAAGGAAACGTGGATCGTGGAGGGCTGGCTGGGAGCGAGGGCAAGAGCCATCACCTCGCCGCCGCCTGGTCCCTTCGGCACCGGTCGCCAGCTGGCGCCGCCGTCGGAGCTGACGAACAAGCCGGATGAAGCCGTGCCGGCGTAGATCGTGCCGCTGCCAGGCGCGACCGCCAGGGCCGTGACCGTGCCGCCGTAAGGACCGATGGAGGTCCAAACGCCCTGCCCGGCAGCGGCAGGCCGCGCCGCCGCAGCCAGCGCGAGCGCCGCCGCCAGCGCCAAGAGGCAAAGCAGCGCGCCGCGGCCGGCCAGGCGAGGACGGCAAGGAACACGGAGCAAGCGGCTCGAAGGTCGGAACATGCGGCTCCTCCTGGCGACTACCGTCGAGCAGAGGTGCGGCAGAAGTTCTCTCCAGTATGTGCTCATCCAGGCAGGAAAGGTTCTCCATTTCGAATCGCGTCGACACCACCCACGACCAGTTACCGTACGGGCTGATTGGCATTTGAATTGACAATCAGCCAAAAACGCTTAGAATGGCCAGGTGCTGATTCCACGGCAGGCAGCACCGATCCTCCGACAGCTCGCCTCCGGCTATCCCCTGGTGGCGATCACCGGTCCCCGTCAGTCGGGAAAGACCACCCTGGCCAGGGAGGTCTTCGGGGCCAAGCCCTACGTCTCGCTCGAGGATCTTGACGAGCGCGCGTTCGCCGAGGCCGACCCGCGGGGCTTCTTGGGCAGGTTTGCCGACGGCGCCGTCCTCGACGAGGTGCAGCGATGCCCGCCGCTTTTCTCCTACCTGCAAACGCGGGTGGATGAGGACCGGCGCAACGGCCTGTTCATCCTGACCGGCTCACAGCAGTTCGGTCTCTTGTCGAGTGTCACCCAGACGCTGGCTGGCCGCATCGCCATGGTGTCGCTTCTGCCGTTCAGCCTCGGCGAGTTGCAGGCCGCGGACCAGGCGCCGGCGACGCTGGAAGCCCTCTTGTTTCAAGGCCTCTATCCGCCCATCTACAACCGCGGCCTCGACGCCGCGGTCTGGCACAAGAACTATGTACTCACCTATGTCGAGCGAGACGTCAGGCAGATGGTCAACGTCCGCGATCTCTCGACGTTCCAGCGGTTCGTGCGCATGTGCGCGGCCCGCACGGCCCAGCTCCTCAACCTGTCGGGCCTGGCGGCCGACTGCGGCATCACCCACAACACGGCGGCATCCTGGCTGTCGGTGCTCGAGGCGAGCTTCATCCTGCACCTCGTCCAGCCCTACCACGGCAATTTCGGCAAGCGCCTGGTCAAGACCCCCAAGCTCTACTTCTACGACACCGGCCTGGCAGCCTGGCTCCTCGGAATCCAGAATGCCGAGCAGCTGGCCATCCACCCACAGCGCGGCGCCCTCTTCGAAAGCTGGGTGGTAGCCGAGCTGCTCAAAGCGCGCTTCTCCCGAGGCCTCGGTTCGAATGTCTTCTTCTGGCGCGACCGCAGCGGACACGAGGTGGACCTGCTCGTAGAGCAAGGCCCGACCCTTACCCCGATAGAGATCAAGTCCGGCCGCACGGTGGCGGACGACTTCTTCCGCGGCATCGAAGATTGGCGAAGAATTTCCGGGCAGACCGAGAGCGAGGCCTGGTTGGTGTACGGAGGAGACCGCGAGCAGACCCGCGCCCAGGTCCGGGTCCTGCCGTGGCGGCGAATCGGCGAGCTCGGCGCCTGACCCCGGAACCGCTGCACGACGGGAAGTCCGGAAGACTGAGAATCACGGGTCGAGTAGCGCGGGGGAATCTCACCCCCGCGCTCTCACGGAACCGGACGTGAGCTGGGCTGTCTGAGGAGTGCTGGGCGTGATTTCGCTCGCCGGGACCTCTGCAATCCGAGGCTTGCAGCGGCAGGTCTAGGAGGTGCGCACCAAAACTCCCGCCCGCGCTAGGAGTGAGATCCTGTACAAATCCGGCCGCCTGTGTCCGCAAGGCTCGTCTTTCACCGCATTGACGCGGATACGCAACAGGCCCTAAGGCTCTGTCAATAAACAAGCTTGACATTTAGCCATCTTCGGGATAGGATATTCCGGAGATGACAGATCTCCGCGAGTTACAGAAGAAGGTGGCTCTTCTTTGGCCTCACTTGGACGAGCGAGCGCGAC
>Ga0209118_1000293_pt1 | contig 29809 bp, 30 predicted proteins | sample BlaSpr_A8_Ref_M1_FD_187988 | JGI IMG/M metagenome (GOLD analysis project Ga0209118, IMG submission 187988) | Forest soil microbial communities from Thunder Bay, Ontario, Canada - Black Spruce, Ontario site 2_A8_Ref_M1 (SPAdes) (version 2) | ecosystem: Environmental > Terrestrial > Soil > Boreal... | reverse complement strand
CTTGCCGCGTGGGGTGTAAAGCTGATTCGGCGGCTTCATCCTTGCGAAAGGTTCTTGGCGCATTTCGCGCCGAGTGGGCTAATTGGACATGTCCGGTTAACGCGTTAACCAGGCGTTGAGTCCATTTAGATGGTGACGGGGGCAGTCAACCGTCTTCGAACTCATGAACAGGTCCTCGATGGCAATTCGGTCAGAGCACCACGGGAGCGCGTAACAGGTTATAGGCTCAATAAACGAGGCGCTCGTTCTCGGTAGAGAATGGACTCATTTGCGACTGGACGATGACACGACTTGTTAAGCGAATCAAGTTCCTGGTTTCAAGGACTTGAGGTCTATCTCTTTCCACCCACCGTCTTTGCTGACTTCTGCCTTCTCAACGGAAATGACTCCATTGTGGTCAATACCGGTGACGCGCACCTCTTGTCCCACATACGGTGCGAGCCGCAAAGAAGGGGCGACCAGTATGTGAAACTGCTTCTCTTTGGTCAACAAACCGGCTGGGTCCCCGTGTTCCAAGCATCGGCTGCCACAGCCCTTTTGTTTCCCCATGTCATTTCCGGTTGGATGAGAGTCGCTCCCAAGATAGCAGGCGCTGGAGACGAGGGTGCCCTCCAAAGTAACCTTCTCCTCCGCAGCATACAGGCACGTTACACCCACTGCAAATGCCACCAGAACAAGCAGTAGCGGTTTCGCCGTCAAAGATTCCTCCCTTTCTTTCTCAATCGGGATAACACTCCCCTTGAGCTAATTAGGGTAGTTTCCACGACTAAGTCCCGTCAACTCAGAAATAGGAAACTCCTTAGTCGGTTTTATCACAGTTCCTTCCTGGTGCCCGATTAGTCGGATTACCGGACATCTGCCCATCCACGGAAGTCTTCCGCAAACAGTCTCAGGGATTCAGGACCGCGCCGCGTCTACTTTCGAGAAGTTTGGTGACCTTCTCCGCCTTGTCAGCCTCGACACCCACTTCCTTCAGCGCCTCGCGAAAGTGCTGAAGAAACCTATCGAAATGCCCGTCGTGTAACCCTTGCTCCCGCGCGCTGGCGTGAGCAGCAGCGATATCTTGACCTGTATAGACGATTCGACCGCCGAGAAGCATGGAGATAAACATCCTCTGCCGAGCGAGTAGCTGCGCCATATCGGTAGTTTCAAAAAAGGGTCGGAGGGTATCATCCGCGAAGACTCTCCTATAGAAGGATTCGGTGGCGGCCCTGACTGTTCGCTTCCCACCGATGATGTTATAGAGGTCGTCGATCACTTGATCCCCCTGAACCGGAAGCATGGAGTTGATTCAGGTTCGAAGGATTAGGCACACGAGTGGTGCTCATTTTAGCTGCCGCACAGTTGAAGTCAATGATGACTGGCCTTTCTGGTGGATTACAAAACCAACTGTTCCTAGACGGAGGATAACCAAACGGCTTCGGTCCCCCTGACTGTTGGGAAATCCTCTTATCCCCAACTAACCGCTGCCCCGGATTTTGATAACTCCCGATAAGTCGGATTACCGGACATGTGAAGTATTGCTTCACTCTTCCGGTAAGCGCGTTAACCAGACACTGGAGCCATTAGCTAGTGGGAGATCCTGTTGTTGACAGCTATCGGGCGTAGATGAAGGCGCCGCCCTCGCGAGTGGATGAACTGGGAGGCCTTTACGGAGTGGCAGCGGAACGAAGGCGTCTGCGCGCTAGGTTTAGTCCGCCAAGAGCAATGAGAGGATAGGCGGTAATCAACTGTGGAGCAATTCCCATGTCCCCGACACCCGATGCTCCCGCGATACTCATGGATAAAGTTGCAGAGAACGGAAACCACAGGATATTGATGATGAGGAAATACAGAATCTCTGTGACAAATACTGTGGAAGGCGAGAAGGTGGTTGCCACTAAACTATTTTATTGTGGCTTCGGCCATCTGGGGGTGAATAATGTAAATCAGGAAGCCACCAATTCCCAATCTGCCGGAGGGAAAACGATGGGCCAAAACTTTGGGGTTGGGCTATCAAATTCGAAAGCCACTTCGTACGACCCGGTGTGAGATTTCTCGACCCGAATCACTCGACATCCCTGCTTCACTTCGGTCGTAGGATTTGCGAGGACTAATCTTGTTCCAGGAACCACTTTCATTTCCATTTCGAGCAAACCGCCATGGGCATTCACAATCAGCGTATATGCGTCTGCGCGAATTTGTTTTCCTTGAGGCATCTCCATCCAAACAATAACGCGTACCTGCAACAATACCCGCTCACTGCGTCTTCGATCACTGGGTGTAGATTGATTCACGGAGCGCTCCGATTCTCTTTCGGGATGCATGCTTGCCGGATGGGGGTCGTTTGCATTTCATGCCTCAGATCTATTTCACTCTGGCCATTCAACTTAGCCGGTGGTTTCCAGTGGCATGTCGAGACATCGTGCGATGCCACAGAATGGATCTCACAGCGAAAATCACAGTTATTAAGCTGGCAGCAATCAATAGCGCACCTGCCAGAACGAAGGCGATCGCATACGGAGAATTGTTGGAGATCCCTTCCTTCAACGCGTAGAGTCCGAGAATCAGAAGCGAACCGGATACAAGAATCTCAAGGAACGTGAAAACTCTTCTCATCTGAATTCTTCTTCTCGTATATGCGGCGCGTTACAAATCAACGAGGCCTTATCGGGAGTGCAGTGGCATTCATCTCGCCTGCACATGTTCGCTCCCTGCGATTGACCCGAAACCGGTGGGGACCAATGCAACGTGTCCGAAGCGCCGCATGGCTTTGGATTTCGTAAGTTTGCGTAACTCAGGTCTGGAATAGACCTTCTTCATTTCCGAACCGCATACGCATCGCGGATTCGTTTTTCCTTCGGATGGCGGGCTCACTTTGATTTCGATTTCGCAACGGCACGCTGCATACTGGCAGATGTATCGTTGCCCCACAGACACAAGTACTGTCATGGCACCCTCCGGAGCTGGAAGAGCACACCCGATCCGGCTGCCCATGAAGGGCTTACTAAAAGTGGTCGAAACCAATAACTGCGTGTAGATGTTGAAGGATAAGGGTTGAACGGGAAGAGAGATCTGCCGGGAGATACATCCCTTTGGGTGAAAAGTTCTAGATTTTCATGCAAGATAAATGACGGCGAGCACCTGGTGCGCGCCGCAGGTGTTCGGTTGGGAGTGGCCTCAATTTCCGCAGACCGATGTTTTTCTAGCCTTGCAACGTGCATGCTTTTTGTATGAGCAAACACAAACGCAAAAGCATTGTCCACCGGACGTGCGTGTATGCATCTCCAAAACTTGTGATTTGCTTCGAAACATGAGCAGAACGGGGCGCTCTGTGACGATGGCAGCAGAAATCATTCTCATCCTGGTTTAACAAGGGAATGATGGTCAGCGTCCAACCCGCAGCCAAAGCATCGTCACCCGAAGGTAGCCCAAGCAGGGGCTTGCGTGACCCGTTCTTGTGTCGCCCCAGAAGCGCAGACTGCGGTGATTAGCGCACTTTGCGGGAATGTCCTAGTCGCGAAACGAAATTTATTATGTTCGATGCTCACGAGTTCATGGGTGTGGCGCTGGATCTAGCTCAGTCCAAGCTGCCCTGAGTTTTTGCGCGCCCGCTCGTTTTTTTGCCGTCCGCACCCCCGTCGAAGCTGGCAGCACAAGGAAATGCCCATTCTGGTCGGAATACCAACCAGATACTGTTTCGCGCTCTCCCTCTGAGGCTCTTCCCCTACCCTACGCATGCTCGTTTTTGGAGGGGACGAAGCCGCTTCCCCCTAGCCCTCCAAATCCTCTCAAGGAGAAAGCCATGTGCATGAAGAAAGCTATCTGGGCACTGTGTGTCCTGGCCATTCCCGTCGTTTATTGTTCTGGACCATTTTTCCATACGAATAAAATGCGTGGGAAGCTGGTTTCACCATCGGTGCAGTCAAGCAGTCTGAAGATTCTTGCGGCTGATGGAACTGCACCCCCGGCGCCTCCAATCCCGTTAAAGAAACTGAGACCAACGCCCCGATCGCTACCATTAAGCGGTCTGACGATTCTGACAGCTGATGGAACTGCACCCCCGGCGCCTCCGATCCCGTTAAAGAAACTGAGACCAACGCCCCGATCGCTACCATTAAGCAGTCTGACGATTCTGACAGCTGATGGAACTGCACCACCAGCGCCTCCAATCCCGCTAAAGAAACTCAAACCAACGCCCAAACCGCTGGCGATCTAAACGAAATTGGGGGGAAAGGATGCGGTGAATCTTTCCCCTCAACTCGTGTTACTATCTCGCTTCAGGTGGTGGATCGAAGTTGACCCTTGAATGAAATGCTGACTCAGGCCATTTGGTGGGCGGGGATGAGCCTTGAAGCGGTGATGTTGTTTCGCGGGCTCCGGGAGAGACTGCTTTTCAAATACCCTGTCTTCTATTTGTACATTGCGTTTGTGTTCCTCGAAGATCTCCTGCGCTTCTACATTTATGGCTGGCATCCGGCTATTTATCCCCAGACATACTGGATCACTGAGTTTTTTGGCCTTGTGATGGGATCGGGCGTCGTCTTTGAGATTTATCGCTCAGGGCTCTCTGCATATCCGGGAACAGCGCGCATGGCTCGCAACTCACTGTTGCTCGTATTCGCTCTCACGTTCGCGAAGGTGCTTGTAAGTATGTCGTACGGCTCCTTGTGGTGGCCCGCGGAAACAACGGCTGAACTCCAGCGAAATCTGCGGATTGTTCAAGCAACGGCTCTTATCGCACTGGTCGCACTGTTCCTCATGTATGCCATCCCTTTCGGTCGAAATTTGAAGGGCATTCTATCCGGATATTCTTTCTACATTGCAGTTAACATTGTTCAGCTCACTTTGGTCCCTCACTTTGGGAATAGCATCCAACGTCTGTGGTCCTATGTGTACTCCGCTTCCTATCTAACCGCGCTCTGTATCTGGACGAGGGCATTGTGGTCCCACGAGCTGAGTCTGGAAACGAAACCTGTTACTCCGCTTGAATACGACTATGAGGCACTGAGAGCTGCGACCCGTCGACGCCTACAGGAGACACGCGCCAGCCTAGGAAGGGCGGTTCGCCCATGATCGGTTTCTCCGTGTTCATCGCTGCCGCCTTCTTGCTCTTTCTTCTTCTGTTTTTCCTAGGGATGGAAACGGAATCGGCGGATGAGGTGCGTTCAAGAACAGGTGATCAAAGCCGGCACGGGCACTCGGAAACTATTTGCCCCCGGGAAGTGACCCACAGCATCTTTTCACAAGAGGACTTCGGGTTTATCTTGCGCCTGGGTTCGCCCCGTTTGCTCCGAATTTACCGTGCGGAACGTAAGGGTGTGGCCTTGCACTGGGTTCGGAGGGCTTCCAACGAGATTCGCACGATCATGCAGGAGCACGCGCGGTCCGCCCGCCTTAGTCACAATCTGAAGCCTGCCGCCGAAGCGAAGTTGTTTTTCCAATACATTGTCCTCCGCCTCATTTGTGGGTTGCTTATGATTTTCATCCGTTTCATGAGCCCACCGGCACTTCACGGCATTGCTGCATACCTGAGCAACCTTTACGACCAGATCAGTCATGCGCAGCACGATTTTGAAATTGCAACCCGGATCGCGACGCCCCAGGATTCCAGCACCCCGTAGGCATAGAATGAGCTACCGAGCCAACCCCGTGAAGGTCTACGACGCCTTTGACGACCTTTTGCGTCGTACTCTGTCTAAGATTCCTTGCGACTTGGGGCGGCTGATCTACCTTGCCTCTACACGAGACTACAATACCGGCACTTACCATCATGAAGGTCTTTCCGCACGCCATCCTGGAGATGGCGCCCGAGAGGCGCTCCAGGCCGCTCATCGAGATGTGTTTTGCCGGCTTGCTACTGCCACTTTGGAAGAATTGGTTGGACAACTGGAGATGTACGTTCAGAGTTCGCACGAGAGACCGGACGAACTTGTCCGAACGTGGCAAGAATTGGAACCCTATCGCATTGCCATTCCAATGCTCGCGGACCCGACCATGGTGCAGCTCTTTCTCTCGAACATCAGGATCGCCCTGGAAGTCTTGCGTTTCCGTCAGAAACAGAATCCGCTCCGTCCGTCAGGCGCATCGCAACTGCCGTCACCTGCCCGATAATCTCCGCATCTGTCCCGTAATTCAATCGGCGCACGCTGCATGGCGATAGGGGATGTGGCAGGAGCAGTAGCTGCCCTTCCTGAAGGTCACACCAAGAGCAAGCGTAGCCGTCGCGTAACTCGATAAAATATATGGGACGATCGTATTCGGTGCGCCACCGCATCGGCCGGATCTTGCGCACTCGTTGATCGATCTGGACAAAAGAACCGGGGCGCAGCAGGGGGTGGAGCATCAAATCCTGGAGCCCGATGTACCCATACAGGCTATGTCTGATGTCGAGGTGCTGAATCAATGCAATCGGCACTTCACCCCAGATTTCCACCAGGCGTGTAAGAAGACTCGTGTTGTCCAGGTCGAAGGCCCTGTCAAAGCGCACTGGAAAAGAAACTGTTTTTTCGGAGTCATATACTTCCAGGTTGGTCAGGTGTGTGTTGTCCAGGGGCGTAGCAAGCTGAAGCTGGCTAACCTTTTCCAGATTCACGCCGAAGAGCCGAAGAAGATCAGTGAACTTGATTCGATAGATCGCACTTAGGCTGTACAGTTTGAATATGCTGGGAACCGAATCTGAGTTCTCTATTTGGGTCAACCAGGCGTTTGAAATGGCGAATTCCTGGTTTCCTTCGGAATCTGCAATTTTCTGGCTCAGTTCCGCGACATCGCGTGTGGTCATCCCCAGACGGGAACGGAGCTGGGTGAGCTGCTCACCGGGGAGCAAGTCCGACATTGCCGCACATTGTAGCGGAGCGGATGTGAAACCGCAAACAAGGGTTGAGTTCAGTCGGGAACAAATGATTTCAAAAAACTCCGGCGGGATGGAAAAAGCTGCGCAAGTAGCCGCAGCTCACTGGAGCGTCCGCTCTCACGGCTGTACCTTTGCCATCCATTTTTGCAGAACCTCCATGTAGCGCTCTTCCACGTTCTGGAACGCCACTCCCATGCCCATGTTGGCCTGTGAGTAGACGACCTTCGCGCGCGACTCGAATTTCGCATCTCCTTCGGAGATCTTGATCAGCACCGAGGTTCCTGTGGGGAATGGATTCATCATGTCCAGGTAACACCCGTAGAGTCCCAGCTCGCTCAGCCGCGTCGTTATACGCACGTCCGATTGATCCTCGATAAGCTCTGCGGAAGCAAAAAACGGATATCTCGGCGAGCGCCTTCGTTCTTGTGTCATCGAATCGCCTCGGAAAGGAAGCTTTTCAAGATAGTATCCCGGATTGCCCCGCGACCCTTCCTCAGTGGTCCTATTGATAACCGTTCCCCCGCCCCACCGCCTCCCTGTTTACTACCTCTCCGCGCCTTCGCTCTCCTCAACTTCCTTCTCTGCTATCTTCATTATTCGGGGTCTGCCATCTCTTGACGATCGCGTTGAAATTTTCCTGTCTTTTCCCGCGCCCTGCCGCACGATTCGCGGCGTCCGGCGCCCGCTCTTTCCGTGATCACAAGTTCAGGGCCTTCCGCCAAGTCTCAGAGCGAATAAACGATGCCACTCGCCGCCACTAATTCCGCCCTCAGCGGCCGAATCCCCGAACTCGACGGTCTCCGCGGCGCCGCCATCAGCATGATTCTGGTTCACCATTATTTTTTGATCCCCCTTCAGCCGTCCCCCGCCACCCCGCTCGCCTATTTGCAGGCATTAGGGCGGTTGTCCTGGAGCGGTGTGGACCTTTTCTTCGTTCTCTCCGGTTTCCTCATTGGCGGCATTCTTCTCGACGCCCGCAACTCCGCAAATTATTTTCGCGTCTTCTACACCCGCCGCTTTTTTCGCATCGTTCCTGTCTACGCCGTCAGCCTCGCCGTCGCGTTTTTCTTGAGCAGCCTCGCAAGCTTCAGTTTCGCCGGGCGTTTCGCTTGGATGTCGAAGGACCAGCTGCCCTGGCTCCCGCAACTCTTTTTCCTTCAGAATTTCTGGATGGCGCAAAGCACGAATTGGGGCGCTTTTACCCTTGCCGTGACGTGGTCCTTGGCCATCGAAGAGCAGTTTTATCTCACGCTCCCGGCGCTCGTCCGCCTCTTGAACCCGCGGCGTATTCTCATGGCCCTCACCGTAGGTATCCTCGCCGCTCCTGCTCTACGCATCATTCTCTATATCTCGTGGCCTGAGCGCTGGCTTTCTTGGCACGTCCTCATGCCCTGCCGCGCCGACGCGCTCTTACTCGGCGTTCTAGGAGCCGTCGCCATGCGCGATCCAGCCTGCCGGGACTGGCTCTCACGCAACCACCGCTTCTCTTCGGCGTTTCTTTTCATTCTGCTGTTGGGTATTGCCGTTCTCACTTGGCGCGCTTCAGACTACCGTCACCTCCCGATGCTCTCCGCGGGTTATACCTGGATGGCCCTCTTCTACCTCTCTTCGCTCTTGTATGCACTGACGTATCATGAAAGCTGGATTGCCCGCTGCATGCGTTGGCGCTGCCTCGGCTGGCTGGGAACGATCGCTTATGGCGTCTACCTATTCCACGAAATCATTCTCGGCACATTTTTCAGCTTGCTCTGGTCCCGGCCTCCGCAGCTGACATCCTCTCCAGAAGTTTGCGTAACCCTTCTGGCCCTCGGTGCTACGCTCCTCCTTTGCCGTCTGTCCTGGGTATACTTTGAAAAACCCTTCGTTCAGATGGGGCATCGGTCCCATTATTTGCCCGCGGAAACGCAAAGAATTCGCATGCTTGAGCCACTCGGCGTTGAAGGGAGCGAAAGCTAAGTGAGCGCGGCCTCCGATCGCATCGCCATTCACGGCGAGAACCTTGGCAAACGCTACCATCGCGGCTTGCACACCGGGCGAGGCCTCTTGCGCGATTCGCTAAGCCGCTTCGTGCGCTCGCCGCTTTCCGTCTTCCGCCGCTCCGGCGAAGAACCTTTCTGGGCGCTCCAGGACGTCAGTCTCGAAGTCCGCGAAGGCGAAGTCATCGGCCTCATCGGCCGCAACGGCGCCGGCAAGACCACGCTCCTGAAAATCCTCTCCCGTATCACGCGCCCCACCACCGGCTGGGCGGAAATCCACGGCCGCGTCGGTAGCCTTCTCGAAGTCGGCACCGGGTTCCATCCTGAGTTGACCGGCCGCGAGAACACGTTTCTCTCCGGTGCCATCCTCGGCATGGGCAAGCGCGAGATCGAACGCAAGTTCGACGAAATTGTCGCTTTCGCCGAACTCGAAAAATTCATCGACACGCAAGTCAAGCACTACTCCTCCGGCATGTACGTGCGCCTCGCCTTCGCCGTCGCCGCCCATCTCGAACCCGAAATCCTTCTCGTTGATGAAGTCCTCGCCGTCGGCGACATCAACTTCCAGAAAAAATGCCTCGGCAAGATGGGCGACGTTGCCCGCACGGGCCGCACCGTCGTCCTCGTCTCGCACCAGCTCAATCAGATTCGCCGACTCTGCCAGCGCGTCGTGTGGATCGACGATGGACAAACTCGCCGCGCAGGCCCCACACACGAAGTCGTCAGCGCCTACGAAACTGCCATGACCCGCGGAGACCGTAACGGTCACGAACCCTCTCGCGGCCCCGCCACCAGAGGCCGCTTCCTCCGCTGGGAAATCGTCGAGCCACGGGCAGATTCGCCGCATCTACTCGGCACTCTGGGTGCAGTAAAGATGAAGTTTGTCGTCGAGGTGCGTGAACCCGTGCGCCTCGGCCATCACGGCATTGCTCTGCGCAACCTCGATGGCCAGCTCATGTGGGCCTGGGCCGCGGAGGGTGTGGAGCTGCCAGCCGGTGAACACGAGTTTTTTTATTCGTTCCCCGCGCTTCCGCTTCGCCCCGGCCCGTACACCTGGCACGTCAGCCTGTACGATGGAAGCGAGCTGGTGGACGCCTGGGATTGCTTGCCGGAAATGATCATCGCTACGGAGGGCTATCAGCATCCCCGCGACGAGTGGAACGGCGTTCTTAACGTTCCATGTAACTTCCTGATCCGGGAGGCCGCGAAAGTTGGCAAATGAGTTTATTTTTGACGCCCCTGCGTCTCGGCGGTTCGTCGAAGCGCGGCAGACGGTACTCCGGCCCGTTCTTCAGAGCATTCGTGAAAAGTGGAAAATGCAGTCCGCGGCCGATGTCGGCTGCGGCGTGGGATATTTTTCTGGATTTCTGAAAGAGCAGGGATTCGACGTCGTGGGTTTCGACGGCCGCCTGGAAAATGTGCAGGAGGCCAAACGCCGCTATCCCAGCATCGAATTTCATCTCGCAAGCGTCGAGGATCCCGCCATTGTTCAGCAAGGCTCTTTCGACCTGGTGCTGTGCGTCGGCTTGCTCTACCACCTGGAAAGTCCACTCAGGGCGCTGCGGAATCTGGCGGCGATGGCCAACCAACTCCTGTTGATCGAAAGCTACGCCGCCCCTCAGAAAGAGACCGCCTTCTACCTTCGGGAAGAACCTCATCTCGAGGACCAAAGCCTGACTACGCTGGCTCTGTATCCGTCGGAGTCGAGCCTGATCAAGATTTGCTACAAGGTGGGTTTTTCCTCCGTCTACCGCTTTGTCCCGTTGCCTGACCACGAAGATTTTCGAGACCGGGCAAGTCGCAAGCGCCAGCGCACGATGTTGCTTGCCGCAAAAGCTCCCGTGCCTTTTCTCGGCATGCCCCTGGTTCCCGAGCCGCAGGATTTTTCCGACCCCTGGCAGACAGCCGTCGGGAGATTTCTTGGCTTGAGAGGCCGCTTCAAGCGCCTGCTGGGGGCAAGCAGGGACGACGTCAAGAGCCAGACCGAGGGACAGGAAGAAAATTTAACTTTTGTTCGGAACCCGCTGGCCACCTAAGCGTCCCCGCCTGAGGCCATTGCTGGCAAGCCGGCTAGCGTGTCGTGGACGACCAGTATCTCTGCAAGTTGTCCGCTCGCTGCTCGGACGCGAATCCCCAGCGCATCGAGGGCCCCTTGCGGAGGCGCAGCGTTTCATCGAAGTAAGGCGTGCAAGGTAAGGGAGCATCCCAGCACAGATTTCCTTGCGCGGGCACGTACACGCCTAATCCGGAGATGGTCTCTCGCACAGTGACGTCCGCCTTCGGCAATGCCGGCAATTCCTTCATGCTGCCGAGCGCCCGGTACGGTTCCTTCCAGCCAAATGAGATCAGACACCACACCAACAATCCCAAAAGCATGGCCATAGCCGCTCCCGTGTGCCCGCTGCGGTGCTCGGAAGTTGCGGCAACAATCCCCCACGATCCTAACGTTCCCGCCGTCGTCCAGATGGCAAACTGACCGAATCGCATGTCTGGCGAAGCCACGAACCAAAATACGACGCCCGCTAAAGAGGGAAGCAGCAGCCAAAGCCAGGGGCACGCTTCACGGAAATTTCCACGTATTCGAAATCCTAGCGCCACCGCCAGACCGCCCAAGGAAATCGCTAGCGGCACTTGAAACGACACTCTGTTCCGGATCGCGCTGCTCGACCACACACCGAGCCACGCGAGACCTCGCGTCTCAGCAGGCGGGGCATCGGGAATCCGCCCCCAGGAACGGACCCCGGCGGCATACCAGTTCGCGACGTCGGGCGGGGTCTTCCAGTCAAAAGGGAAGCTCAACGATGTCGCTGGGAACAGAGGATAGCCGCTCAAAATAATTCCGCGCGTGTACCAGGGAAGCAGTATCGCCAGGGATATGGTCAGTGCGCCGGCAATGTACATCCACCGCTTCGGCATGGAGCGGCTCATCGCACAGATCCCGCGAAACGCCAGACACCATGCAAGCAATGCAAAAACAATCGTGGATAATTTGAAAGCTACCGCTAAAGCGAAAAGGCTTGTGGCCACGGCCATCCGCGGAGTTTCGGAGTTCCGCTCGCCGTCATCTTTTCTCCGGCGAAGGGCATCGAAAACGATTCCCGCGGCAACCAGGCAGGCAATCGTCGCGGGCTCGTCGGTCTGCGTACCCACGATTCTGGATCGCGCCGCCCAGAAAAATACCGGAATCGCCAGAATGCTGTGAAACCAGTCGGTCGGAGATGCCGGGGATCTCGCGATTACACGCGCGCACGCGGGCAGGATGGTGACGCACATCGCGGCCATCACGAATCCAGTAAACAAATGGTGTCCCAAATCTTTCCACACGCCTTGCCCGAGCGCCGCGATGCAAAGAAACACGGAGCTATTGAATCCCAGTCTTCCCTGGAGGTTCGCAAGGCCGGGAACTGCCGGATACGTCAAGATCCACCGCACGGCTGACGCCCCGTACAGTCCCGTATCGACATGATCGCAGGGGCCCGTTGCTCGAAATGCAATGAACAGCACGATCGAAACACCGGACAGCATCAGCCAGCCGGAAGGTCGCGAGCGGGTTCTCAAGTTATCGAGGAGAAACAATCGGTTGACAAGGAGTCCCAAAAGGCCCGCACAAAGCAGCAGAACCGTCGCCGCAGAAGTAATAGGCAGAAACAAATTCCAAATCTCGAGAACGCCCACGGAAACGCAGAGCCCCATCCAGAAAGCATCGGCAATAAAGCACTCTCTGCTGAGGAGCCCTCGAAAAATCGAGCCGATACCAAGCAGGGCGATCGCCATCACCACCCACGTGGAAAAAATCGCCAACGTGGAAACGATCAACATCTATCTTCGGCCTTTCCGGAATGTCGCGGATTTTGTCCGCACCATGCTGTATCTGGCATGAATCATCGGCGTGAGCGGAGGCTTAAGTCTTCGCCCAAGTTGCGAGAAACCTTATCTCAATTACTTTGCTTTCGAAAGCATCCCAGATGTTTACCCTGCGCAACCTGCCTCAATTAGATTTGAAGAAGAGCAACGAGCGGAATAGCTATACTTATTCTTCGGTTGTGATTTGTACTATCGCGGCAAAGGAATCGCCACCTTCTCGCTAAACGAGCCATGAACTTCGCTGACACGCAGATTTCCCGGGTCAAGGAATACTGGGACCAGCGTCCCTGCAACATCCGCCATTCACCGGCGCCCATCGGCTCCAGACAATATTTCGACGAAGTCGAAGCCCGCAAATATTTCGTCGAGCCGCACATTCCCGGCTTCGCCCAATTCGATCGCTGGCGCGGCAAGAGAGTTCTCGAAATCGGCTGCGGCATCGGCACCGATACCATCAGCTTTGCTCGCGGCGGCGCTCAGGTCTCGACCGTCGATCTCTCCGAAAAATCCATGGAGCTCGCCCGCGCCCGCGCCTCCGTGTTCGGCCTGCAGGACCAAATCCGCTTCTATCCCGGCAATGCCGAAGAGCTCTCTCGCTTCGTCCCCGTCGAGCCTTACGACCTTATCTACTCCTTCGGCGTCATCCACCACACCCCGCACCCCGATGTCGTGCTCGACCAGCTACGTCAATACACCCGCCCCGGCACGGCCATCAAAATCATGGTCTACCATCGCCGCTCCCACAAGGTTGCCTGGATTCTCCTCGCCGAAGGCCGCGGCCAATTCTGGAAGCTCCCCGACCTCGTCGCCAAAAACTCGGAAGCGCAGACTGGCTGCCCCGTCACCTACACCTACTCGCGCCGCGAAGGCAGACAGCTCCTCGAACGCCACGGCTTCCGCGTCCGCGAACTTCGCGTCGACCACATTTTTCCTTACCGCATTCCCGACTACGTCCAGTATCGCTACGTGAAAGAGCCGTACTTCCGCTGGATGCCTCAACCGCTCTTCCGCGCCCTCGAACTCCGTTTCGGCTGGCACCTCCTCCTCACCGCCGAAGCCTGAACGCCGTTCTTCACCGCAAGAACACATCCGGTCCCCGGCGATGGACAGCTCGGCATCATCCGCGTATTTTGCTTGTTTGACTCAAGATTTGTTTCGGCGTATACAATGCCCCTCTCACTCAGGAGTACAGCATGTCTCTCCATTTCAGGTTCTGGGCGCTGGCGTTTGCTCTCTCGCTTTCCATTGCGTTCCGGGCGGCTGCCCAGGAGCAGCAACAGCCGCCTGCATTTCCCGCCATCCCAATCGATGCCAAGGAAGAACAAGTTCGCCAGGCAGTGGCACTCGTCAGAGCTGGCCAGAAGCTGACTCCCAAAGCGTGGCCCAACGGAGCACGCGTCGCCGTCTGCCTCACCTTCGACGTCGACAATGAGCTGCTCTGGAGGAACACACCCCTGCCCGTTCCGCTCTCACAGGGCGAGTACGGCGCCACCACGGGTTTACCGCGCGTCTTGGATCTTCTCGACCGGCAGCAGGTCCCAGCCTCCTTTTACATTCCTGCCATGAGCGCTGCGCTCCACCCGCAGATGATTCAGGACATTGTGCGACGCAACCGCCATGAGATTGGCGTTCACGGCTGGATGCATGAAAACCTGCCTTCCGTCGGAGACGCAGCCAAGGAAGAGCAGCTGCTGACCCAGTCCATTGATTACTTGACGAGGGCTGTCGGCAAGCGCCCGGTTGGCTTCCGCGCTCCCTCTTGGGCATTCAGCCAGTACACCCTCGACCAGATTCGCAAAGCCGGTTTTTTGTACGACAGCAGCTTCATGGCCATGGATGAGCCCTATGAACTGATGGCCAATGGACAAAAGACCGGCATGATCGAGCTCCCCATCAACTGGATCGCTGATGATTATCCTTATTACGAACCGCAGGCCAGTGGCTCTCTGCCCGATCCGGACCTGGTGTACCAGATTTACAAGGCCGAGTTCGACGCTGCCTATCAGGAACGCACCCTGTTTATCCTCACCATGCATCCCCACATCACCGGCCACCGCTCGCGCATCGCGCAGCTCGATAAGCTGGTCACCTACATGAAGTCGCAGCCCGGGGTCTGGTTCGCAACTCTCGAGCAGGTGGCGGATTACGTGAAGCAGACCCACGCCGGTAATTAGATATCTGGTGGTGGGTGGCTCGGGCCCAATGGCAGGAAACGAATTTGGGTGCCAAGGCGCCAGTGGGGCGATTGGCCAACACATTCTTTCTTTTTTTTCGTACTACGCGCCGAGTGCCATCACACACTTAAACCTTGTCTAAACTCACTATCACGAGGGTGCCCGATCCCTTTCGGTTTTTGAAAGGGTCGGCTCTTCCTCCTCTTTCTTTTTCCGTCATCTCGACCGAAGGGCCGCGTCTCTTGCGGCCCGCAGTGGAGAGATCGTGGCAACCCTTATTCCGCTTCTCAGTCGATGGAACCTCCACCCAAACCCGCCTCTTGCTTTGCTTCCCGCGTGACAACTGCGATTTGCTCATGCCAGAATCCGCAGCCATGGCCGTCTATCACGTCTACATTCTTGCCAGCGCCTCCGGCGCACTTTACATCGGCGTTACAAACCATCTCGAGCGGCGTGTGGCCGAACACAAACAACAGCTTTGCTCGGGCTTCACGAAGAAGTACCAAGTTTTCCGGCTTGTCTATTTCGAGCCTTTCGGCAACGTGCGGAATGCCATCAGCCGGGAGAAGCAAATCAAGCGCTGGCGCCGCGAGAAGAAACTCGCACTGATTCGCGCCATGAATCCAAAGTCCCGCGATCTGAGCAAAGACTTCCTCCAATGATTTCAACGCAACACTTGGTCCAGCCTTTTTCTGTTATCCCGAACGAAGTCAAGAGCCTGCCCTGAGCGAAGTCGAACGGGGATCGTGGCTTGACTTAAGCACGAGCACGGTCGCTGAAATCTCCGTCCAATCCCGCCTCTCTCTTTTCTGTCATCCCGAGCGAAGTCGAGGGATCGTGGCTACACTCCCAATGCTCCTCGGTCGATGGAACCTTCCCCCAAACCCGCCGCCTGTCCCGCCTCTTCCTTTTCCGCCGCCCCGGCCGATGTAGCGCCTTGGTTTCTCACGTCGCAAGCGAAGAATTGCCAACCCTTTCTCCGAAGAAAGGGTTGGGCACCCTCGTTTCATTACGCCCCGATGAACTAAGTAAGCGGTATCCTCTCATCGTGACAAGCGGTCAAGGCAAAATTCCGGACGAATTGCGTTGGCCACCCGCCTATCGATGCTGGACTGGCGGGCGCTGAAGCTATTGGATGTGCAATTCCCCAGTGATGTTATGTTGAGACCTAGCAAAATGTCGCAAGTAAAGAGCGGGCTGCGGCTGGCGGCGCTCATACTCGTCGGCTTCGTAGTGGCGGGAATGTTTTTTGGCGGCGCGGATTATTTGTTTTTTCCGAGCGCCCATTCTCGACGGCTTGGGCTCATTTTTCTTGTCATTTCGACGCCAATTATGGTCCTTACCATGAACCGATGGGTGAAAGTGATGGCTGGCTTTCTGGGGCTCGCGGTGCTGAATGGTCTGTTCAGTATTTCGACCGGTCACGTACTCGCCAATCCAACCATGCCTATCTCGCACTTTTATGCATCCTCTCTGACACTCTTTTTCGCTTTGGCGGCTATATTAACGGGTACAATGAAAAATCGAAGGCTGAGTCTGATCGATCGGATATCTGTAATGGCCTATCTCTGCAGCCTTGCCTTCCTGATTTCGTATCAAACGCAACGTGAGGAGGCCAAGAGTGCACCTCTTAATGCCACCTATTTCATATTGATGGGCATCGGCCTGTCCTGCCTTTTCGCTGCTTGGGCTGTCGATTACATCCAACGCCATCGTGGTCATAGCCGGCTCCGTCCCCACCTGCGAGGTCCTGGTGGTTCTCCAGCCGATCCGATCTGACGATCTCCGGGCTGATTAGATGACTGATCTGCCCCCTAGCTCCGCGCACAGGAACACCTGACACTTAGACAACCTCAATCCGCCTGCCCGCCGAAGGAGGGTCCCGTTCCAGCCCCAAAATCGCCATTCAACCCGCCAATTCAACCGTTCCCTGAATAACCCTTAGGTTATCGTCACCCGCATGCTACCATTCCGCGTGTTTACTCGATCCCAGGTCGCTTCGTCAGACCGCTTGCCCGCCGTGGCGAGCTTCCCCGCTCCTCAAAGGCCTTCTAATCATTCAACCCCTTTATTTCCAATGGTTTCCGGAGTCTTTTGCGCAATGGACGCCTGCAACCCATTTCCTTTCAATCACTTGCGGACTCTTTCTATTGCCATGGGGGTGTACCCCCTTCGGGCTGCGCTCCGGTAGCGCAAAAACGACGCACGAATTGCACATTTTTTCGCAACAAGTCCTTTACTTGCTACACATGCGTTTTTAGTGGGGGGAGGGGGGAGGGTACCGCAGAATTACGAAGCCTTTTCTTCCGCGTACGCCACGAACTCTTCGTACGGGCCTTTGAAGTCTTCGATTTTTCCGCCGGCGAAATGCCAGATGCGCGTCGCCACTTCGTCAATCACGTCATGGTCGTGTGTGACCAGCAGCACCGTTCCGTCGTACCGCTGCAAGGCAATATTCAGCGCGTTGATCGATTCCAAATCCAAATGGTTAGTCGGCTCGTCCAGCACCAGAAAATTCGGCTTCTGCAGCATCAACCGGCAAAAAATCAGCCGCGCGGATTCACCGCCGGAAAGCGCCGCCGTCGGCTTCAACGCGTCTTCGCCGCTGAAAAGCATCTGGCCCATCAGCCCGCGCAGTTCCTGCTGCGACGCCGCCGGATCGAACTGCCACAGCCATTCGATGGCCGTCATTCCTTTGGTGATGGAATCGGTGTGATCCTGCGCAAAATATCCCACCGCCACTTCGTGGCCCCACGCGACCGTGCCGCCATTGATCGGAAATTGCCGGTCCGCGTCGTCAAGGAATCCCGTGGCGTTGCGGACCAGCGATTTTAGCATCGTGGTTTTGCCCGTGCCGTTGCGCCCCATCAGCGCGATTTTTTCTCCGCGCGTCACGCTGGCCGTAAATCGGGGAATCACTTTCAGCTCGCCATACGATTTCTCGACGCTCTTGATTTCCAGCGGATGCCGCCCCGAATTCCGCTTCATTTCAAATTTGATGTACGGCCGCTGGATGTTGCTCCTGGCCAGCTCCGCAGTCTGCAGCCGCTCGACTTCTTTCTTGCGCGAAGTCGCCTGCGCCGAACGCGTGCCCGCTGAGAATCGCGCGATAAACTCATTCAATTGCGCGATTTTCTTTTCGCGCTGCGCGTTTTCCGTTTCGATGCGCGAGCGAATGTGCGTCTTGGTCACCACCATGTCGTCGTATCCGCCGTTGTACATGATGATGGTTTCGTAATCGATGTCCGCGGTGTGCGTGCAGACGCTGTTCAGAAAATGCCGGTCGTGCGAGATCACGATCAAGACGCCTTCGTATTCGCTCAAATATTTTTGCAGCCAGTGCACGGAATCGAGATCCAAATGGTTGGTGGGCTCGTCCAGCAGCAGTGCCGACGGATTTCCAAAAAGCGCTTGCGCCAGTAGCACACGCACCTTCTGCCCGCCCTGCAATTCGCTCATCTTGCGCTCGTGCAGCGCGCTTTCCACGCCCAGGCCGTCGAGCAGCACACCGGCATCCGCTTCCGCGGTGTAACCGCCCTCTTCGCCGACGATTCCTTCGAGTTCGCCCAGGCGCATGCCGTCCGCGTCGCTCAGGTCGTCATGGGGTTTCGCGTAGAGTGCGTCGCGCTCTTCGAGCGCCTGCCACAAGGGCGCATTGCCCATGATCACCGTGTCGATCACGCGAAACGCGTCGAACGCAAACTGGTCCTGCCGCAAAATGCCCATTTTCTTCGGCCGGGTGACGGAACCCTTGGTAGGCTCGAGCTCTCCCGTCAGGATTTTCATAAACGTGGACTTGCCCGCGCCGTTGGGTCCGGACACGGCGTATCGGCGCCCCGCCATGAACGTGCAGGTGACATCGTCGAACAGCACGCGCGGTCCGAAGCGCATGGATATGTTATTCACCGAAAGCATAGCCTTTTATTATACCGTGAACTCCCTGACCGCGTTGTGCGCTTGGTGCTTATGTACAATGTGCTGTCGCGGTGCCGCTGCGAACGGGGTAGCGGGCATTCATCGTGCGTTTAGATTGCTTTCGCCAGTGTCGGGGCAGGGATCACGAAAATCAATAGTCAGGATTAGCTCAAAGATTCATGGGCGCAAGACCCCATTCTATTTTTTCGATCCTGCTCAGATGAGGATTCTCGTTTCCCATTGATGGCCACCTCGACGAATCGGGTTCGTGCCGTGGAGAGCACAGTAGTGTCTCGTCCGATTCCCATAGTTCTGTCGCTGGTGTTGATACTCACTGGAACGGCATTGGGAAATGCGGTTTCTGATCCCAGTCATTCTTCGCCGCAGCAGAATAACAGCACCGCGAACGCGGTCCGCGTGGACCGCGCACCGAAGCTCGACGGCACATTGGACGATCCGCTCTGGCAGAGAGCGGAACCAATTTCGAACTTCAGGCAGCGTGAGCCCCACGAAGGTGAGCCGGCAACCGAAAAGACGGAAGTGCGCATTCTCTATACGCGGCATGCTGTGTACTTCGGAATTTATTGCTATGACTCTGAACCGTCTCGGATCATCGCAACGGAACTCCGCCGCGACGTGATCCAAGACTTAGACGACCACTTCGAGATCCTGATCGATTCGAATCATGATCGCCGGGGCGCTTACGTATTCGAGCTCAATCCCCTTGGTACCCAAAACGATGGCCTCATCGTGGAGGAGCAAGGAGACACAAATGGAGGCGACTTCGACCGGGGGTGGGACGGTGTATGGACGTCAGAGGCGCGCACGACTGCTGACGGGTGGACGGCAACGGTAGAAATTCCCTTCACGACGCTCAATTTTACCCACTCAATCGATCTTGTCTGGGGATTAAATTTCAAACGGTTCATCCGTAGAAAGAACGAAGAGGATCTATGGAGCGCTTACCGGCGAACTTTTGGTATCACGAAGGTCTCTCAGGCAGGAGAGCTAAGAGGCATCAAGGACATCGGAAGCGGAAGACTCTTCATTGTGAAACCCTACGGACTGGCCCGTTACGACAAGCAGACGGGGCAGGACCCCAAATTCCCGCTGACGAGCGGACTGGATATCAAGTATGGGCTTACCTCGAACCTTGTCTTGAACCTCACGGGAAACACGGATTTTGCCGATGCTGAAGTCGATCTTCAGCCGTTCAATCTCACACCGTTCAAAGTCCTAATCCCCGAGAAACGCCAATTCTTCTTGGAGAACGCTGGCGTATTCAATTTTGACATCGGTGACCAGGACCAGCTCTTTTTCAGCCGTCAGATCGGGATCGACCCGGTAACCGGACAACAGGTGCCCATCAGCGGCGGCGCCAGGCTGACGGGAACATTCGGTCGCACGGAGTTGGGCGTCATGGAGGTAGACACTCGTTCCAGCGGCTCCAATCCGTATGCAAATTATGCAGTCGCCCGGTTAAAGGAATCGCTGTGGGCGAGTTCCTACATCGGCGTGATGGGCATAGATAAGCGATCAGGAAACGTACTAGACGATTTCAACCAAACAGGAGGCGTTGACACGCGGCTCGTATTCTTCAAAGACTGGTTTGTTGACGCCCATCTGGCCGGCACACAATCTCCCGGAAATCCAAGCGGGGCCAGCGATGCCGGCGGCTCACTGTCGTACCGCTCGAACTGGCTGGACGGAATTGTCGAGCGGAGGAAAACCGGCCCAAACTTCAACCCCGAAGTGGGATTTATTCAGAGGGTGGATTCAAACGAAACGTATGGGGACCTAACGTTCAAAGTAAGACCGCAGATCAGAGGTGTGCGCGAACTGCAGTTTGAGGGATTCATTCTTCACGCCCCAGATACTCATGGCCAAGTTTCCACTCAGGAATGGCAAAACACTTTTCGGGCCGACTTCAACAACGGCGCGTACACCGACGACGATATCGAAGACGTGTTTACGCAGCGGATCACGACGCCCCTTCACATTTACAAAAACGTGTTCATTCCGAACGGTCTGTATCACTTCGCCCGTCATCAACTCACATACGGGTCCAGACAAGATCGGCGGTTTACCTACAACTTCTTCGAACGCTTCGGCGGCTACTATGGAGGAACACTGAATGAATTCCAGGTGCGGGCTAACTATCGCCCGACCGCAAAATTCTCGATCTCCGCTTCCGAGACGTGGGACCGCTTTCGATTGCCACTGCCCGGTGGTAATTTTTCGGTGGTGCTGGCAAGCTTACAGGCGAACTATTCCTTCACTCGCTTTTTGACTTTCACCAGTCTGATTCAGATGGATACATCCAACACGCAGGCCGTAAGTGCCAATCTTCGCCTGAGGTACAACTACCGTCCGGACAGCGATCTTTACATCATCTACAACGTGGGAACGCAATTTGCCAGCATAGCCCCGGCAAATCCACCGCAAGTCCGTGAGACTCGGTTCGCGGTGAAATATACGTATTCTTTCGCGCCTTAAGAGGGATGTGCATGAAAAACCGGAACTTAGTACTTCTGGTATTACTCGCGACCGTGATCGCTGCAGCGATCTACGGCGCCATTTTGATTCACCGCGGTTTCAGCTCCAGCGAGGAGCCGTCCTCGCTGGAGAAAATTGTTGCGCGAGCCGCGCGCAATCTTGCGATCCCCGGCGGCGCGCGCCATGAAGAAAATCCGTGGAAAGCCACGCCGGAGATTTTGCAGGAAGCGCGAGAACATTTCATCGCGCGCTGCGCCATTTGTCACGCCAACGACGGCACGGGACAATCGAAAATCGGCCGCAATCTCTATCCCAAAGTGCCCGATTTGCGAATGCCACTGACGCAGAATCTCACCGACGGCGAAATCCACTACATCATCAGGAACGGAGTTCGCCTGACCGGCATGCCCGCCTGGGGCAATCCGCACGATGAACAGGAAGACGACAGTTGGAAACTTGTTCTGTTCATCCGCGATCTGCGCCAGCCAACGATGGAAGAAAAAGCCCAGCAGGAAAAGACAGTTGCTTCAGCGCGCTACGTCGGCTCGCAGGCTTGCCAAAAATGCCACGAGCAGATTTACGAGCGTTGGAAGAAAACGCCGATGGCCAACGTGGTGCGCGATCCGCGCGAGCATCCCGAAGCCATCATCCCCAATCTCGCGACAAACACGGTGGCCAAATTTACGAAGGAGCAGGTCGCACTTGTTTACGGCAGCCGATGGAAGCAGCGTTACTTCACCAAAGTCGGCGATGACTATTTCCCGCTTTCCGCGCAGTGGGATGTCACACATCACATTTGGCGCCCCTATTTTGTCGCCAACGGAACCGATTGGTGGGTGGCGTTCTATCCGCCCGACAACATGCAGCGGCCCACAGGCCCCACCTGCGATGGCTGCCATTCCGTCGACTACAACATCCACACCAAACAGGTCGTCGAATGGAACGTGGGCTGCGAGCGCTGCCACGGTCCCGGCAGCGAGCACACTGAGCATCCCTCGCGCGGCAACATTTTGAATCCCGCACGCACGGACTACGTCGAGGCCAACGACACCTGCATCCAGTGCCATTCGCAGGGGCGCCCGCTGACGAGCCCCATCGAAGGGAAGTATTACGACTGGCCGGTCGGCTTTCGCCCGGGGCTACACCTGCGAGATTTCTGGCAGCTCGAAGAACACACGCTGGGCACTCAAAGCTTCACGCATTTTGCCGACGGCACAGCCCACAAGAATCGCATGCAAGGAAACGATTTTGTGCAGAGCGTGATGTACCGCCGCGGAATTACTTGCTTCAGTTGCCACGACATCCACGGTACGGACAACTACGCTCAGCTAAGAAAGCCTGCCGACAAACTTTGTCTGGATTGCCACGGCCCCTTGTCGCTGAACGGGCCGCGCACCGCCACCCTCGAGGAGCACACGCATCACAAAGCCGGATCTCCGGGTAGCCAGTGTGTCGCCTGCCACATGCCGAAAATCGAGACGACCATCGCCGACGTGAAAGTGCGAGCGCACACGTTCGCGTTCATCACGCCGGCCATGACCGATAAATACAAGATCCCCAATCCCTGCACCACTTGCCACACGGACAAGTCCACCGCCTGGGCTACCGAAGCCATGCGCCAATGGCCGGAGCGCTCTCCCTGGCGGCTAGAAGAGTGACAGCGGGTGAAGTTATTTTGATGAGGAGATTGAGGCGAAGACTAAGAACATTGTTGCTTGGGCTGGCAGATGGCGGCGATGGCCAATGCTATCCTCACTCAGTGCAAGCAGACTTCGCCACTATCGCCGGGCTTCAAGTCAGAATCGCCTGACGAAAGACTCATGCATCTCTTGCTGTGCGGTATGCTTTTTCGCCGGCTCCCACCGCATCAGCTACGTTGGCCTTCACGCCGTCCACAGTCTCTTGCGCGCGGCGAGTCCATCGCTTGCCTGTGGATGCCGCACCATCTAAACCCTGTTTCAAAGTGCCGGTGAGGTAGTCACGCGTTTCCTCTCCCGAAGACGGCGCAAAAAGCAGCGCAAGTAGCGCGCCTATGCCAACCCCCACGGCGAATGTAGTGAACCTGTCCGACCATTTATTCTGAGTCATCGCATCCCTCCTCTATGGCTGGTTTCTTAACCGCCGGTTCCAAAATAGGTTTCTAAATGCTGCTTCGGCGTGCTCTCTCAAGTACCAAACAGCCGCGCATCCCTCCGCACGGAAAAGGATCTATTTTCCGAGGACTTTCTCCGCCTGGCCGATTTTCTTTTGAATCTTTCCGGCTATCTTTTCGCCAATGCCTTCGCCTTCCAGGTCGGAATCGTTCGTCAGTTCGCCCACCTTTTGCTTAACCGTTCCCTCCACTTCGTGAACTTTGCCTGCGATTTCATTCTTAGTACTTGGCTTCACCATGTTGCCTCCTCTGAATCGATCTCTGCGAAGTTATTTCGACGGTGCGACCTCGAGTTGATTGGTCACGTTTTCTTGTCCGGCTACGCTTGCAGCTTTGGCTTCCAAGTTGCCCTTCTCCTCTTCAGACCGCACTGGCCCTCGGAGTGTAACTTTGCCTCCCTGAATGAAGATTTTGATGTTGCGTCCGTAGGTGGAGAGGTTCCTGTCGTGATGGATCGCTTTTCGGATTTTCTGCGTGATCGCGCGATCCGAGAGATTCATCTTCTGTTGATCCGCGGTAGGGCCTATCCGATCCTTGTTTAATGAGGTGTTGTGTGGCGCCGGATGCTGAGCATCTACATGGCGCGGGACCAGTGTGGCCATCAGTGACACGCCGAGAGCGAGCGAACCCAAAGGCAGGAGGAATCGTTGTAGGTTGAGAGGACTTCGGTTCACTTCTATCCTTCCTATGGAAATATTTGACAAAAGCGAGTAGCCAGGCTCGGGCCGCCTTGGCCTTCCCGGTGCCGCTTTTCCAGACTGGCTACGGCCTCCACTGGACCTCGCGTTGGCCAGCGTTTCAAACGCTCGCCGTACTGCGCCTCATAAAATGCAGCACAAGTAATATCAAGCCCACGACCAGGGCGACGTGAATGAAAGCGGCGGTTACGTGAAATGCGAAAAATCCAAGCAACCAAAGAACGATCAGAACTGCGGCGATTATCCCAAGCACGTTTTCATCTCCTTGCTTCCGAGCGCGAAAACATCCGCGATCTCGTTCTTCCGAACTGGGCTGGTGCCTCTTCGTATCCGGGTGAACATTGCACAGGCACAACATTAGTGACACTGAGGAAAGGTGGCTGTCCCGTTGTGGACACATTCCCATTTTGATTCCAGATTTACTCTTCCATGCGCATAGGCGCGAATCTTCCCGCTTTCGCCTAGAGACGTGGCAGGGCCGGGCTGGGGTGGTGGGGTTGAGAAGGAAGCTAGGCTGATTGGTTTTTAGGCTGGCAGATGGCGGCGATGACCAATGCTACGATGAGGGTGAGCAAGCCTCCGCCGATAATCCATTTGAGCACGAGTTCGTGGCGGAGCGGGTAGACAACGTATTCGACGAGCGAGTTGGGAATGACCGTCACCAGGACCAGCAGGATGCCGAAGCGGATGCCCTGGCCCACCCAGGGTTTCGCTTCGACGCCGCGGGCGTAAATCAGCACTGCTCCTATCGAGAAAATGAGATTAGCGATATAGATGTGCAACAAGCGGTGCAGCATGGCATCTTGCGAGCGCCAAAGTTCACTGTGCTGCCGGTAGTCTTGCATCAGCCAGACGTTGTGAATCAGATAGCCGCCGGCGGAGAGAAGAACGAAGCTGGCCACGATGGCCCCGAGCGTCTTTTTGAGCGCCATGGATAGTTCCTCCAGGGAAGGGCGGCGAAGTTCGCCTGGGAGCGACCGCGCCTTCGAGAGATGTTGACCATAGGAATCGGCCGAAAGAGGTACCCGTGCTGCGCGAAGCGTATCATTCCGACGGAATCGAGGCGAGCGTTTTTCGCAAGCGAGGGGATCCCGGCCTCTTTGCCAGCTACGGAGCCCAATCGTCAACTTGATTGTCGGGCAGTTGCCCCTGCCGGACGGGCTTTGCTACAGTGCCTGTGCATCCGCAGGAGACATTCGTAATTTTCGCCAGGGCGTTTTCACGAAGCTACCAGGGAGAGCGTCATGTCCATTCCGCAGGAACTTCTCGACATCCTTGTTTGTCCAGTCTGTAAAACGCCGGTGAAACTGCTGCAGGATGAATCCGGCCTCAAATGCTCGACTTGCCGACGCGTCTACCCGGTACGCGACGATATTCCGGTGATGCTGCCGGAAGAAGCGAGCGTCGCGAAGGAATAGCCGGAAGAGCAGAGGAGAAGCACAGGAATACTTGACCCGCGCATGACGACGAACATAACCGATTCCGTTCCGCGACTGAAACGCTTGATCCCGCGTCTGCGGGGGAAGCGCATCGGTGTGCTCGGCGACCTGATGCTGGACCGCTACCTATGGGGCACGGCTTCGCGATTGTCGCCGGAAGCCGCGGTGCCGATCGTGGACTTTGTGGAACAAAGCGAATGCCTTGGCGGCGGGGGCAATGTGGCGGCGAATCTTGCGGCGCTGGGCGCCAAGGTCGAAGTCTTCGGTGTCGTTGGCGGCGACGAGCCGGGGCGCGCGCTGCGAGCATGTCTCGCCGCCGCCGGGATAGCGGATCGCGGCGTCATCGCGGAGTCGAAGCGTGTCACTACCGTAAAAACACGCATCATCGCGAAACACCACCAGGTCGTGCGCGTCGATCATGAGCGCCGCGAGCCCCTCCGCCCCGAGACCGAAGAGAAACTTCTGCGGCTTCTCTTTGCTGCGCTGAAGCGTGTGGATACTCTGGTCCTTTCCGATTACGATAAAGGACTCGTCACAGATGCTTTCGCGGATCGCGTGCTAAGCGCAGCGCACCAATTGCGAGTGCCCGTTTTCGTGAAGCCGAAGACGTCAAGGCTGTATGCATATCGTGGGGCGCGGGCGATTGTTTGCAATGCGAAGGAAGCGGGATTCTTCGTCACGCGCTCGCTGGCCGATGAAAAATCAGTAGAGGAAGCGGGTCGCGCGCTGCTCGCACACTTCGGGTGTAGTGCAGTTCTCATAACACGCGGCGAAACCGGCATGAGCCTTTTTGAAGAGTCGTCACCGCGCCACCTCTATATCCCTGCCACAAGCTTCGAAGTCACCTACGCCCGTGTCGGCAAGCCTGGCGTCGAACGTGGCGGCACCGGCCGCCAGGTCTTCGACCTCACCGGCGCAGGCGACACCGTTTTGAGTGTGCTTGCGCTAGCGGTCGCTGCGGGAGCTTCTCTTGCAGATGCCGCCACGCTTGCCAATACGGCTGCGGGCGTTGTGGTTGGCAAGCTTGGAACGGCTACCGTCAGTCCTAAGGAGCTTGCGCATGCGCTGGAAGAGATTCGCGGGTAGAAAGTGACTCGCGGTTGGTGACTAGTGACAGGTGTCTTGCAGCTACTACTTGGTTCGCGGGGCCTAAAGGCTAGGGCGGGAAACTGAAGGATTTGTCTTTTGCTTCGACCCAGACGGTTACAATTTTGGTTTTGCGGCTCTTCTCGGCGTCCTGGGAATCGGGCATGGGTGCGAACGGGCTGACGGCGGCCTCCACAGCGACGCCGCTGGCACCGACGGAAGAGCTTGTTCGAACGATGTAGTAGCTTTTCACCGGGCCGTAGTAGCCGTTGGGGCCCCAGTCCGCGAGAAAGTCCGGCATCTTGTAGCTCGGACTCGGCTGCCAGAGCTGGTAAGCGCGGGCCATGTCACCGGCCACAAGCACATCAAAGAAATGTTCCGCTGCCCGCTTTTCCGGGTAGTAGCGGAATGAAAACCAGAGCAAAATTGCCGCCACAATCACCACGGCCGCAACGGTGAAGGCCATGGCGCGTGATTTGTGTGGAGTTTCGGCAGGTGCGTCGAGAAGTGTCATCCGGTGATCTCCTGCCCCGCGAGCGTGAAAATCAAAGTTGCAGCTGCTTGAGCGCTATCCCTGCACTGCCCGGCAACTCCAAGAACCTTACAAAAATTCGATGCCCGAGTAAATGCCTGCGAACTAAGCTTCGAGAGCGCCGCCGGCGGAGCCTTCGGGGAGTTCGATCTGGTATTTGGTGCGGGCTTTTTCGCGGTGCTGTTCGAGGGCGAGCTCGATCAATTTATCGATCAGATCGCGAAAGGGGATGCCGCTGGCTTCCCAGAGTTTTGGGTACATGCTGATGGAGGTGAAGCCGGGGATGGTGTTCACTTCGTTTAGAAAGATTTTGCCGCCTTCTTTTTCGAGGAAGAAATCTACGCGGGCCATGCCGCTCAATTCCAGCGCGCGAAACGCTTCCACGGCGAGCTTTTGGAATTTTTTCACTTGCGCGCGCTTCAGCTTTGCGGGAATCAGGAGCTGCGTGCCTTCTTCCAGATACTTTGCGGCGTAATCATAGAATTCCCGGTGGGGAACGATTTCGCCGGGAACGGACGCGGCGGGTTCGCTGTTGCCGAGCACGGAGATTTCAATTTCGCGCGCGACCATGGCGCGCTCCACCAGAATTTTCTGCGCGAATTCCGCCGCGAGATTCAGCGCGGGCGCGAGCTCCGCCCGTGAATGCGCTTTGGTCATTCCGACGGAGGAGCCGAGCGTCGCGGGTTTCACGAAGACGGGATATTGGAATTTGCTTTCGATGGTTTGCACTACTTCTGCGGGGTTATTCTCCCATTCGGCGCGCGGAACCGCGACCCAGGGAACAACGGGAATCTTAGCGGCCTGCAGGAGGCGCTTGGCGACGTCTTTGTCCATAGCGATGGCGGAGCCGAGAACGCCTGCGCCGACAAACGGCAAGCCGGCGAGATCGAGTAGGCCCTGTATCGTTCCGTCCTCGCCATACGTTCCGTGCATCACGGGGAAAACAACGTCGAGGCGCTGCCCGCCACCGCTGCCGTCGAGCTTCATGAGTGCGGCATCGGTGGGGTCGGCGGTCATCATCACGCGCTGCCCGCCCTTCAAAACTTCGGGCAGCATTTTTTGTGCGCCCGCGCCGATCAGCCAGTGGCCTTCTTTGGTGATTCCAATCGGAATCGCTTCGTATTTGTCGGGATCGAGGCCGCGAATGACCGATGCTGCCGATGCGAGGGAGACTTCATGCTCGCCGGAGCGGCCGCCGAAGAGCACGCCGACACGGAGGCGTTTTTTCTCTGAGGTCACGTGAGCATCTTTTCAGAAAAGTCCGCAGGTCTAAAGACCTGAGCTACAGGGTGTTTCCAGGGCGAAAAGAGGGCGGAGCTCAGATGCTTAGAGGATTTTTTGGCCGAGGCCGGAGAGTACCAGCTCAACGCCGAGGAGGGCAGTGCGATTGTGTTCGTCGAGAATAGGATTGATCTCGACGACTTCGAGAGAAACCATGGCTTCGGTGTCGGCGATCATTTCCATGGCGAGATGGGCTTCGCGGTAGGTGACGCCGCCGCGCACAGGCGTGCCCACGCCGGGGGCGTCGGAAGGATCGACAAAGTCCATATCCAGGCTGACGGCGATGCCGGCGGTATCGTCCATCGCGTATTTCAGCGCGTCGCTCATAACTTCGCGCATGCCGCGCTCATCAATGTCGCGCATGGTGAAGACGTGGACGCCGGATTTCTTTACGATTTTGCGTTCCTGGGCATCGAGATCGCGGGCGCCGACAATGACGATGTTGCCAGGTTCGGCTTTGGGCTTGAAGCCGAGAAGGTCGACGAGCTCGGGAGCGCCGTAGCCCATGATGGCGGCGAGGGGCATGCCGTGGACGTTTCCCGAGGGCGATGATTCGGGCGTGTTCATGTCGCCGTGGGCATCGAGCCACAGGTAGCCGATTTGTTTTTTCTCCTTGCGGAAATGACCGGCGACACCGGCGGCTACACCGGCGGCGATGGAGTGGTCACCGCCGAGAACGAGCGGGAGAAAACCTTCACTCAAAGCTTTTTCCGTGGCGGCGGCGACATCGCTGCAGGTCTCGGCAATCTCCTGTAAATACTTGGCGCGCTTTTCACCAACGGGCATCTCTTCCGGCTGCTTGACGGAGAGATTGCCAATGTCTTCGACCTGAAGGCCGAGTTTTTTGATGCTGGATTGGAGGCCTGCGCCGCGAAGGGCGGAAGGGCCCATGTCCACGCCGCGGCGGCTCTGGCCGAGGTCCATGGGAACGCCGATGATGCGAACTTTTTGCGCCATTTTTCTCTTCCCGAGCCGAAGGTTAAGGGTATACCCGGTAAATCATGCGCGGGAAGGGAATCACCTCGCGAATGTGCTCCGTCCCGCAAATCCAGGCTACCGTGCGTTCAAGGCCCAAGCCAAAACCCGAGTGCGGCACACTGCCATAGCGCCGCAGGTCCAGATACCACTCGAAGGCTTCTTGGGGCAGGTTGTGTTCGCGCAGGCGCTGGACCAGCAAATCGTAATCGTGGATGCGCTGGCTACCGCCGATGATTTCTCCGTAGCCTTCGGGAGCGATCATGTCGAAGGCGAGGGCGAGGTCGGGGCGCTGGGCGTCGGGCTGCATGTAGAACGCCTTGATCGCTGCGGGATAGCGATGGATGAGCACGGGGCGGTCGAATTCGTTGGAGATGAGAGTCTCT